>Ga0126371_10003983_pt1 | contig 12978 bp, 11 predicted proteins | sample PanSoiMetaPlot_4_FD_110145 | JGI IMG/M metagenome (GOLD analysis project Ga0126371, IMG submission 110145) | Tropical forest soil microbial communities from Panama - MetaG Plot_4 | ecosystem: Environmental > Terrestrial > Soil > Tropical forest > Bulk soil | place: Panama | collected 2016-02-17
CTTTCCATACGGCGTGGAATCGATCATGCAGGAGGCTGAAGAGCGCAAGAAAGCCAACCCACAGAGTTGCGGTGGCTTTCTTCATGATGGGCAGCTCACGCGATTTCCCGTATCTCGAGGCGCTGATGCAAGGTTCGCGGGATGGTGATTTCGAGTCGGTGATAGAGCACGCGCAGCCACAGTATCGAACCGACACCGCGCCTGAGGATCGCAATCTAGCGCCGGCAGAGTTCTGGCCTTCTGCGAGCCGATTTCGCAGCCTTCTCCACGCAGCCGGGAAACGGCTGGGCGCGAATGCGAGAGCCGATACCTCACGCGAATTGATGATCCCGACCTCCGCTTGTTTGCACAGATCGAGTTAGCGGCCGCGCTGGCCTGCCTTCCGGAATTTCGTGGAGTCCAACATGAGTATCGTCCAGGTCAGTCCAGGCACGACGCCAAGCGCCTACGTCGGCGGAAGGCCCCCGGTTCTTAGTGACAGAGGAGAGACTATTCGCTGCCCGAAGTGTAATTGGGTCCCGCGGCAGAAAGACCAATGGCGACGTAAGTGCGGTCACGCTTGGAACACCTTGAAACTGCTGGAGCATGTCCTGCGTGCCGCTACCAGTGGGACCTGACCGTGTGCCTCTTTTGCGGAGAAACCTCTGCCCACGCGGCCTGGTACATTCGGCGATAAAGCGCTCAGTGTACTTCACACTTGGCCCGTGTAACGCACTCATCCGTCGAATTACCAACCGCCTCGCAGTCCCCGAACTTCAACTCACCCACTACGCGCCACTTGATACAATCCTCAAATATGACATCTCTCGCTCGAGTCTCCCTGACGGGAGCGCTTTTGGTGTTTGCCATGGTCCGCTTTGAAGCAGCGGATGCGCAGCCGCACGCCAAAATGGCGGCTGACGCCGGCGCCATCGAGCGAGGCAAGTACATCGTGGAGTCCGTTGCCATGTGCGCGCGCTGCCATACGCCGAATAACCAAGCGGGCGAAGGCGACCGCAGCAATTGGCTGAAAGGCGGACCGCTTCAAATCCGCCCCACTTATCCAGTAGCCAACTGGGCGGTGATTACGCCACGGCTGGCCGGCGGCCCTCCCAACACCGAAGACGAGTTCATCCGATTGATGACCACCGGCATCGCACGGACCGGTGCGCCCCCGCGTCCGCCCATGCCGACTTTCCACATGACCCGCGCCGATGCCGAAGCCGTCCTGGCTTACTTGAAGTCGCTCAAGAACTAACAGCGCTATTTTACTTTTTTCTGGCATGAGAGCTGGACTTGGCGCGGGTTGGCACCCAACACGCGCTGGCGGCGGTTGCTTCGATTCAATACTTCCAGTGGATTGCTGTTCCTGATCGGAAACACCTTGATCACGTCGTGTTTCAAACAATATCTTGGCCTTCCGCTCCTGGCGGCCAAAATCTTCGGAAGCGCACTCACGGGCCTGCTGAACTTTGCGATCGCAAGCTGCTGGGTCTTCGCTTCGCACAACACAGACAAAAAGGGTTCCGACTCCACCTGGACTGTTATAGTTCCTTAAGTGGAATTTGCCCTTACCGACGAGCATCGGATGCTCAAGGACCTGGTTGCACGCTTCGTCCGCGAAGAGCTGATGCCGCTCGAAAAATCTGTCCTCGAACGCGAAGCCGCCGGCCAGGGCGTGTTTCTGACCGCCGAGGAACGCGCTCCGCTCGACAAGCAATCCCGTGAACTTGGCCTCTGGGGTCTCGACGCTCCCGAAGACATCGGCGGCTCCGACTTGCCCGAGGTCGCACTAGTTGCTGTCAACGAAGAGCTTGGAAAAACCGTCACGCCTTATGTCCTCCCGCCCGATTCGCCGAACCTCCGCATGCTCATGGTCACAGCCAACACCGAACAGCGAGAGCAGTATCTTGCTCCCTACGTGCGCGGCGAAACAACCTCCGCCATCGGAATCTCTGAACCCGGCGCGGGCGGCGATCCCGCTGCCATGACCACCAGCGCTCGCCGCGACGGCTCCCATTGGGTCATCAACGGCCGAAAAATCTGGATCAGCCGCGCCGCCGAAGCCGACTTCACCATCCTCATGGCCGTCACCGACAAATCCAAAGGCGCGCACGGCGGCATCTCGGCGTTTCTCGTCGATAAGGACACGCCCGGATTCAACATCCTTCGTAAAATCCCGATGATCGGCGGCCACTTCACGTATGAAATCGCGCTCGAAGACTGCCGCGTGCCCGCGTCGAAGCTGCTGGGCAAGGAAGGCGAGGGCTTTGCGCCCATGCAAATCCGCCTTTCCACGCGCCGTCTCGAAATGTCTTGCGTGTGTATCGGCATGGCGCAGCGCGCGCTCGACATGATGTGCGACTACGCCCCGCAGCGCAGCACCTTCGGCGCACCGCTCTCCGAGCGCCAGACCATTCAGTGGTGGGTCGCCAACGCTGCAACGAAAATCCACGCCGCGCGTTCGATGGCCTACGACGCTGCCTGGAAAATCGATCAGCGGCGCGATCCCCGAACCGAAATCTCAATGCTCAAAGTCTTTGCCACCGAGCTTGCCTGGGATACTCTCGACAAAGCCATGCAAACCTTCGGCGCCATGGGCATGACCAAGGAAGTCCCGCTGCAATTGATGGCCGCCACCGTCCGCAACATGCGCATCTACGAAGGACCGTCGGAGGTGCATCGCTGGGTGGTCGCTCGAAAACTCCTGAGGTTGCGCCCATGATCGATCCCCGCCACGGTGACGTCTCCGTCGATCTCGACCAGCACGTTGCGACAGTCGAGATCCACCGCCCGCCGCACAATTTCTTCGACGCGCAGCTCATCGCGAACATCGCCGACGTCTTCGACGCCCTCGATCGCGAAGACCAATGCCGCGCCATCGTGTTCGCCTCGGAAGGCAAATCGTTTTGCGCCGGCGCAGATTTTATGAAATCCGCCGAATTCGAGCGTGACGAGGCGGAATCCAGCCGCGCCGCGCGTCTCTACGTTCAGGCCATCCGCCTGTTCAATACTAACAAGCCCGTGATCGCCGCTATCCAAGGCGCCGCTGTCGGTGGAGGACTCGGCGTCGCTCTCACCGCCGACTTCCGCATCGCAACCCCCGCAGCGCGCTTCGCCGCCAATTTCGCCAAGCTCGGCCTGCATCCCGGATTCGGCCTGTCGCAGACTCTGCCGCGATTAATCGGCCTTCAACGCGCCAGCCTCATGTTCGCAACCGGCCGACGGATCACCGGCGAGCAAGCCGTGGCCTGGGGTCTCGCCGACCTTCTCGTTCCGCAGGATCACCTTCGGGACGAAGCCAGCAACCTCGCGCGCGAAATCGCTGAAGGCGCGCCGCTCGCCGTGGAATCCATCCGCGCCACTCTGCGCCGCGGCCTCGCCGACGCAGTAAAATCAGCGCTCGAGCACGAACTCGCCGAGCAAACCCGCCTCGCCGCCACAGAAGATCATCAGGAAGGTGTCCGCGCTGTAAGCGAGCGCCGCCCCGGCCGCTTCCAACGGCGTTAACATCGCTCGCCGCCCAGCGGCGTTAACATCAATGATCGGGAGGCTCCATGAAGCGGATCCTGGTCATCATCGGTGTGGTAGTCGCGGTGCTCATCATCGCCACCGTCGCCCTGCCGCTCTTTATCGACGCCAACTCTTTCCGCCCGCGCCTGGAATCCAACCTGACCACCTCTCTTGGCCGTGCGGTCAAGCTCGGCGAGCTGAAACTCGCTCTCCTCGCTGGCGGCATTTCCGCCAATGATCTCTCCATCGACGATGACCCAGCCTTCAGCAAATCGCCATTCCTCCGGGCAAAAGAGCTCAAGGTCGGCGTCGAGCTGGCCACGCTGATCTTTTCGCGCAAGCTGAACGTCACCGGCTTGACCATCGACCAGCCGGAAATCGCTTTAGTCGAATCCGAGCCGGGCGTCTGGAATTTTTCAACCATCGGCGCGGCCGCCCACACCTCCGCAACCCCTGCCTCCGCCACCGCTCCGCTCGACCTCTCCGTCAAGCTGGTCAAAGTAACCAACGGACGCCTGAGTCTCACTCGCGCCGCCAGCCACGGCAAACCCATCGCGCTCGAGCAAGTCGAAATCGAGATGCAAGACTTCTCTAGTACCACTGCATTTCCGTTTTCGCTAACCGGCAAAATCGCCGGCGGCGGAGCGATCAAGCTGAATGGCACCGCAGGCCCCATCGACTCTACCGACGCCTCGAAAACGCCACTGAACGCGAACCTGAGCGTCACCCAGCTCGACCTGGCTCTCTCGCGCATCAACGATTGGGCTCCCTCCATTGCCGGACTCATCTCGCTCGACGGCAGCGGCTCTTCAGACGGCAAAACCATCCATGTCATCGGCAAACTCAAGGGCGACAAATTGAAACTGGCTCGCAACGGCACGCCAGCCCGCCGCAGCGTCGAACTCGACTTCGCCATCGATCACAACGTCCAGTCCCGTTCCGGCGTCGTCACGCGCAGCGACATCCACGTCGGTAGCGCGCTTGCGCATCTCACCGGCACCTACGCCGAGCAAGGCGAGTCGCTTCAGCTCAAGATGAAACTCGACGGCTCGAACATGCCTGCGACGGAACTGGAAGGACTGCTCCCGGCCTTGGGCATCAAGCTGCCCGCCGGTTCTTCTCTCCAAAGCGGCACGGCCGGCGCCCACCTTGCGGCCGAAGGCCCGGCCGATCGTCTGGTCACCACCGGCACCATCGCTCTGAATAACGCCAAACTGGCCGGCTTCGACATGGGAAGAAAAATGTCCACCATCGAAAAACTCGCTGGCATCAAGTCGGGGCCCGAAACCGATATCCAAACTCTCAGCGCGAACGTTCGCTATGCGCTCGAAGGCGCAAATGTCCAGGACTTGAAATTGATCGCCAACGGCATCGGCGAAATCAACGGGAATGGAACCATCAGCCCGCAGGAAGCACTGAATTTCAAAATGACGGCCGTTGTCCTTGCCTCGGGACTCGCCGCGGTCGTCAGCAACGCCCCGATTCCCTTTACCATCGAAGGTTCCGCTTCCGATCCGCAATTCCGGCCCGACGTCAAAGGCATCGCCGCAGGAGCGCTCAAGATGGTGCCGGGCGACGCAGGCAAAGCAGCCACCGGCATTCTCAAAGGCCTTCTCGGCGGCAAAAAGCCCTGACGGCCGGGAATAAATCCAGCGCGTCTTGACATTGTTTACACGGTTTTTACCGACAAATTACGTACGTTCGCACAACTCGGCCAGTCTTAATTGGTGAGCGGCGCGGGAACTCCGCGGCGCACCCGAGAAGGAGGGACATTAATGACAAATGCAAACATCGCTTCGGAAGCTCCCGCGCGCGGAATACCGCACTGGCTCGTCTCTTTGTCGATCATGTTGGCGATTCTGGTGGCCAACACCGTCCTGATCATCGGCCTGCTCCAAGTGCTGACCTGGCCCGAATGCGTCTTCCTGGTCCTCGCAGGTGTCGCACTTTCGAGCGGCGTTCTGTTTACCTTCTTCAAGATGGGCAGCCTTGCGAACGAAGAGTAACGGCGTGCCGCCGCGGATCAGTCCGAACCCTCGACTTTGGCTTCCCCGTTGCGGGCCGCGCGCAGACGGCCCAGCACCGAAATGAGCCACAGCAGCCCGCCCAGCGCCACCGCAGCCATCAACCATCGCATCAGGCTCGCCAGAAACGCCGCGTCGATCACCGGCAACTGGAATCGGAACCGCGCCAGCACCTGGCCGCGATCGATCATCCAGTGCCACGCAGTGTGCGCCACCAGCGCCGACAAAATGATCGTTCCCATCCGCTCCGCCACCACGTAGCGGAATAATCCCTCGAGAACCGGAATCATCAATACCAGCACCAGGAGTTGCCCCAGCTCCACGCCGATGTTGAACGACAGCAATGATGTCAGCATGTGCGAGCCGGCGAATTGCAGCGTCTCCCGCAGCGCAAACGAAAATCCGAACCCGTGCACCAGCCCAAATCCGAAGGCGATCATCCAGCGCCGGTGCACCGTGCTCGCTCCCACGATGTTCTCGAGCGCCATGTACACAATCGACATCGCGATCAACGTCTCGATTAAAGGCGGGAACCAAAGCGCATCGGGCGCGAGGTTGTAAGCCGATGCGATCAGCGTGATCGAATGCGCCATGGTGAACGATGTCACGATCGGAATCAAAGACCGGAATCGCCGGAACGGAATCACCAGGCAAAAGAGAAACAGCAGATGGTCGGTGCCTTGGAGAATGTGCAGAAATCCCAGATGAATAAAGTTCAGCGAGGCCTGATACCAGCGCGGATCGAGCCGCACTAGGCTCGGCGCTTCCTGAAACTCGAAGGCCCGCACTACGCCGCTCGGCGGCAGGAATCGCAGCACTGTGAGCACGCGCAAACCCAGGCGCCACCAGCCGTCCGGATCGATTGAAAACCGCGCTTGATCGGACTCAATCGGATACTCGAACAGTACATCCAGCATGGTCTGGTTCCAGACCACAGTGGTCGTTTCGAGCAGCGGCGTGCCCTTTACGTGCGCCAGCGCCTGATCGTAGGAAGAGAACGAACGGTCCGATTGCAGCGACAACTGCGTGGCCGCCACCTGCGGACGCGGCAGCTTCCGGTCCCCTTCGTAGACCTCCACGAAATCGGAAATCCACAGCGTCGCTGCGTCCGGCATCAACGCCGACGTTGCTCGAAGATCGAGATACCCGCCGCTGATCTCCGGAAAATTGATGTCCCGCATCGCTGTCAGCGGCACGCGCACCAGAAGGCGCAGCGTCTGTCCCTGTGGCTTAAGGAAGGCCTGGATCGTGACATCGTTCGGAATCTCATGCGCGCTGCTACCTGAGGCGAACGCCAGGACGGCGGCCAGGCCGGCCATAAAACAAATTCTCTTGCGTGGAGTTACCATCGTGTATTACTTTGCGCCTCTCAAGAGGTCGCGGGGAAAATTGCTGTTGCGTCGATACCGGATCGTGTATAATAGCCTACCATTGACGAAAGGGAGATAAGAGCCATGAAGCGTCACCTCTACGTTGGAGCGTTGTTTGTAGGAGTTCTTGGTGTTCTTGCGTTTGGGTCCCACCTACTTGGAAAGCGCGCGGTAGTCCACGCGAACGGATCCCAAGCCCCGAAATTCGAAGTCGACCCGATGTGGCCGAAACCGCTGCCGCATCACTGGCTGATGGGAAACGTCATCGGCGTCTCGGTCGATTCGAAGGATCACATCTGGATTATTCACCGCCAGGGTTCGCTCGAAGCCATGGAGGATTACGGTACCGCCAACCCTCCGGGCGCCAAGCGCCAGCGCGGCAAAGTGGAATCGGAATGCTGTGAGCCCGCGCCCCCAGTACTCGAGTTCGACGAAGCCGGCAACCTGCTGGCGAGCTGGGGCGGTCAGGATGGCGACGGCTACGTATGGCCCGCCTCCAACCATGGCATCACGGTCGACTATAAAGGTAACGTCTGGATCGGCGGCAACGGCCGCGCGCGCACGGATCAGAATGCGCCCGCCGCTGCAGGTCGCGGAGCCGCCGCTGGCCGTGGCCGGGGCGCCGCAACACCCGGTCAAGCCCCGCCCGAAGAGCAGGCCGGAACCGCTCGTGGCCGTGGCCCCGGTGGACCGCCGCTCTATCACGACAGCATGATCATGAAGTTCACGCAGGACGGCAAGTTCCTGATGAAGATCGGCACCTCCGGCCAGAGCAAAGGCAGCAACGATACTGAAAACCTCGGCCTCCCGGCCAAGATTTTCGTCGACTCCAAGGCGAACGAAGTCTACGTCGCCGACGGCTACGGCAACAAACGCGTAATCGTCTTCGATGCCGACAGCGGAAAATTCAAACGCTACTGGGGCGCCTACGGTCACAAGCCTGACGACACCAACGCCGGCCCCTACTCGCCTGAACAGCCGGTCGCGCAGCAGTTCCGTAACCCGGTCCACTGCGCCGATCTCGCCAATGATGGCTTGCTGTATGTTTGCGATCGCGTCAACGACCGCATCCAGGTGTTCAAATCAGACGGCACCTTCGTGAAAGAGAAGATCCTCTATAAGGACACTCTGGGCGACGGCGCTGTGTGGGACGTCGCCTTCTCAAAGGATCCGCAGCAGAAGTACATCTATCTCGCTGACGGCGCCAACGAGAAGGTCCACATCCTCGACCGGGACACGCTTGATGTGCTCACCAGCTTCGGCGATGGCGGACGCCAGCCCGGCGAATTCTATGCTGTGCACAGCATTGCCACCGACTCGAAGGGCAACATCTTCACTACCGAAACCTATCGCGGCCAGCGCATCCAGAAGTTCGTTTACAAGGGCGTCGGCCCGGTGGCCAAAGAAGACCAAGGCGTCCTCTGGCCCAAGAGCGCCAAGAGCCCGTTCTAAACCTCATCTCAGTTCTATCGCAAGAAGCGCCCGGCTAATCACCGGGCGTTTTCTTTTGCGTTGGCCTGCCATTTCCACCTGCTACTGCAAGGTTCCTCATTTGGGCGTGTAGCGCACGCACTCGTGCGTGCCGCGTTTACACTCGTGTAAATGCCCGTCGTGACTGAACCCTCACCGCTCCACTACCCTCGACCACTCCCGTTCAGCCACCGCCAAATAGTCTCCCCTGATCGAACCACGCTACCCTAAATCACAATGCCCGACGACATCATTCTGACATCCATCTCCAACGGGGTCGCCACTCTGACGTTCAACCGCCCCGACCGCCTCAACGCCCTCAGCCCCGATCTGCTCACCCAATCCATAGATACCCTGGCCCGCTGGGAAGAAGATCCCGAGGTCGCCGTAGTCGTGGTCACCGGCAACGGTCGAGCCTTCTGCGCCGGCGGCGACATTTCCGGAATGGCCGAGGAAAACGCCGCGCCCCGCCCGCTCGAGCAGCGCATCGATTGGCTTCGCCGCGCTCAGCAAATCTCCTGGCGTCTGTACAGCATGCCCAAAGTCACGATCGCGAGCGTGAATGGATTCGCCATGGGGGCGGGCCTGGGTGTCTGCCTGGCCTGCGATCTCCGCATCGCCTCCGACCAGGCCAAGTTCGGAACCGCCTACGCCAAGGTCGGATTCGGCGGCGACTTCGGCGTTACCTGGCTGCTTACACACTATGCCGGCGCGCCTAAAGCGAAGGAACTACTCTTCACCGCCGAGCCCTTCGATGCCGACCACGCGCTGAAACTCGGCCTCGTCAACCTCGTCGTTCCCGCCGCCACGCTCGCTGCTCAAACGAAGGAATTCGCGGAACGGTTCGCCTCGGGCCCGCTGGTCAGCTACCGCTACATGAAGGCGAACGTCAATCTCGCGACCACAGTCGACTTTCGCACTATGATCGATCGCGAGCCCGAAACACACCTGCGCTGTGGCCAGACCGAGGACCATCGCGAAGGCGTCACCGCCTTCCTCGAAAAACGCGCGCCGAAATTCCGCGGCCGGTAACGAATATGGATTTCCGCGAGATCCTGTTCGAAAAGAACGCGCACGTCGCCACCGTCACGCTGAACCGCCGGGCGAAACTGAACGCCTACTCCGAAGTGATGGTCCACGAAATTCTGCATGCCCTCGCCGACGCTCGCGACGACGACTCCATCCGCGCCCTGATCCTCACCGGCTCCGGCCGCGGCTTCTGCTCCGGCGGCGACATCTCGCGCGACTTCCAATATCCCGCCCGCTATCGCGGTCACCGCCTCGAATCCATGCTCGAAATGCGCGAGAACATGCACGAGCTGGTGAAATTTCTCCAGCGCTTCGACAAGCCTGTAATTGCCGCGATCAACGGCGCGGCGGTCGCCGGCGGCTTGACGCTGGCTCTCTCGTGCGACTTCCGCATCGCCGCCGAAAGCGCCAAACTCGGCGACACATCGCTCAAGTTCGGCCTGCTCCCCGACGAAGGCGGTGCCTACTTCTTCCCGCGCGCCCTCGGGCTCGACCGCGCTCTCAAAATGGCGCTGTTCTCTGAAGTTTATTCAGCCCGCGACGCGCTCACGCTCGGCCTGGTCACCGAAGTCGTCCCCGATTCTGAACTCATGCCAACCGCCCGCGCCTGGGCGACGCGCCTCGCCGAAGGGCCGCCTATCGCCATCCGTCTCGCCAAGCGCATGATGTACAAACAGCTCTCCATGACGCTAGACAACGCCCTCGAAGACGCCGCCCTCGCCACGCTCGCCGCCAACTACACCGACGACGTCAAAGAGGGCATCGCCGCCTTCCACGAAAAACGCAAACCAAACTTCAAAGGCTCATAGCGCACTTGCTCGTGCGTGCCGTGTTCATACTCGTGTGAACACAAGACCTCACGACACGAGCAATACGGATCATCTTGGGACCCATCTAACTTGTCGAATTCAGGAAAATAAACAAATTCCGAACATAATCGGAATAGCGAGAGTCTTCGGTGTCATCGGCGCACTTCTGTTGTGCGTCTCCGTCCATGCCGCCGATTCGCTCGACCCGCTCCGAGCCAGGAAATCCGCGCGAGCGCACCACAACCTAAAGCTCCCCGCCACGCAACGCCGCAGCTGACCACAGCCAAGCATCAATTGCACGATTGGGTCGAGTCGCGGCTCAAAGGATTTGCCGGCCCGGGAATCGGCCACGGCCCTTGAGCTGACTAAACTCCGAGCGGAGCAAGGCGGGTCTCGAGTGTGGCGATGGCCGGGACCAGAAAACCTGCCCAGATTGGCTTCAATCCGGCCTCGTGGATTCTCTGCAACTGCGCAGGGATGGAGGGGTCCATTGTCCTCGTGACCGGCGTCGGCATCGAATGCGGCTGCGACGAATCCGCTTCCATCGTGATCGTCCAGTCGCGCTCCATGCGCCATCACCAGTCGCGTAAAATCCAGTTGCAGCTTTTCGAGTTGCCGGCTGCGATTATCCCAGTCCTACATCCTGGCGTCTCACTTCTTCTCGAAATCCTGATGCATGGACGCCAGCAGTTCCAGGTTCATGGTAAAGGCTTCAATTCTCCCGTCAATATCCATGGCTTCTAGTCGCGCTGGCTACCGTTAATTCTTGTCTTAACTTGCAGCCGGGATCCTTAGCCGTTGACCGCTGAGCTTGCCCATCCGCTACCCTAATAGTTTGAAATCCGCCCAACTCGTCGCTCGACGCACCGTCGAAATCCGCGAAATGCCCGCGCCGCCCGACCCTGCATCCCGCGAAATTCTCGTCAAACTCCGTTCCATTGGAATCTGCGGCAGCGACATGCACTGGTACAACGACGGCGGCATGTACGGCACCTCCGCCGTCTATCCCCAGGTCCTCGGTCACGAGCCAGCCGGCGAAATCATCGCCACCGGCCCCCGCGTCGCCCATCTCAAACCCGGCGACCGCATCGCCATCGAGCCCACCATCAGCTGCGGCCAATGCGAATGGTGCCTCCGCGGCCAACACAACAACTGCTGCGCCTCATCCTTCCTCGGCTCGCCCCAAGCCCCCGGACTCCTACGCGAATACGCCGTCATCCCCGCCCACAACGCCACGCTTGTCCCAGAAAATTTCAGCTACACACAGGCCTCGCTAATCGAACCCGTCGCCGTCATCATGCACATGCTCGAGCTGATCGACATCCGCGCCGGGCAAACCGTCGCCGTACTCGGTGCTGGCCCCATCGGTCTTCTCGCCGCTGCCATCGCGCGCAAAGCGGGAGCCTCCCGAGTCTTCGTCGCCGACAAGCTCCCCTACCGCGTCTGCATGGCCGAACAACAAGGCGCAATTGCTGGACCAATCCAACAATTCGCCCAGCTCATCGCCGATCACACGCGCGGCCGCGGAGTCGACCTCACCATCGACGCAGCCGGCGCGCCTGAAACCATCAATACCGCGCTCGCCGTCACCACCTTGAGCGGCACTTTCGTCATGATCGGAATCCCAACCGGCACTCCCGTTCCAGTCGACCTCTTCAGCCTCCAGGCGAAGGAGATTCGCTTCCAGCCCCTGAAGCGCTCCAACCATCAGTCGCAACCGGCCATCGCGCTCATCGCGTCCGGCGCCATCCCCGAATCGATCGTCACGCATCGGGTCGACATCGAGAAAGCCCCCGAAGCGTTTCAAATGCTCGCCGACTATCGCGACAATGTCGGCAAACTCGTAGTCGAGTTCCCAGCCTGAGTTCGCCCGCGGCCCCGCCGCCGCACAACAAGTCCGGCTCCGCCCGCACGATAAAATAGTGATCGCGAGGCCAAATGGCGAAACGCATCGGTATCCTCACCGGCGGAGGCGACGTTCCCGGACTGAATTCAGTCATCAAGGAAGTCACTTATCGTGCCACCGAAAATTGTTGCGAAGTAATCGGAATCCGCCGCGGTTGGGAAGGGCTCACCCATCTCAACATGGACGATCCGCACAGCAAATCGCATTACGTCCTTCCACTCACCCGCGAAAACACCCGCACCATCGACCGCTCGGGCGGCACCATCCTGCACAGCACCCGTACCAACCCGTCGAAAATGGGCGCTCTCCCCGACTTTCTCAAAGGCCGCACCTTCCCCGAGAAACAAAGTACCAGAGGCGGCAAAACCGTCACCACCTACGACGTCAGCCCGCACGTTCTCGAGAATCTCGAAGTTCTTGGTCTCGATTCACTCATCGCCATCGGGGGCGACGACACTCTGAGCTACGCCGCCAAGCTTCACTCCCTCGGCGTCAAAATTATCGCGGTGCCTAAGACCATGGACAACGACGTCCACAACACCGAGTACTGCATCGGTTTCTCCACCGCCATCACTCGCGCCACCGACGCCATCAGCCGCCAGCGCACAACGGTCGGCTCGCACGAGCGCATCGGCGTTTTCCGCGTGTTCGGCCGCGATGCCGGCTTCACCTCGCTCTACACCGCCTACGTCACATCCATCCGCTGCTGCATCCCGGAATATAAGGTCAATCTCGACAAATTGATCGACCTGCTCGTCACCGACAAACACCACAATCCCAGTAACTACTGTCTCGTGATTCTCTCGGAAGGCGCCGAGTGGGAAGGCTACCAGGTTCGCGAGTACGGCGACCCCGATGCTTACGGCCATCGAAAAAAA
>Ga0126371_10003984_pt1 | contig 12978 bp, 10 predicted proteins | sample PanSoiMetaPlot_4_FD_110145 | JGI IMG/M metagenome (GOLD analysis project Ga0126371, IMG submission 110145) | Tropical forest soil microbial communities from Panama - MetaG Plot_4 | ecosystem: Environmental > Terrestrial > Soil > Tropical forest > Bulk soil | place: Panama | collected 2016-02-17
AATTCCGCCGAAATTCGTGATGGCGACCTCCATCCCCTTCTTGTTCGTCAGGGTGTACAGGTCGACCGCTCGTCCGTCTTCCGTCTTGCCGAATGAGCTTTTCTTCATGGACGATTTCGCCTCAGTTCTTCCAATGTTGGCGCAAATCCCGATCATCCAGAATATTAACAGTGCATTTGCAATGAAATGGAGTCTCACAATACCCCCTTGCGCCGGAAGTTCACTATTATTCCAGCCACGCTCGATTGCAGAAGTCCGCGTCGCCACACCAACCGCAGATGATCACGCTGGCGTCAGTGTCCGCTCTTTCTGAGATTCTTCGGCGACCCGGATCAGCGTCGGCAGCACTTTTGCCAAAGGATTTTTCCCCGGCTCCCCGAGCGCAAAATACAGGTCGCGATACAGCGGATAGAGTTCGTCGTACACCTGCTGTGCCTTCGGCTCTGGCTTAAAGACTTTGTGCGACGGGCAAATCTTGTCCTGCGCCTCATCCACGGTCTTGAAAGTTCCAGCCGCCAGGAACGCAAAGATGGCGGATCCCAAACTCGTAACACTCTTGGCCGGAACCAGCACTGGCCGTCCCAGTACATTTGCGTAAACGCGATTCAGGACGTCGTTCTTCTGCGGAATGCCGCCCGCATTGATCACCCGCTTGATATGGACGCCGTTGCTTTCCATGCGATCGAGAATCACTCGCGTGTGAAAGGCCGTACCTTCGATGGCCGCGAAAAGTTCGTCTTGGGCCGTAGTCTGCAGATTCCAACCCAAAGTCACGCCGCGCAGGTTGGGATTCACCAGGACCGTCCGGTCTCCATTGTCCCAAGTGAGCCGGAGAAGTCCGGTTTGTCCCGCAACGTAATTCTCGAGCCCACGGCTGAGAGTCGGAACGTCGGTTCCTGACCGTTGCGCAATCGCGTTGAAGATGTCGCCTACCGCCGAGAGGCCAGCTTCGATTCCTGTCCGCCCCGGGTGAACACTTCCCTGCACCACGCCGCAAACGCCCGGCACCAGATTCACGGACGGGGTAATCCCAATGATGCACGTCGACGTGCCGACCACATTCACCATGTCGTCGGTACGGCAACCCGCTCCAATCGCGTCCCAATGCGCATCGAACGCACCGACGGGAATCGGGATGCCGGCTTTCAGGCCAAGCTGTTCTGCCCAGTGAGGAGATAGCTTTCCCGCGATCTGATCAGAACCGGCATATTCGCCCTCGAGCTTCTCGCGCACGCCCGCAAGCAGCGGGTCGACTTTTACAAGAAACGACTCCGGCGGAAGCCCGCCCAGCCCGGCATTCCACAGCCACTTGTGGCCCATCGCACAGATGCTGCGCTTCACCTTGTGCGGATCGGTAATCCCACAAAGCGTCGCGGCAACCATGTCGCAATGTTCGAAGGCAGAAGCGAATTGCGGGCGCAGTGAAGGATTGTGGCGGAGCCAATGAAGCAGCTTCGAGAAGCCCCACTCCGAAGAGTACACGCCGCCGCACCATTGAATGGCTTCCAAGCCTTCTGTGTGAGCGACCTCGGTGATCTCAGCAGCTTCGCCTTTCGCGCGGTGGTCGCACCACAAATAGTATTCGCCTAAAGGTTGCAGGTTCTTGTCGACGGGAATAACTGAGGAGCCTGTCGTGTCGAGCGCGATCGCCTCTACTTGATCCCCGGAGATGCCCGCGTTCTGGACGGCTTCGCGGGTGGCGGCCGCCAAGGCTTTCATGTGATCCTGATGCGATTGGGTTGCGTATTCGGGATCTTCCCGCTTCCGGTGCAGCGGGTATTCGGCGATCGCTGAGCCGATCAGACCTCGCTCGCTATCGACAATCGAGACGCGCACGCTCAGTGTGCCGAAATCGACGCCCGCAACAGTGGCCATCAGCAGGCTCCGTTTGGTCCCTGGTGCCAGTACATATCCCAGCCCAGATAGCGCGTGGCCGCCTCATGCACCGACCCAGCCACCGTCGAAAGATTCGCAGCCACATGGTGCTCGAATCCTCTTTCGCAGATGAAATGCAGCAGTTTCTGCATTTCGCCAATCTCGACCACGCCCGCACCACCAAAAGTGTTCAACGGATCGTCGGTGAAGCGACCCTCTCCAACATAACCGCGCATTTTCCCTGCGGTGTCGTCGGTCGAGAAGCGCGCGAAGCTCATTTTTTCTGGCTTGATCAGGCCGACGCAGGTTCCGAAGGTGTTTTCCTTCCCAACGGTCCCCGCGATAATCTCTTGAAAATCCATCTTCACCGAGCGGAAGAAGTGCTTGGGTAGGTTGGAGCAATGAAAGCAGACGGCTTTGTTCGGATCGGACCCGTAGTTGTTGTTCCAATCGAGAAGCGCCGATGGCGAACCGGACGCCAGACGCAGCGCGTGCATGCCGAGCACTCCGCAGATGTCGACCTCACATGCACTCGAGAGCAGCGAATCGCTCATCATGCTCATTACCGTGCAAGGCACAACGCCGAGATTTTCTTCGATCGAAGTCCAGCACTGCACGGCGCTGATCGCAACCTCGGTGTCGGCCATCCATTGATCGACCACCGCCCCGAGCTTCGCCATCTTCATCAGCGCGGGTTCGGGAACGGCGCTGGCGTCGACATACTTCTTGATGGACGCGAGCTTTGCCTGTGCTTTGTCGTCGTTGTCTTTCATTCGCGAAATGCGGCCGAGCACTTCGGAAAGATCGAGCGTCTCGATCGAAATGCGATTCGCTTCAAGAATCTTCTCGCTGTATCGCACGGTGTTAAAGGCCGTTGGCCGCGCGCCGATGGCGCCCACGCGCAAGTTCCGAAATCCGTTCACCACACGGCAAACTGCCGCGAACCACTGCAGGTCTTTGGCGAACTCGGGGGAATCCGGGCTTTCCGTGTGCAGCGTTGTAATCGAATATGGAATGCCGTACTGACGAAGGTTATTGCAGGCCGACATCTTTCCGCAGAAGCTGTCACGACGAAAAGCGATCGTCATTTTCTTCGGATCGTCCGGGGTGGCCTGGATCAGCACTGGCACGTGCAAATCTGCCAGGCGAAGCGTATCCGCGATCGCGCGCTCTTCTCCGAAATTCGGCAGCGTCACGATCACGCCATCGATGCGGTCGCGATTCTGCTTAAAAAGATCGGCGCAACGATGGGACTCTGGCCGGGTCTCGACGGCACCGTACTTACTCTGCTCGGGCGTGAGTGCGACCACAGCCATGCCCGCGGCTTGTAGCACGCGGAGCATCTCTTCGCGGCCGCTTTTAGCGAGGTGATCGGGGAAAAAACCCCGATTCCCCACGATCAATCCGATCGTCATCTTGTCGCCAGTCATAAAACTCCTGAACCTGACTCGCTCACTTCCGGTTACGAATTGTCGCGAGTACTTCCACGACGCTGGTTACGTTCACACGGCGTTACTGCTACCCCAGCAACCGCACCTAGGCTTTTCCAGGGCGAAACAACACGCAGTACAACGCTCCAAGAACCGTCAATAATGCACCCCACCACACTGGCGCGTGCAGTTCAGACAAGACCGTCTGCGGCGGATGCGACCATTCTGCCAGGCCACTGATAAAAATAAGGACACCGTAGACCAGAAACAGTGCTCCCACGAAAAACCAGACCGGAATGATGTGATGTTTTTCTGTCATCGTCTCACCAGAAAATGATCTGCAGAATCGCGAAGCCAACAAGCGAAACAACCGCCCAAAACACCGGCTTATGAAGCAAACTGGTGTACTGTTCCTGCGGGACATCCGTCAGGCTGTAAACCAGGCCAACCAATTCTGAGTCGGGCTTTGGCTGTGTGATCAGTGTGACTAACACAGTCACGACTACGCACGTGAGGGTCGACCATAACGCCTGCCACATGGCCTGTGCCAGGGGCTGCGCAAGCGGGGAGAAGCAAAACACGCTGACCCAATGTGGATCCAGCTTCATCAGGATAAAGATCGCGACCGACGAACCGACTCCAGCAAGAAGTCCCAGGAACCCGGCCATTCGGGTCACGCGCTTCCATAACATTCCCATCACGACCGTGCCAAACAGTGGCGCAATAAAGAACCCGAACAGCGCCTGGACGTAGTCCATCATGCTCTTGCTTCTCGTGACCAGGTAAGCGGTGCCGATACTGACGATCAAACCAATGATCGTGCACCACCGCCCCATGGAAACATAGTGCTGGTCGGAGGCATCCTTGCGGATGTACGGGCGGTAAATGTCATACGTCCACACAGTCGCAAATGCGCTTACGTTACCGGCCATGCCGGCCATAAAACCCGCAACCAGCGCCGTAATTCCCAGTCCCATGAGACCCGGGCCACAATATCGAGCCAGCATTAACGGCAAGACATCGTCGTACTTGAACTGCCCCGGCTGCATTTGGTTCGCGGGAACTAGGTGGAACGGCAAAACGGCGCGGCCTAACAGTCCAGGAAGAATCACGATCAGCGGGACCGCCATCTTGAAGAATGAGCCGATGATCGGTGCCAATTTTGCAGAGCGCACATCTTTCGCGGAAAGCACGCGTTGCACCACCAGGAAATCGGTTGTCCAGTAACCCATGGAAACCGAGGCGCCCAGTCCGAAGACGATCGCGACCCACTGCACACCCATCGGATTGTTTGCGGCAGAATTCATCGGACCCCAAAGATGCGTGAAGTCCTGCCCCGGAAAATTCTGATGAATGCGCGCGACCATGCCGCTCCATCCGCCAGTCTCGATCATCCCAAGAATCGGGATCAGCAACGCACCGAACCAGATCAGGAAGAATTGCAGCACCTCATTGAAGATCGCGGAAAACAACCCGCCCGCGGCGACATACACGCCGACCGTCAGCGAAGAAACAATGATGCTGAAGTGAAGATTCCAGCCCAGCACAACCTCCATCACCACCGCCATCGCATACATATTCACACCCGACATCAGGATGGTCATGAAGGCAAAGGTGATGGCGCTCAGGCCGCTGGCCTCAGGCCCGTAGCGCAATTTCAAATATCCGGGAACCGAGTGTGTTTTAGAGATGTAATAAAACGGCATCATCACGATGCCGAGGAAAACCATTGCTGGAATTGCACCGATCCAGTACCAGTGCGCGGCCATAATGCCGTACTGGTAGGCGTTCCCGGCCCAACCGAGCAGTTCCAGGGAACCTAAATTGGCAGAAACGAAGGCGAGTCCCGCGACCCAGGCCGTCATTTCCCGACCGGCCAGAAAGAAGTCCTCGCCAGTGGTCGCGAAACGTTTCAAGTAAAAGCCGATACCGAGGACGAGAGCGAAATAGATCACCACGATCGCGACATCGACCGTGGCGAGATGGACAAGCCGGTCTGTCACAAGCAACGCCAACACTGGCATCATTTAGACCCCTTTGGCTGCCCGTAATATGCAGTGGCTCCGTGTTTTCTTAAGTAATGCTTGTCGTGGAGTTCCCTCCCGATCGGTTGGGCATCGGCGTTGATGCCCCGCGTGAAATAAGCCATGCGAGCGATCGATTCGAGAATCACCGCGTTATGCGCGGCCGAAGCCGCGTCGGATCCCCAGCAGAACGGGCCGTGATTCGCTACTAAAATTGCTGGAATCCTAGCATAATCAATTTTCTTGAAGGCTTTGGCGATGGCATGCCCGGTGTTCAGTTCGTAATCATCAGCAATTTCCTGCTTCGACATCGCATCGGTGACCGGAATCGGCCCGTGAAAATAGTCTGCGTGCGTCGTGCCGAAGCATGGGATAGGCTCCCGGGCTTGAGCCCACGCGGTCGCGTATTCGGAGTGAGTGTGTGCAACGCCACCGATTTCAGGAAACGCCTTGTAAAGCGCGACATGGGTGGGAAGATCCGAGGACGGCCGCTTGTCCCCTTCAACAATCTTGCCATTCAGATCAGTCACGACCAGGTCAGTGGGCTTCATCACCTCGTATGGCACACCGCTGGGCTTGATCACGACTAGGCCATCCGGGCGGGAGACCCCGCTGGCATTTCCGAAGGTATAAAGGACTAAACCGCGGCGTACCAACTCGAGGTTGGCTTCGAGGACCTGTTCGCGCAAGCTGGGCAGCAGCATCTCAGTCGCGTTCCGTGCTACGACAGCACCCAAGTAATCGTTTACAGTGCTTCGTGAAAGTAGAGCACCGGGACGCCTTTGTCAAATCCTTTTCACACACTGCGATTTAGGCTCTCCCTTGGGCGACACCTGTATCTCTACAGCGACCTCCCTATAACATCCTGTTTCAGGAAACGTTTACCATGCTAAAATCCACCGAAACGGGTGGACGAATGGATATTCGCGAGATCGCCAAACAGGCCCGCGTCTCCACAGCGACTGTATCGCGCGTAATCAATCGTGTGCCTACGGTGAATGCGCAACTTGCCAAGCGCGTTTGGAATGTCATCGAGGAACTCGGCTACTATCCGAATACACAAGCACGTGCGTTGGTCTCCGGACGCAGTCGTATCTTTGGACTGATCATCTCCGATATTACCAATCCCTTCTTCCCCGAGATAGTGCAAGTCTTTGAAACCATCGCGGTGCAGCGCCACTACGAGATTCTGCTTACCTCCACTGAGAACGATCCCAAACGGATGAAGAGTGCCGTGCGCCGGATGATCGAACGCCGCGTCGAAGGCGTCGCCATCCTCACCTTCGGCATGGAAGAACCGCTGCTCGAAGGCCTCACCGTCCGCAACGTGCCCCTCGTTTTTGTCGACGTCGGCCCCGCGCGCCCGCGGATCAGCAACATTCGTATCGACTATCTCAACGGGATTCGTCAAGCGGTTCAGCACCTCGCCGCCCTGCGTCACGAAAAAATTGCGTTCATCACCGGACCCTTACGCCTGAAATCGGCGGCGGCTCGCCGACAGGCTTTCCTGCAGGCGATGCAGGAGATCGGCGTCGAACCCGAACTCGATCTAATCGTTGAAGGCAATCACACCATGGAAGGCGGAATGGAGGCATTCTTGCGGTTGCTGAGCCTGCCGGTTCGCCCCACCGCCGTGATGTGCTCGAATGATATGACGGCGATCGGCGTGATGCGGCGGAGTCATGAAGCCGGAATTTCCATCCCGAAAGACGTCTCCGTCATCGGATTCGACGACATTCACCTTGCGCAGTTTGTGATCCCGCCACTAACAAGTGTGCAGATGTCACAGGCCGAACTCGCCCGCCTTGCCTTCAACGCGCTGATGACCGATGTTGAACGTGAAACGCCCACGCCGAATGGAAGTGAATACGTTCTGAAGACCAATCTTGTCCTGCGCGAATCGACGGCCCTTATCTCATCTGCCTCGACGCCCGGGAACGGACGAACGCGCCCGCGCACTCCGTAAGCACGCTTCTCTTATTTCGAAACAACAAAGATGGCCTGCAGGCCTTGGTCGAGCTTCAGCTTGTGATCCTTGTCGACCTGGAATGTCGCGCCGACTTTCGGATCGGGGCTGACGGTCAACTGCACTCCGGGCAGTCCGATCACGCCGCCATTGCCGGTCACCGGGCGCTGCGGCCCATTGAATACGCTGACCGCCGAATCTGCTGCCGCAGCCTGCGGGCTCCGAAGCAGATCTCCTCTGTCTGAGGGAGCCCCGCCCAGCGCCGAAGCCGTCGGCGAAATCAAATCCCCTGCAGATCGGGGCGGCGCCTGCGGCATCATTACCGCGCGAAGCGAGAGTCCCAATGGCACCGGAGGATTTTTCTTCACGGCGATGTGATCGAACACCAGCGAAAGATGGCTCAGATCCACTTGCGTAACGTGCCCCGCGAAGATCGCCCCCGCTGGGTACTTCGCGCCGTCAAATTCAACGGCTGAATCGTCTTGAGCGTCACTTCATCCCCGACCTTCGCCGTGGTGGCATCGATCGTCTTGAGGAGTTCTGCCTGCAATCTTGGACCGGAAGGCTCGTTCGCGGACGCGGCTGATGGCGCGGGCGTTGGGACAGGAGTCGAGGTCGCGACAAGAAGAATGCTACAGGACATCTGGAATGTCTTTTCGCACAATCCACCTCCGCGAAGTCACAGGATTGTGGTGTGGTTGTTGGCGGGTGTCAAGAACATCTGTGATGAATGTAACTACTGAGAGACACCTCGCTACAATACCCACTCGGCGCGAGGGGCACGCTAACCAATGTCGTTATTCCGCAATTTGAGATGTGGGATTCAGGTCCAGATCATATGGTTCGATCAGCACATGGTCCAGTACCAGTTCAGCTGTTCAAATGGCCGCTTCTCCGGTCACGCAGACATCTACCTCGGACACGACGACCTCGCCAACAGGGCAGAGGCTTCGCGCGGCTTTCCTGCGCGTGATGATGACTCCCGCGATTTCGAGCTAGGAACGTTGGACCCACAACACGCCGACGGTGGCATTCGGATGCACTTCTACTGTAGGGACTCTCGCGGGTCACGCAGCGGTGGATGTGCAGCTTCGAGGTGACGCCTGCAAAGCGCTCGGCGAGATCGAATCAGTTGCACTACGCATCCCCATCGAGCCTGCCGGCGTCGATTCGTTTGTAGCACAGGTCAAACAAATGGATGCGAACGAGATCGGTGCTTTAGCCTGTCTCGACATGGCTGGCTAGCGGGAAGATTGGCACACAATCCCAATCCTCACCCGGCATCGAGAAGCGACTAACAAAGCACCTCTTCACTTGACCGCCTTCCACGTCTTGTCTCGCTGGTACTCCGTCATCTGTTGCGCAATTTCAGAAGTCTTGTCGCCGAGATCTTTTTGGTAGATGACGCCGGACTGATCAACGATGAAAGTCATCACGCCACTTGAGAGATACTCGGCTGGGTAGGCGAGGAAACCGAAGCCGCCCGGTTCCTTCAGCATCCGGTAGTAATAGCCGTGATAGGGAGTGCGCTTCCCCGACACATCGTAGCCTTCTGCATTCGCTTGCGCGAGCAGCGGCCCGGCAGGACTCGGCGCTTCACCCTCATTCGCATCCCAGTACAACCCGTCCTGCCTCCCTGCCGTGCTGACGATCTTTGATGCATATTTTCCAGCAGGCTCGCCATCATGCTTTATCGCAGCATAGTCGCGTTGGGCGGCCACGACACCTTTACAGACATTGATGGCAGCCAGTTCGTTGTGTCCGATACGACGGTAGAGGATCTCGTCGCGTCCGGCCGCCCCATCCCAATACCACTGGTTGTTCTTCGCCTCGATCAGTGGAACAGGAACGGGCCATTCTTGACTCCCGACATTGAGCGTGAACTGGTTGGCTCCCGTCTTCACCAACGAATGTTTCGTCTCGTAATCAGCAACGAAGCTGTCGCGGGCATTCTTATCGGCCACCTCATCTCCGGAGGAAACAATCTGCTCCGAGCCGGGACCAAGAATGGCTTGCGCATCCGCCACATTGCCGTCACGCGCGACTTGGAGGAATGCGTCGACGGCTTCTTTTGAGGACCCGAAAGTTTTCTGCCCGTCGCTTTGCCCTGACGCAGGATGAGCAAGAAACAGGACAATGCCGAACACGGCAGCGAGGACGGCTGACTTCGTCAGCCTGGTCAGCACGACTGTCATTCTCCCCTCCTTATTGCTTACAGAATTTTTCAATCAACGGATTCGGAGTTAAAAGCGATGTGTCAGAGACGTAAATCAGCGCCGACGGCGCCCTCCCCCTCCTCCGCTGCCGACACTCGCGCGTCCGCGATTGCTAGCGGCGCGTTCTGACGCTCCGCTCTCTGACCGGCCTCCGCCGAAAGCCCCAGCACCACCACCGCCGCCCGAACTCGAACGATTCTGAAGCGCTGGGTTCGATTGCGGAGCGGGACGCGCGGCTGCTGAACCCCAAGGGGTGGGACGCGGAGAAGACGCATTGGAAGCATACCCGCGATCTCCGCCACGATTCATATTGGATTCTGTCGCCGGGCGCGATCCGAGGTTCGTTCCCGACGCATTCCCCCGATTTCCCCCGGCGCTGTTATTAAAGCTCGAGCGATTCGCCGCCATCTGCGTGGTCCCAAGGTTGCCTGTGTTCTGCCGGTTGGAAGCCATTTGATTGTTGCCGCGATAACCATATTGTTCGTTGCGTGGAATCGCATTGGCCATCGATGCCCCCGGCTTCTGTCCCTGAACTGCATTCGACCGTGCACCTTGGTAGGTCGTCTGTCCCCTCCAATTGTTGTTTTGTGCAAGGCGTGGGTTCTCGACGCCCCCACCGTCGGCTCCGGGGCGGTTATATGCGGGAAGCGTGTTCGCGGTCCGATTGTTAAACCGGTTGTAATAGTTGTTGTTCACGTTCACGTTGACGTTCCGGTTGTATTGATTCCAGTGATAGTTCGCGGGCGGGTTGTATCCGTAGACCGGTCGATAGCCCGGATACACAGGCGGGCGGTACAGCGGAGGGTAGTAAGGACGGTTCACCACGTAGATGCTGTGGTAACCCCAGGCAGGATACGGATAGTAGTTATTGTTGTTAATCGCGGATCCGACAGCCATCCCTACACCGAACGAAAGCAATCCGATTGCGACCGCTGCACCGGTGCTCACTCCCGAGCTTGTCGTGGTTGTTGTCGTCGTGGTCGTCTCGGGTGCCGGAGCAGCCGCGGGTGCCTGCGTGTTGTAAATCGTCACCGGGTTGTATTGCGGCACGTAAACGGTCTTAGGATCGGCAGGCTGGATCTCTACATATTTCTGCCCGTTGTCCGCTGTCTTGTTGGCAACTGTCATTTGCGGGCTGGAATTAAGATTGCCGATCTGCTGCGCTTGCAAGCGTTTGAGCTGCACCGCTTGCATGACTCCAGCTTGATCTGTCTTGAATGCCTCCCCGAGTTCACGAGTCCAGTCCATTTGCTGGCACATGTTGTCGACTACCTGGGGAAACATCGCGAGGTACTGTGCGCTTGGACTGAAGCCCGCTTGCTTTGCGGCGTTCGTCGCTGCATCACCCTGGAGGTTCTGGTTCTGGAGTAACCAGTTGCCGAGATCGAGGACCTCCTGGGGATTCGCGGCCGTCGACAGGACCTGCGCCAGCAACTGGTCGGGGTACAAGGCAATCGGGGCCACGAGATCGTCGAGGTTCATCTGCTGCGCTGACGAATTCTGGGCCACGCCCTGACTCGTGTTCTGCGTGGGCACAGACTGACTGGAGGATGAACCTGATTTGCATCCCGTTGTTAAGCTCACGAAAGTAAATGCCATGGCTGTGAGGAGAGCGGTGGAGTCACGCAGAACGAACCTCATGGGACGCCCCCTTCTGCAGAGGATGATTCGCCTCCCAAGCGCATTCACCTGCTACTTTTGTCAGTGCGCCCTTCGTTTGGAATTGTTTCGCGATTTGCGATTCGGGCGGAGAACTGTTTCGCGGGCGCTACCACGGCGACCGTCCATCGTCGCGAATAATGTTCGCTGGAAACAAAGTTACGACGTAAAGGAGCTTCGCTTGGCAACTAAACGGACACCCGCTTGCACCACTCGACCCCTGGGAGTATTCTTCGTCACCAAAAATTTCATCAAGTGAAAGGAGTGGATCATGTCACTTGATACCTTCGTTGTCCTCGCGAACCAATACAACACAGAAACAGATGCTCTAGCAGATTACGATGCAGTCCGAAAACTGTATACGGACACCGGCATCATCGACACCTACGATGCGGCCGTGTTAACTCGTAAATCGAATGGAAAAGTCGAAATTGTCAAACGCACCGAGGAACCGACTCGTCAGGGTGCGGCAAGAGGATTCGTGGTCGGGCTCGCGGTTGGCGCCGTTATCGCCTTGTTCCCGGCAGCCGGTATTGGACTAGCAGCTGGATTAATTGGCGGCGGAGCAATCGGCGCTGGTACGGGGGCAGTAGCCGGGCATGTGGCCGGCGGGATGAAGCGATCCGATCTGAAAGATCTTGGCGAACTGCTCGACGATGGTACGAGCGGCCTGGTGGTGGTTGCGGCTTCCGACGTGGAAGCGAAAGTCGAGGCTGTCATTACCCGGGCCAAAAAGCGCGCCAAGGCGCAGTTGCAAGCCGACACCGATGCGCTCAAGAAAGATATCGACAACATGAGGGCCGCATAGTTGTCCTCCGATCCAAGCTGACATAAAATTCCACCACGCCGTCTGACATCATTGTTCTGGAGAAAACGGTGGCCGACTCAAGGATAGTGTTTTAATCATCCACCTCTCCATATTCTCTAACTCATCGGGTCCGATCGTGATCCGGCATAGCAGGACAAACAGCACGTAAAACCAATTAGGCATCGAGTCAAGAGGCAAATGCCGTCTTCTAGCTGAATCTCCGCCGCAGCGGTTGCGAGCGGGGGTTCGGTACACGATGTCACACTTTGTTCGAGTTGACGTTGCTAGCCGGCAACGCCTAAAGGAGATGACTCATGGATCGCATGCTGGTAGTGGTTTTCCCCAATGAGAGCAAGGCGTATGAAGGAAAAGGAGCTCTTCAGCAGTTGGATTCCGAAGGCAGCATCAGCGTCTACGCCTACGCCGTGCTCACAAAAAATGCGGACGGAACAGCATCCGTAAAACAGGGAGATGATGTCGGTCCAATCGGGACTCTGGTCGGCACATCTCTGGGAAGTCTAATCGGAATTTTGGGAGGGCCGGTGGGTGTTGCAGCGGGTGCAGCGGCCGGAATGGCCGCGGGCAGCGCACTCGACGTAAACAACATTCGTGTCGGAACCGACTTCATTGACGACGTCCAGAAAGTCTTGGTGCCTCCGAATGTCGCACTAGTTGCGGAGGTAGACGAAGAGTGGACCACCCCCGTGGATACACGTATGGAAGCGATCGGCGGGAACGTTTTTCGACGCTCTCTATCCGAGGTTCGGGACAAAGTAGACGACGAGGATATTGCCGCGATGAAGGCCGATCTTGCTCAGTTTAAAGCCGAGTTGGCCAAAGCTCATGCGGATCGGAAGGCAAAACTCCAAGAGAAGGTCAATCAGCTCGATACAAGAATCCAGGCTCAGTTGCAAAGGGCGAAAGAGAAACGTGATGCTGCGCAACGTAAAGCGCAGGCAAAGGTACAGGCGCTTAAGGCAAAGGCCGACACGGCGAAAGC
>Ga0126371_10003985_pt1 | contig 12977 bp, 8 predicted proteins | sample PanSoiMetaPlot_4_FD_110145 | JGI IMG/M metagenome (GOLD analysis project Ga0126371, IMG submission 110145) | Tropical forest soil microbial communities from Panama - MetaG Plot_4 | ecosystem: Environmental > Terrestrial > Soil > Tropical forest > Bulk soil | place: Panama | collected 2016-02-17
CTGGATTGCGGCTCGGTGGCTTCTCCCTTCCGCGAGACCGAAGGCATGAAAGATGGATCGGACGCCGTGGCCGACTGGCCGATCCTGAATGCGCTGTTGAATACGGCGGCGGGCGCGTCGTGGGTCTCGGTGCATAACGGCGGCGGAGTCGGGATCGGTTACTCCCTGCACGCGGGACAGGTCACGGTCGCGGACGGAAGCGACATGATGGCCAAACGCATCGAGCGCGTGCTGACGACGGATCCGGGCATGGGCGTGATCCGCCACGTGGACTCGGGATACGAGGAGGCGAAAAAGTTCGCGGACCGCGCGGGTGTGAAGGTGCCCATGACAAAACCAGTCGCCGGTCGCTAGTCGTCGGTCGTCAGGAAAATCAATTTCAGACATCTGTCACAGCGTGAACATTCATCAGTGAGAGCACCTTCCAATCACCCTGCACTTCTGCTAGTCAACATCGGCCAGCTTTTGACGTTGCGGTCGGTGCGTCGCGCGAACGGCCCGCGGCGGGGTGCGGAGTTGCGTGAACTCGGTATTGTGGAAGACGCCGCAGTTTTGTGCGTGGGCGGAAGGATTGTTTCAGTGGGCAAGACCAAAGATGCGATCAAGGATCCCTGGCTTCAGAAGAATCGTAAAAAGGTCATCGAGATCGATTGCGAAGGGCAGGTGGTTTTGCCGGGGTTTGTCGACTCGCACACACATCCGGCATTCATGACACCTCGGCTTGTGGATTTTGAAAAACGCGCGGCCGGTGCGACGTACGAGCAGATCGCCGAAGCGGGCGGCGGGATTCGCTCGAGCATTGAGCCGGTGCGCCAAGCAGGGAAGAGCGCGATCACCGAAAAAATTCTGGATGCGCTGCACGAAATGGCGGAGCAGGGAACGACGACGGTCGAAGCCAAGTCGGGCTACGGGCTCAGTGCGGAGTCGGAACTGAAGTCGCTGGCTGCGATTAGGCAGGCGGCTTCGCGGTGGCCGGGAACGGTCGTTTCGACGCTTCTTGGCGCGCATGTAGTTCCCAAAGAGTTCAAGGATTGCTCACAAAAATACGTGGAGATCGTCTGTAAGGAGATGGTTCCGCAGGCCGCCAACAGCAAATTGGCGCAGTTTGTCGATGTCTTTTGTGACCGCGGAGCCTTCTCAGAGCACGACACCCAGCAGATTTTTCAGGCGGCGAGCGAGAGCGGATTGAGCGTTCGCGCCCATGTAGGGCAGCTTTCCCAGACACCGTTAAGTGAACTACTCGAGTTCAAGCCAGCTTCTCTCGATCATATGGATCACGTCGGCGACGACGACGTGGCCAGGCTTGCAAAACGGGACACGGTGGCGACGTTTGTGCCGGGAGCGAACTACTTTCTGGGATTGAATCAGTATCCCCCGGCGCGCAAGTTTATTGATGCGGGAGTTCCAGTGGCGCTCGCGACCGACTATAACCCGGGCAGTTCGCCGACCGCGAGTATGCCGTTTGTGCTGTCGCTTGCCTGCACGCACATGAAGATGTCGCCGGCGGAATCGATCACGGCGGCGACCATCAACGGCGCATGGGCCCTGCGTCTGGCCGACCGGAAGGGGTCGATCGAACCCGGAAAAGACGCGGATCTGGCCGTCTTCGAAGTGGAAGATTTTCGAGAGATTGCGTACTGGTTTGCATCTAATCGTTGTGTTCTTACCGTGTTGAACGGTGTTCTCGTCGCCTCGGCTGGTTCGGGCGAATTGGGGTGAACCGGAGCCGAGGGAACTCCGTATAACCCAGAGGAGACTTGTGGGTCTGAGGAGAAGTGCGCCTGCCGATTGAGCAGGCGCTGTCCGAGTACGTGCGCGTCTTCGTCAAAGCAAGATCAAATTTTCATTTGGGGAGAGTATGAAGCGAACCTTCTTATTGATTGCAATTTTCGCGCTGACAACCGTTTTTGCCGCGGCGCAGCGTCTGCCGGAATTGGCGACACCGGAGAATTACAAGATCACGCTGGCTCCTGACTTTGACAAAGATAATTTCGCGGGCGAGGAAACGATCCAGATCCGTGTGCTGAAGCCGACGTCGGAGATCGTTCTGAACTCCGCCCAGATCGAATTTCAAAACGCCACCATCACCACTGGTGGGGCAACCCAGACGGCCAAGGTCACGCTCGATAAGACGAAAGAAATGGCCACGCTGGCGTTCGACAAAGCTCTTCAGCCGGGCGGCGCCAGCCTGCATATCAAGTACACGGGAATTTTGAACGACGAACTGCGCGGTTTGTATCTCGGCAAAGATCACGAGGGACGCAAGTACGCCGTCTCGCAGTTTGAGTCGACAGATGCTCGGCGCGCGTTCCCATCGTTTGATGAGCCCGACTACAAAGCGACATTCGACCTGACCGTGATTGCAGATAAAGGGCTGTCGGCGATCTCGAACGAGAAGATAGCGTCCGACACGCCGGGTCCCAGCGATGCGAAGCACACCGTGAAGTTCGCGACTACGGCGAAGATGTCGTCGTACCTGGTGGCGCTCGCCGTGGGGCAGTTTGAGTACGTGGAGGGCCAGGCCGATGGCATCCCGATCCGCGTGTGGGGGCCTCCGGGAAGCAAGAAAGATGGGACGTACGCCCTCGAAGTCGCCGAGCAATGCATGAAGTATTTCAATCACTACTTCGGCATCAAGTATCCATTCGACAAGCTCGACATGATTGGCCTGCCGGATTTCGCGGCGGGCGCGATGGAGAACACCGGGTTCATCACCTATCGCGAAGTGATCCTCCTGATCGACGACAAGAAGGCATCAGTCGGGCTGCACCAGACAGTGGCGACGGTGATCGCGCATGAAATGGCACATCAGTGGTTCGGCGACCTCGTCACGATGAAGTGGTGGGACGACATCTGGCTGAACGAAGGCTTTGCGACCTGGATGGAAAATAAAGCGGTCGCGGCGTGGAAGCCGGAATGGCACCTAGAGCTGGATGACGCCGAGGGGACTACGGGAACGCTGGGCGTCGATGCGCTGAAGAACACACGGCCGATTCACCAGGCGGCTGAGACTCCCGCACAGATTCAGGAACTGTTCGACGGAATCGCCTACGGCAAGGCGGCGTCGGTGCTGAGAATGCTGGAGGCGTATCTCGGGCCAGAGACTTTCCGCGCGGGTGTTGATACTTACCTGAAGCAACACGCCTACGGCAACGCGACGGCTGATGATTTCTGGAAGACGCTGGCCCAGGTTTCGAAGAAGCCGGTGGACCAGATTATGCCGACGTTCGTGAAGCAGCCGGGCGCGCCGATTATCAGCGTGCAGACGCAGTGCACCGGAGGATCGAACACGGTTACGCTGTCGCAGAAGCGCTACTTCTACGACCGGTCGCTGTTCGAGCAAGGAAACGACGAGCTCTGGCAAGTGCCAATGTGTCTCAAGCAAGACGGAGGTAAGGGGCAGAAATGCGTCCTGCTGACGAAAAAGGAGCAGACATTCACGTTGCCCGCGTGCGGTTCATGGGTCGTCGCCAATGCCGGCGCCACCGGGTACTACAGATCCGGATACACTCCGGAAGCGATTCGGGCCATTAGCAAGACTGCTGAGACGGATCTGACGCCGGCGGAGCGAATCTTCCTGCTCAGCGATTCGTGGGCGTCGGTGCGCGTTGGAGAGCAGCAAATCGGCGACTATCTCGCGCTTGCCGAGGGATTACAGACCGATCGCACGCGCGCCGTCCTGGAGCAGATGGCCGGACAGGTCAACTACATCAGCGATTATCTTGTGACAGACACAGATCGCGATGCATACGAGCAATGGATCCGCAAACTGTTTTCTCCGATTGCGAAAGAATTGGGATGGACCCCGAAGCCTGGAGAAAGCGACGAAACCAAGGCACTCCGCGCACGTATCATGGGAGTGCTTGGACACGCTGGACGTGATCCGGAAGTGATCGCCGAAGCGCGCAAGCTGACCGACGCCGCGCTGAAAGATCCTGGTGCCCTCGATCACACACTTGCGTTTACCGTGTTCGGACTGAGCGCGCAAAACGGCGACAGCGCTTTGTACGACGAGTTGATGGAGCACCTGCAGCAGAAGGGTGCGTCGCTCGAGGACTATTACATCTACTTCCAATCGATTAGCCAATTCCGCGATCCGAAGCTGCTGCAGAAGACGCTGGATTTTGCTGTGAGTCCGGCGGTTCGTTCGCAGGATTCGTTGGGTCTGATTTCCGCCGTGATGGAGAATCCTGCCGGGACACGGGTCGCGTGGGATTTTGTGCAGGCGCACTGGACCGACATCGCGAAAGTCGGTGGCGGCTTCACGAGCGGGGAAGTCGTGAATGCCACGAGCGCAATCTGCGACGTGGGCATGCGCAGCGAAGTCCAGGACTTCTTCTCGACACACAAAGTCCCGACGGCCGAGCGAACGCTGAAGCAGTCGCTGGAAAGAATGGACTACTGCGTCGATCTGAAGTCGCGGCAGACTCCACAGCTGGCGTTGTGGCTTGAACATCAAGGAGCGTCGGCGGGACAGTACTGACAGTAGTCCACAGCGGTTGGAAAAATAAAAGAAATCGGCAAGCCCTTATGGAGCTTGCCGATTTTTCTTGTCAGGATGCAGCGCGCGTTAGATCCGTGCCTTGAGCGAGGCGTTAACCGCCTTACCAAATCAACTTCAGAGCCAGCTGGACTTGCCGAGAACTGGTGGATGTACTCGTGATCGCCCCCGCAGTTCCAGAAACGTGAATCCCCGTCGCCGCCGAAGTGAACGTAATCAGATTCGGCGTGTTGAAGTTGGCGCGGTTCAACAGATTGAAGATCTCAGCGCGGAATTGTAAAGAGAGCCCTTCGTGCAACGTGGTTGTCTTGAAAGTGGAGAAATCCCACGATGCCAGGCCAGGTCCGGTCAGGGTGTTCCGGCCGAGGTCGCCAAAGAAGCCGCTGCTGGCGGGCGCCCCAATAAACGCGTTCGGATTAAACCACTGTGAAGGCTTGCCGAGGATGATAGGTGCGGAGAAATCTGGATTGATGAAAGGTCGCACCGGGTTGCGTGTGTCTCCGTTATTCGAAGGGTTGTAGCTAAGTTGGGGCGTGAACGGAAACCCGCCTTGCAACGTGACGATGCTGTTTACCGACCAGCCACTCACCAAGGCGTCGCTCCAGCCGGTGAGGCTGCTGGCAAACGAACGGCCGCGACCGAAAGGCAACATGAATACAGCGTTGATTACTCCGACATGACGCACGTCGTAGGTGGCAGGACCGTAGTCGGAGCGCAAATTGAAAGGATTCGAAACCAGGCCGGGCGCGTTTGCGGCGGCCGTCGCATTGAGTGAATCGCCGTCGTCAAGCGCCTTCGACCACGTATAGACGCCACGCACCGAGAGTCCGTGCGTGAAGCGACGGTTTACGTCGATCTGGAGCGCGTTGTAGTTGCTGGTGCCGAGGGAGAACCACGTCCACGTATTGGCGATCACAGGATTCGCGCGCGGAGTACCAGCCGGAATGTAATACGCACCCGCAGGCACAGGCTTTCCCGCGAGTGGAGACCCGACCGGGAAGCCGATCGCCGGAGAATTCGTGGGAGTCGTCGGCTGGCTCGAATCGTACGTGGGATACACCGCCGGGCAAGGCGAAGCCGGGCAAATCACCGGGAAGGGCTCGTTTGCATCGATGCCGATCAATTCGTGATAGCCGTGACTCCCCACGTATCCGAGTGTGACGGCTGTGTCGGGCGTCAGTTCCTGTTGCACGCGCAAGGACCAAGAGATCAGCGTCGGCGTTTGCATATCGGGCTGAACGCCGCCGGGCACGAGTTTCGCGCCGCTGGGCGGAGCTGCTGCAGGATCGATCGGCAGGGAAGAGACCGGGAACGGCACGGTCGCACTGCCGACACTATAGACGGGATTGAAGGGCGCGTTCTGGTCAGTGCGATAACCGAGCGCGTCCTGTAGGTCGTTGTACATACCGAAGCCGGCGCGGATCACGGTCTTATCCGAGAGCGGACTCCACGCCAGCCCGAGGCGTGGTTGAGGCAGAAACTTCGCGTTGTTCGTCGTGAACAGCGCGTGGCCAATGTGCGGTTGCGTTGAAATAATGCCCTTCGGGAAGGTGTAGTTGGCGGCGCGGTCATGCTTCTCGTTCCATCCGGTACTGAACTCGCCGCGAAAACCGAGTGACAGCGTGAGGCGCTGCCTGACGCGAATCGTGTCTTCTCCGTATCCCGCGCCGAACAGCGAGCGCCAGTTCATCGCGGTTGGCGCCGGATCCCACAGGAAACTGGACATGTTTCCCTGCAGGAAGTTCGCCAGGCTCGAAAATGTCGCCTGACCGTATTGGCTGAGCGCGATCGTTTCGTTCGATTGGAAGGGTTGAAACCATCCACCGAATGTGAACTGATGATGGCCACGCGTCATCGTGATGCGGTCTTCGAACGTGTACAGGTTGCGCGCGATATGCAGATTGCTGCCGTCGTTGCTGCCTGCAAGACCGATGGCTGCTTGCGGATTTGAGGCCGCGCTGCCGCCAACAACCACCGCGCCCACCTGATGCCCTACCAGAAACCCCGAGACGCCTTCCGCAGGCGTTCCGGGTGTTGGCAGTCCGGTAAAGAAGTATCCGGCGCGCGAGTACCCGACACGCGCCACATTCACGGTTGACGCTGAAAACGAATGCGTTTCATCGAGACTGACGACCTGCTCGCGCAGGTCGAGAATGTCGGAGCTATAGGGATCCAAAACCGTAGCCGTCAAGTCGTGGCCATCGTCGATCGTGTAGATGGCCGATAAAGAATCCCGCGTCGAAAACACATGGTCGAAGCGAAGGGTGCCGAAGTCTTCACGAATGGTTTGCAGCGGGCTGCTGAAATATTGGGCGATGCCGCATGGCGTGACCGCGTTGGGACACGCAGTAATCGGTGACTCAGGCCAGAGGTTCAGCAGAGGCTGCACAGAAGCTACAGCGGTGGCACGCGAAGTATCGTCAGGAACAAATGCGACGGAGGTCTGGTGCAAATGCTGGCGCAGTCCCTCGTAATTGCCAAACAGGAAGGTTTTGTCGGAGCGAAGCGGTCCACCAAGGGCAGCGCCGAACTGATTCCGCTGGAAAGGCGGCGCCGATCCCTGATCGAAGTAATTCGGAGCGTCGAGCGCATTGTTGCGCAAGAATTCGTAGACGCTGCCGTGGAGTTGGTTAGTACCCGCTTGGGTCAGAATCGTGACCTGGCCACCAGGATGCTTGCCATACTCGGCCCCGTATGAATCGCGAAGGACGTTGAATTCGCGCACCGCATCCACACCAATCAACTGGTCGCTGGCTCCACCGGGTTGCATGTTGTTCTCGGCGGCGCCGGTGTACTCCACCCCATTCAGCAGGAACATATTTTGCTGCGGGCGATTTCCAGACACGGCGAAGTTGTTGCCGGTAGTCGAATTCGAAACCCCGACACCACCGGTCTTCTCCCAGGTAAAGTTCACGATGCCGGGATTCAAGGTGACCAGAAGATCGTAGCTGCGGCCGTTAAGGGGCAGATCCTTGACCTGCCGCTCGCCCACGAGGCCCGAGATGTCGCGGGTCGTTAGGCTGACGAGGGGAACATCTTCGGTGACCTTGATCTGCTCGTTTACCGATCCCACACGCAAGCTCAAGTCCGCCCTTGCATCCTGACCGACGACCAGGCGAATGCCGGACCGGATTCCTTCCGCGAAGCCATTCTTGGTGACCCTGACCTCGTAGGTTCCGACCGATAATGCAAAGAACCGGTACCGCCCCGTCGGGTCGGTAAATGCGGTGCGTGTAGCGCCAGTATCGAGGTTCGCGGCGGTGACGGATGCGTCGGGAACCGCTGCGCCGGAAGGGTCCGTAATCACGCCGGACAAATTGGCCGACACCTGCGCCCAGGCCGCGGGCAGCGAGACACAGGCCAAGAGCACGGCGAACAGGGTGGCCCGTAGGATTCGGGCCAATCGACCATCTTCGATGGCATCGATCGACGGCTGAACCTGAGTCGTCGCTATACCCGGCACCCGAGACCCGCAAAGCATGGTTCTGCTCCCCTATAAACTTGGACCCTCGATGGTGCCGAGAAGTGTATATGATAATCACTTCAAGAGTCGAATCCGATGCGAGTATATTTGTATTTATGGTGACAATATTGCATCCGCCATGACATTTCCTCCTAATTGACCGGAATTGCCTCGGACGATAGGATTCAGTTCCGCATGGGCAAGGTTTCAAAACCGAAACGTCGCGAAGACGCGACCGAAAAGTGGCTGAAGCCGCGCGATGCCGCGTTAGAACTCCATGTCAGCTTCCCGACCATCAAGCAATGGATCTATAAGAACCGGATTCGAAGCATTCGAACGGCGGGCGGACATCATCGTATTCCGCAAAGCGAAGTGGACCGGCTTTTGTTTCGAACCCGAGCGAAAACTGAGCCGGAGCGGACCGCCCTGATGCGACAGCTGAGCGGCAGGAACCAGCTCGTGGGCCGGGTCGAGAGCGTGCGCATCAGCGGTTTGATGGCAGAGGTTGTGCTGTCCATCGGTCACCAGCGCATTACCTCAATCATTACCTCCAGATCGGCGCGCGAGATGAATCTGAAAGTTGGCCAGACGGCAGCGGCCCTAATCAAATCTACCGAAGTCATGATCCTTCGAGTGTGAAATGAAAGCCCTGCTCTGGCACCTGTTTCTGCTTCTGGGGATAGTGTCCAGTTGTCCCGTCTTGCATGCGCAAGAACTCACCGTGGCAGCTGCGTCGGATCTACAGGCTGCGATGCAAGAAGTGACTGCGCATTTTCAGCGAGACACCGGCAAGCAGGTGAAGGTGATCTATGGCTCATCGGGGAACTTCTTCCAGCAAATCCAGAACGGTGGGCCATTCGATATGTTTTTTTCCGCGAACCTCGACTATCCCAAGAAACTGGAAGAGAACGGATTAGTCGAGTCTGCAAGCTTTTACCAGTACGCGCGCGGAAAGATCGTTTTGTGGGTTCCGAAAGAATCTACGCTTGATCTGAAGCAGGGACTCAATGCTCTGCTGCAGCCAACCGTGCGGAAGATCGCCATTGCGAATCCGCAACACGCACCCTACGGGCGGGCGGCTGTCTCGGCAATGCAGAAGGACGGCATCTACGACAAAGTCAAAGAGAAATTTGTGTTGGGCGAGAACATTTCGCAGACGGCCTCGTTTGTCGTTTCGGGATCCGCGGATGGGGGAATCATCGCCCTCTCGCTCGCTCTGTCGCCAAACATGAAGGACAAAGGCCGCTACACCGAGATTCCGACGAGTGATTATCCGCCCATCGACCAGGCGTGCGTGATTCTCAAGTCTTCGAAAAACAAAGAGACGGCGCAACAATTTCTTTCCTATGTGAAGAGCGCCGCCGTCGCCGAAATTCTCGCTGGTTTTGGATTTGATGTTAGCGGTCGCGGAAAATAGTGTGGCCTCTCGATCGGCCAAATTATTGGCTGCTTTGGACGGTATCTCGCGGCTTGAAATAGCGGACGGTGACATCATCGGAGAAGCGGCGAACGTCATTTTCGCTGGCATTCGCGCGAACCACGACCGATTGAGGAGTGAAGTAACGCACGGTCACATCATCGCCAAAGTGACGAACGCGAACATTGGACGTGTACGCCAATTTGTTCGAAGGACGAGACAGGCGGTGCTGAGCGGGGATTTGCGCGACCGGATCTTCAATTACCGGCTTGGCTGACTCCACCGCAGCCGACGATTGAGTTGTTTCCACCTTGTGAGCAGCGTTTTCCCGGACGGTGGACATCGCCGAAGGACGCTCGCGATAAGAAACCAGCGTGATCAGCGCACCCACAATTGCCACGGCAATGCCAGCATCCCATGCGCGCTTGAAATACGGGTAAGCCTGAATCGGGAACCGGGGAAGTCGTACGCCTTTCAAATCCGAAATCGTCCCCGAACCTGTTTTCGGTGCCGGTTCTTTCAACCAGGCGATTGGTGGAACGAGCTCTGGCTTCGCGACGTGCTTGGGAACCGGCTCTGACTTTGGAACCGGTTCAGGTCCGGGCACCCGCTCCGCTTTCGGAACTGGGGATGTCTTCGATGGCGGTGGCGCCTCCGACGAAGCTATCTTCGCGATTGGTGCGACGGCTGGCTTCGGCATTACAGCAGTGGGGATGGCGGCAGGTAGTGCTGATGGGGGTTTTGCCGGCGCTGGTTGTTCCGCTGATTGATCTCGAACGACGGCTTCTACCGGCGGTGCTTCGACGGCTGCATGGGAGGCGCGGATGGCATCTCCAACCAATCCCGCGAAGACCCAGTATGCGCGGACTTCCTCGTCCGCGAAGAAGTGAGCCTCATCGAAGATAATCTGCAAAACCGCCGTGACTGTGCCTTTGCTTCGAACAGGGAGAATGAGAAGCGACTTGGCTCCAAACTGGCGGCAGATCGCGGCCTGAATCCGAGGATCGTTGTCTGCGTTTTCAACCCGCAGAATCTCCGAGGGTATCGCGTGTGAGCCCGAAGTGCTCAGGGTTGCAGCCACAGAGCGTCCGACGTAGGTTGCCGCACTGCCACAACCGGCGTCGTAAACAAGCTGACCTTTTCGCAACAGAGCGATGGCGACTCCGCTAGCAGGCGCAATATGGCGAACCTGCTGTGCAATCGCGTCCATGACCTCGTTCAGATCGAACTCGCGAGTCTCGATGGACTTCTGTATTTGCATGATCCGCGCGAGAACCTGCGGCGACATGCCGCTGCCCTGGACCATGTATGCGCTCGCCAAGAGCGTTTGCAGAGGTTCAGAATCGAAGCTGGCGCTGTTCTTCATAGCCGGATCGCACTGCGGACTTGCTGAATTCGAGCCCTTACCCATTGACAGTTCCTCGAAGTCTCCAACATCGGATAGGCAATGTCAATCGGATGAATCTCCTAAAAATACTGTAGACGAACTAGTGAGTGGGACGAGTTTCCTATGATGCACCCAAAAAAGCCGATCAGTTGCCTGCGGTAACGTTTTCCGCAGCGGAACTTTCTACTGTTTGCAGTAGGACTGTGAAGTGGATCTTGAAGGTGAGCATCAAACGCGACAACTGGTAATTTTGATAGCCGCTTGTTTTGGATAGCCACTCGAAGGATACGTGTGGCGAATCACAAGAGGGGACGGTCGGCGTGAATCCGGGGACAAGACTACCACTAAAGATCTGTGCGAGTGAGGATTCGCAATGCGGAAGGCAAGCGTCGCGCTATGACATCGCCGCCTGCATCGACAAAAAAAAGGGCACGGACTTCGTGCCCTTTCCAGATTCGTTGCAGAGATCGCTAGTGCAGGGCGGCTACAATCTCGACCCGGTCAGGGTTCAGATTGGCGGAGGCTAACTCTTTCGCCAATTCCTTCTCGCGTTTGGACTGCGGTATGTGCCGTCCACTGTAGGCACCCTCGACCCAGATCTCCGACAAAAAATACTGATCCTTGTAGCGATTGAAAACCAGCTTGGTCTTGTCGGCCCCGTTGAGATTCTGCGCGCTGTTGCTTCCGACGATCATTTGCATCTTGCCGTCTTGGGACTCCAGCAGCAGGACTTCGGGACCACGGCCCAGCTTCGCGATCGTGTAGGTACCCGCTGGAATGGTTTTCCCTTCGACTGTGAAATCGAACGGAACATTCGAACGCACCGTTCTGGACTGTGCGATTGCCGACCCTGCCACTAGGAGCAGACTCAGCAGGCTGATGAGACTAATGGCGTGCCGTTTCATACATCCTCCTCTGGGGTCGAGAATGATGGAGCTCGCACATTGCAACCACGAATAGTGCGTTTTGTCTCCTCACCCACAACCTTTAAATTCGACTTTCGTCGCGAGGATGAAGTGCACGCCGCGTGCCACGGTGCAGTTGGCTGAGGGTGCGAGCCGTAGTGGCTTTACAAGTGATTGATTCGTACGCTGTTCGGGGAAAACGAGACGCGCGTCGATAGAAAACCGACTCGTCGTACGTTCGCGATTAACAAACCCAACTGTTAATTGGCATCCCTTTCGGATAGAGGTGTCGCGTGGAACTACCATGCATCAAGTGTCGCGCTACCGGAATCTGTGTGCCCGCCCGTCCGGAAAGGGCGTAACCTAGAGCTGTCAACTTCACATCTTTCCGCCGTGCCCGCTGGGCGTCGGTCTCTTGTGCGATTGATTTCGTGACGATCTCGACACAGGAGGCCCCAATGGCCACTCTCAAAATACCCTCGCTCAAGCTCCTAAAGTTTGCGAGGAACTACGAGAAGGTTCTGCAAAAAGCGGAGCAACAAAGCGTGCGTGCTTGGGAGATGAGAGAGGCGGCTCGCAAGATGTGTGAGCGGGCTGCGCAGATGAGAGCTGAAATCGGGATCATGAACCGGATTGGCCAGAAAAGTTACGATCCTGCGCCGTGAGGATTTGGCCGCAAGGAGCAGACCCACAAACCGATCTTCTCCGGCGGCTTCGACACTTTTTCGTCAGCGGCTTTTGCGCGTGGACTGTCCGAGCGTGTTCTGCAAATGCGCGGCTCAACGATGACTTATCGTCGATACTGAGCTCCTCCTCACACCGGGAACTCGCCTTTTTATCTTCACTCCTTGAAACGACGTGGGCCAGGAGCTTCTGGGCGCGCATAGGCGCTAGTGTAAAGGCTGTACTCACAGTTCGGGCTCGAGCGGCACAAGTTGGCGAATGCAGGCGTCGTGCGTTGGCGTCAGCGGGCGCTCTTGCCTACGGATAAGTGGTGTTGTGTTACGCTCTCGCGCGAACTCAGGTACGCGCATTTGGGAAGTTGCTGGTGGAGGCGGCGGGAGTCGAGCTCAATAACGTCTTTTGTTTGTGTAACTTACAGATAATAAAAGACCGACAAAACCCAAAAATCGACGATTCCCAAGGTCATCGTACAGTTATCGTACAGTCGCATGCCCGAAGTCAGGCCAAGCCTCAGGCTCCAACTAGTGACATTACATGGATGCCATAGTTCATCCTGATTCGAAGAAAGTACTCGAACGACCCTTGGGCGAACAAGAGAATTCTACAGGCTGTTTCCGTGC
>Ga0126371_10003986_pt1 | contig 12975 bp, 17 predicted proteins | sample PanSoiMetaPlot_4_FD_110145 | JGI IMG/M metagenome (GOLD analysis project Ga0126371, IMG submission 110145) | Tropical forest soil microbial communities from Panama - MetaG Plot_4 | ecosystem: Environmental > Terrestrial > Soil > Tropical forest > Bulk soil | place: Panama | collected 2016-02-17
ACCGTTTGCCGTTCGCGAGTTTGGTAATCCGGATCTCGAATGGCTGCTCCATCGGCAGATTTATCTGCATAATGTTGACGTTCTGCAGCTCGAATACACCGTGCTCGGACAATATTCGGCTGATTTTCACCGCTTGGCGTGCGTGCTATTCGAGCACGATGTATATTTTCAGTCGATCGGACGTCTCCTCGCTGGGATGCATGGCCTGGTGCACAAGTCGAAAGCGGCGTTCGAGTACCTGCGCTCGCTGCGCTTCGAGTTGAACGTGCTTCCGCGATTCGATCGTATCCAGATTTGCAGCGCTGAGAATCGAGATTATCTACTCTCGTTCCTTCCAGAGCTCAAGGGCCGGCTCGATGACAATCGCGCGGGTATCGCTACGTCGCGCTACGATTTTCGGTCGGACGGCCGCGAGCCAGAGACCATGCTGTTTCTGGGCAGTTTTCGCCATTTGCCGAACCAGGAGGCGCTGGATTGGTTCACGCGCAAAGTGCTGCCTAAGGTGGTCGAGCGGTCAAATAAGGCGCGGCTGGTGATTGTCGGCGCGGAACCGCCTCCGAAGCATTCGCTGCCCAATCTTCCCGATAACATTGAGCTGCGCGGCTATGTGGACGATGTGCGCGAACCGCTCTCGCGATATTCCGTTTTCGTTTGTCCGATTCTGAGCGGGTCAGGAATGCGGGTAAAGCTGCTGGAGGCCTTCGCGGCTGGCATTCCCGTCGTCTCGACAAGCATCGGAGCCGAAGGCTTGACCGCGAAGGATGGCGAAATCTGCTCGCTTGCCAACGATCCGGCAGAGTTTGCCGGCAAGATTCTCGAGTTGTTCGAGCACGGCGAAAAAGCGCGTGCGCTTGCGGTTCGAGCTCGCGAGCAAGTAGTCAAGACCCGCGATATGGCGGTGCTCACCCGGAACTTAGTAGAGAGCTACCGCGAAGTTTTGGCGCGGAAACAAGGAATGCGGCGCGATTCGCGCGGTTAACGAACCCGTAGTTTTCGATCGTGCACGAACTCAGGCACAAATCCTAACCTGGTCTGGTAGAATTCCGCCAAAGTGTTCTTCCAGATACTCGGACCGATTACTCATCGAGACGCTCGCGAATGGTGGTCGATCCGCGAGCTCTCGCGTATCCGCAGGCGCTACGGACCGGGACGCTGGCGGAAGCGCAAAGGAGTCGCGAGCGTTCAACTGAGAGAATGCAAGATAAACAACTCCTGGACTAATGGCTGCCACAACGAACGGCGACGTAGTTTGTCTCCAGAATGACGGGTACGCTGTTTCGCAAGAAGGGCGCAAACTGTATCGCGTCATCCGTGACGCCTATGCCGAGGCCAACCATCTCATCCGTGTCGTTGACGAGTCGTGCGAGGATTACTTGTATCCGGCACGACTGTTTCGTAGGCTTGATTTGCCGGTCAGTGTCAGGCGCGCTTTACGGTTGGTATCATAAACGCTCTTTTGGAAACGCAACGCATCGAGCATTTGGAACGTCGGTTGCTTAGAAGGCCATGGTCGAGGATATATGTTTGAAGGTTTGCTACAGCCCACGCATCTGCTCGTGATCTTGGTTGTCGGATTATTTCTCTTTGGTCCCAAGAAGTTGCCGGAGCTCGGCAAGGGCCTCGGAGAGGGAATCCGTGGGTTCAAGAAGGCTATGAACGGCACTGACGAGAACCCACCCAGCAAACAGATTGAGTAAGACTAAGGGCTTATTCCCGCAGATCGCGCGTTGGCCGGAGTGGGTTTTGCCCGCGGCGCTAACATCCTTCACGAGTTTCAGGTCTGAGCCTCGCCTATAATCGGACAATTGAACACGAATTCCTTCCGCGCCGGCACTATCGCCGCCGTGGTCGCCTGGTGTTGCGGCATCGGGAGCGCCATAGTTGCGCGCGGCCTCAACATTCAGCCGACTGAAACCGTTGCCACAAGCGCCGAGGTTCTCGGCATGGCCCAAGAGCACACGGGCACGCTGCTCGGATTCATGGCGTTCGACACGATATTCGTGATTGGATACGTCACCGTATTCGCGGTGATCTTCCTGTGCATCCCGAAAGAGGACCGGCTAATCGGAGGCATCGGGCTGGGCGCCGGGATTCTCGCCGGCTTCTCCGACATGACCGAGAACGCGTTGTACGTCATCTATGCGTTCGCCAATGTCTACCAGAACACCGAGCTTACGCCGTGGCTACCGGCGCACTACCTGGCGACGGGCGTAAAGTGGATGGCCGCGTTCGCAGCGGTCGGGATGCAGCTGCTGGTTTTCCCGCGCCGCACTAAACTGGAGCGGTCGATCGTCGCAGTGATGTGTACGTTCCCGGTGTTGGGTGCGGTCTCGATCGCGTGGCCGGCGCTTGCACCCTTGCGCGCGATTTTCTTCGTGGTTGGATTGCCGCTCCTGGCAGTTTACTTCCATCGGAGAGCGCGGGAGAGCACCGCAGCGAGGTGAGCTACTTGTCCGGTCGACTCACTCCTCTTCGGAATAGTGAAATACACTTTCGAGAGGTTTACCGAACACGGCGGCGATACGGAACGCTGCTTCGAGCGACGGCGAATACTTTCCGAGTTCGATTGCGTTCACGGTCTGGCGAGTGAGATTGATCTTTTCCGCCAGCTCCTGTTGCGTCATCTCTCCATGCTCGAAGCGCAGCCGTCTGATTTCATTGCGGATGGTACCCATGGTCAAGCTGTACGCCGGTATTGAATGATCTGGCAGCCGGAGCGCAAAATCTCGGCGATCACAAGGAGGAACAGGAGAGCGTTGGTTTTGAAAATGATCGGCGCATTGAATGCTCCGAAGATGCACGCGCACGCTACGCTCCCGGCGAGCGCCGCATAAGGGAGGCGTGTGGCTCTCAGGTCGATCAGTTTTTCGCGTTCATCACGCGGCGCCTTCGCATCCCTTGGGTCGATGATGGCAACGGCGACATTCAGCACGACCTGCACTATCACGAGCGCGATGATCGTACCCACCAGACCCGCGACCTGTGGACCGGACCCCTGCGACCTCTGGTGGAAGGCCAACCAGAAGTAAGACGCATAAATGACGGATAACGAGCTGAACGATATCCAGGCGGTCTTTTCACGGAATGACATGCAGGCTGTGTCTACCTTTCATGACACAGTGTATTCTATATCAGACTTGGTGTCAAGACTACTTTACATTAGCCCGCCATCGGCGAGAAGCCCACGTTACTTGCCGTCAGGCTCGCCGTTGGCGCCGGGGGCGGAACTGCCGAGGAAAAGCTTGCGTCCGTCGGCGAAGCTGAGCGTTTTGCCGACGCCGCGATTGGATCCGTCCTTGGCTTGAAAACCTTCGAGCACGATCTCGGCGCCCGGAGGCAGCGCTTCCTTGGTGAATCCCATTCGCAGAAGAACATTCGGGCTGCCGCCTTCGATCATCCAGCTTGTGACCTTGCCGTCGGGGCCTTTCACGTCGATGTGAATCCACGAGTGTGGATTGATCCAATCCATCTTGGTGACGGTGCCGCGCAGCTTGATGGGGCGGTTGATGTCGAACTCGGCCGCGAAGGCATGATGAGCGTTCACCGGAACTCTTGAAAGCAGCAATGCCAGAAAAAGCGCACGCCTCATTTTGCGGCCTTCGCTTCCTCGGCTGCGCGCGCGCCGCTCAACGTATTCGGCAAGCCGAGATTTCCTTCGTGACACGCGTATTCGAAGATCGGCCCTTCGATCTTGCTGAGTGGCATCTGCGCGGTCCACGGTTTCGTCCACGTCGCGGGATCGTCCACGGTGAATTCGTAGAGAATCGTGTCGTTGTCGATACGCGTGAAGCGCTCCAGCACGTGCAGACTCGACGTGGAGCCCATGAATGACGTTTTCTCGGTGAAGTTGGTTGTATCTACGACCAGCGTGTCGCCTTCCCAGTGCCCGCGGGAGTCCCCGAGATATTGTCGGATGCCAGAAGGCAGGTGCGGGCGCCCGTCGGTCGGAATCATCCGCGCGTCGTGAATCATTTCCTCCATCACGCTTACGTAGCCAGGTCCTTGAACGATTTGGAGATTGCTGTTATATCCAGACGACATCATGGGCGGACCTTCGGCGGCCCAAACGATGCAGCGTTCTTGAATGGGCCGGTCCTGCGCGCTGTCGAATTCGTGACCGCGACGCGCGGCGGCGCGGTCGGCTAGGCGTTTTTGAGCTTCTGGCGTGACTGGCGGGATGCGTCCCTCAGGGCCAATGATCAGGGACGTCCGGCGGCTGAGTGCGACCTTAGCTTGGATCACGTCCAGACCGAACTGCGACATGTCGTAATGCACACGAGCCTGGTTGCCAAGGCGATCCCAACTGGTGCGCTCGGTGAATTCCTTCTTATCCACCGCGGCGGCTTCTTCGGCTGTGTAGAACTCCTTCGAACCGAGCTCGGGCGGACGCTGCAGTGGCGTGATGGATGCGTTGCTCCAGAAGCCTTGGAGATCGGGGTGGCCGTCGGGAGTGCGCGGGGAGACCCAGGGTTTTTCGGATGCCGCAAGCCTAGCCGGCGCTTGCGCAGCGGGTTGCGCCTGCGCACTTCCGATCGCCAAGACGCACGCGGTCGCGGCGAAAATTGCGCGGATCATTTGGCCTCCTTGTTCCCGGCTTTACTTTCTTTTTTCCGGAGATGGCCGTACATCAATTCTTCCACAAATTCGACGCACTTGAATTCCAGGAGCTGCGCGTTGGTGTCCTGAACGCGATACAGAAGCATACTGATTTTCCACGGCCGGGAGAACGTCTTCGGATCTTCGATGGTCGCTTCGTATTGCATCGTCTCGGGACTACGAGGCGTATAGCGCTCGACGACATGCAGCGCGTCGCTATGAAAATCGCCGGCACGATCGAACCAGGTCTCGTCGTTGAGGCCCGTGACGTCGATCACGAGGGTGTCGCCATCCCATCGCCCGTTCGACCATCCCATCCAGGAGTCGATTGGCGCTTTCTTCGCCGAGGTCATGTTGATGTTGCGCGTGGCGCCCGCGTATTGGTAGGCGAACAGCAGGTATTTCTCCGACTGCACGACCTGGAACGGATACGGCATGTAGGTGGCACGCGGGACGCCCGGGAGGTAGCAGCGAACTTCGGGATCGAGCTCCAGCCGGTGCGCGAAATTTTCCTTCTTCTTCGCAGCCGCTTCGGGCAAGTAGGGAATATGATCGCCCTCGACGACGCCGAGTCCCGGCGGAACCGCGCCTTGGGCGCCCAATTGGAACAGCGGACCGGGTCCGGGCCCGTGCGGTTCGAGGTCCCAGTTGGCGGTGTTGAGGACCTGCCAGATTCCGTTGAGATCGGCATGGCCGTCGGGCATGCGGGGCGCGCGATACGCGGGTTGCGCGGCTAAGCTAGCAGCGAGCCAGAACATGCCCGCGAACGAAGCCATTCCAACCGCGGCTGCTAAGGAACTCGCGCAAAACGGAGTGCGACACCAAGCGGTTACTGAAACGTTCGGCGGCGCGCGCCGCACCCTTTGCGCTCTTATCACGACGGCGATTCTATCAAATCCGAAATTTTCCGAGAAGCCCCCGCGTCTGAAGAAAAGCGATGCAGGTGCGCTGTCTCGTCTTCATATCACTGGGCGCGATTCGCTTTGCCGCCGGTGCCTCGCCATCTGTCGTCAACGTCCAGGTATCGAATCAGGTCAATACGGCTGTGGGATTGAAGGGCCGTTTGAAACTGGCCATGTCCACCTCGTTTCAACTGCTGGGTCCGAATTACAATTTCTTCACGCAGGCGCCGCAGGCTACAGGGTTCCTGAACGCGCTTGGACCGCAGCACACACGGTTGCAGGTGGTCTCGGGCACAAGCCCGCTCAGTGCTCCCGGCGTTTGGGATTTTACCGAGCTTGATTCGTTTCTCTCGCCGATTCAGTTCTCGGCCGACCACAGCCTGGAGTTTCAGCTCGCGGGCGCCCCTTCCTTCATGAACGATTCGAGCGGCCACATTTTGCCTGGGAGCTACAACGGCTTCGCCAACCTCAGCGCGAACTTGGTTCAGTATTACAACACCGGCGGGTTCAGTACGTCGTCCACGCATTTTGCGAGCTCGAATCCATATCCGATCACGTGGTGGGGAATTTTCAACGAGCCGAACGGAAACGGTTTGACGCCGCAGCAGTACGTGGCGCTCTACAACACCACTGTTAGCGCGATGGCCGCCGAGGATCCGAACATCAAATTTGCCGCGCTCGAGCTTGCGGACGTCAATCAGGCAGCTGAAGCGTACATGCCCGCGTTTGTTTCGGGCGTCACGGCTCCCGTAAACGCGATTGCCATGCATTTTTACTCGACGTGCAACCAGAAGGACATCGATAACACGCTGTTTCCCACCGGCCTCGCGTTCGCAAGCGAGGTCACCTACATCTATTCGCAACTGGCAACCAACCCGAATCTTGCGATCGTTCCGGTTTGGGTCACGGAGAACAATGTCAACGCTGACTTCGATGCAGGCAACGGCGTCAGCAATTGCAATGGGACGCCCTTTGTCCTCGATCCACGCGGCACGAGTCCGTTTTTTGCCGCATGGCGATCGCTGATGTTCGAGCTGCTCGGCTACGCCGGTGCGCAGGCGCTATACCACTGGGATTTTTCGAGCAACGCGCAGTTCGGAGAAGTGAACCTATCCGCGAATCCGTACTTGAGCTATTGGGTCGACTACTATCTCTCGAACTGGCTGCCGTCGCCGCCCGGGCAGGATATTCTCCAAACCACTTCTTCCGGCTGTTGTTTGTGGATCGGCAACCTCGGGCAGATGTATGGGCTCGATACGCATACGATGGCGCTGCGGAACGAGGAAGGATCGGTGGTCATCCTGATGTCCAATCACGCGGTCGCGAATCCGATGACTGACAACAACGGAGCGGGCTTGTCGCGGACGTTCGCGCTGGATCTTTCGGCGCTCGGATCGTTCCGAAGTGCTACGCTCGTCACACTGGATGCCTCAACGCCTGCGTCAGGGCCAGTTCCCCAACCCCTGATGCCTTCGGCCCAGATGCAGGTCACGCTGCCGGGCTACGGCGCGGCGTTACTGCGTCTGGCGAATACGGCGCCCAGTCTTGCAGCGACCGGCGTAGTCAACGCAGCGAGCTACATATCGGGACCGGTGGCTCCCGGAGAGATTTTGTCTATGTTTGGATCGTCAATCGGACCAGCGTTAGGCTTATCTGGAGCATTTGCGAACCCGCGCCTAGTGGCCGATTCTCTCGCCGGCATTCACGTCTTCTTCGACGGCGTTCCAGCTCCAGTGCTTTATGGTTCGTCGCGGCAAATAAACACTGTCGTTCCATTCAGCGTCGCAGGGCATCCCACCACGCAATTACAGGTCGAATACCTTGGTGTGTTCACCCCGCCGATCGAGCTGCCGGTTGCGCTCACTGCGCCCGGCGTTTTCAGCCGGTTCACCACGGGGCAGGGAGCCGCCGCGGTCCTGAATCAGGATGGCACCATCAACTCAACAGCGAATCCGGCCCATCGCGGCGATATCATCAGTATTTTCGCGACGGGCGCGGGATCGACAACGCCTGCGAGCTATGACGGGTTGGTTAACTCGGCGCCGCTGCCGATGCCGAACGCCAGTGTGTCGGTCACGATTGGAGGCGCTGCCGCTCACGTTACATTCGCGGCCGCTGCGCCGGCACTCATCGCGGGCGCACTTCAGATCAACGCACAGATTCCGGCTGGCGTGTCCACCGGGTCCGCCGTTTCACTGCAAATCACCCTGGGGACCGCAGCGTCGCAGCAGGGCATCACGGTCGCGATCCAGTAGCTACTTCTCGCCGAAGTTATACCCAAGCCAGATGGTTCCTTCCGGAACCCAATTGCTGCCGAACTGCTGCGTGAGGTTCGGGACGTAGTGCACATTGAATTGGGGGCGAACGAAGACGTGACTGGTCAAGTAAATCTGCAGACCGACTCCCGCATTCACGTCGAAGTGCGTCGCGTTGCCGATGGGCTCCACCGCGGTGGAACACACGGCAGTTCCGACGCATGCGCTCTGGGAGAGCGCGAAGCTGGTACGGGCCGCGCCGATCCCGCCAAGCAGACGAAGCTCGACGCGCTTGTTGCTGATGGGCGCATAGATCGCATTCGCATCGAAGAACGATTGGCGCGATTGCAGCGGGCCATAGGCTCTACGCGTCGGCTGCACCGTGAAGTCCGCGCCCACGCCGATGTGTTTGAAGAGCATAATATCGCCGCCTAGGCCGAGGAACAATCCGCCCAGTCCGGGCGTGGCCTGACAAAACTGATCGCCCGAGCCCGGCGTGCACGATCCGAACGCATTGAAGGATGAGGCGCTGTCTATGCCCGCGCCGCTGGCCGAATTGTGCGCGGTTCCGAGTCCGATGTTGACGTCGAGGGCAGCCTGCGCCCATGCCGACGTCGCGCAACCGAACGCCACCGCAAAGACAAGTACGAAACTCTTTGTATTCACCTGAAACCTCCAGGAACCCAAAAGCCCTTTTACTGAGCTTTCAGACGCCACCCTGGTAGCGGAGGTTTCAACTCGGTGACTACAGCGGGTCTAGCGCTGCAAGGGAAACAACCGCGAACGCTAGTCAGATTTCTTACTCGAAACGTCGGCTTCCAGTTGCTTGACGACTCTAGAGGCGATCTTGGTCAACGACGCCGGTGTGGAATCTTTCGCGGGAGGTTCATAGATGGACCACACTACAGTGCGGCTGGCGCGATCCACCAAAAAGTAGGTCCCACGCGCGCCGCTGAAAGTGGACGTAGGCCGGCCGACCGCTGCGCCGCTTAAATCGAAACCGCGGCGGGGCTCCTTGTTCTCGCTTTCTTCCTGTTCCTTCTTCAGCTGCTCAGGCGTTGGCGGGGGCGGGTACAGTTCGTTCAGCTTCTTCTCGAAGCTTTCGCCCAACCGATCGGTGAAAATGGCGTCGGCTTTCTTGGGATCGGCCACCACGCGGAAGACGCCTGCATGAGTCAATTGATTTGCAAGATACTGATCCATGCCGTTGCGCATCGCGAGAACATAGACGCTCGAAACTGCTTTCAACTGGGGATTGGTCGTCCCCGGAAGCGTCAGCGCGACGCAAGTAATGCCAGCCAGGGTCCAAAACAGCTTCATGCGAATATGGTACCAGCGCCAATCGTATTGCATCGAGCGCGGTCCGATCCGTGTACAAATCGCAAAGCATTACAGTGATCATTCCCTGCCTGAACGAAGAGCAGGGAATCGAGAGGGTCCTTTCGCGCATGCCTGACTTCGTGGACCAGGTAATCGTGGTGGACAACGGCTCGGAGGACCGGACGTCGGAGGTGGCAAACCAGTTCGGAGCGCAAGTGATCCGCGAGGAGGTGCGCGGTTACGGCCGCGCGTACAAACGTGGATTCGCTTCGGCCACCAGCGACATCATCGTAACGCTCGATGGCGACCACAGTTATCCGCCGGACGCGATCTCGTATCTGATTGAAGCGCTGCTGCATCTCGAGGTAGATTTTCTGAACGCTTCGCGTTTTCCGGTGCGCGAGCGGCAGGCCATGAGTTTCAAGCACAAGGTGGGGAACTGGATTTTGTCGCTTGCCATGTCTATCCTGTTTTTCCGCTGGGTGCGCGATTCGCAATCCGGCATGTGGGTGTTCCGGCGGGCGATCCTGAAAAAAATGCGGCTCACATCGGACGGCATGGCGTTCTCGGAGGAGATCAAGATCGAGGCGCTGAAAGATCCGCGCATCCGGTTCGCGGAGATTTCGATCCTTTACTCGTCTCGTTTGGGCGAGATTAAACTGAACCCATGGCGCGACGGATTCCACAATCTGTTTTTCCTTGTGAAGAAGCGCTTTCAACGCGGATCGTGACAAGCTCACGCGGCGCGAGCACATGTACCAGGTAGCCGCGGTCATTCCGAACTGGAACGGCGCGGCGCGGCTGGAACGCCTTTTTCAGGCTCTCGCGGGGCAAATCCAGCCCATCGTTCAGGTCATCGTAGTCGACAACGGCAGTACCGATCGTTCGCGCGAAATCGCCGCTGCCGCGGGCGCCGACTTCATCCCATTGGGCACCAACACGGGTTTCAGCCATGCGGTGAACTGCGGAATCCGTCAAGCCGGCGCGGAGTGGATCCTGATCCTCAATAACGACGTGCTTCCAGAGCCTGACTGGCTGGAAAACCTACTAGGGACGGCGGCGGCGAGTGAGGCTTGGTTTGCAACGGGAAAGCTTCTAAGCACGGCCAATCCCGGACAGATCGACGGCTCGTTCGATGCCCTCTGCCGAGGGGCCTGTGCCTGGCGGTGCGGCCACGGCCGGCCTGACTCCCAGGTCTGGAACCAGCCGCGCAAAATCAGCTTTGCGCCGCTGACTGCGGCACTTTTTCGCAGAACACTGTTCGACCGGGCCGGCTTGCTCGACGAATCTCTGGAATCCTTTCTGGAGGATGTCGACTTAGGCTTACGTTGCGCCGCCAAAGGACTTACCGGCGTCTATGTTCCCTCCGCCGTGGCCTTCCACGAGGGCAGCGCCACGTTGGGCGCCTGGCATCCGGACACAGTCCGTAAGATATCCCGCAATCAGTTACTCATTGTGGCGAAACACTATCCGCGCGGATGGATCTTACGCTATGGTTGGCCCATCTTAGTTGCGCAGGCGTTGTGGGGATTCATAACACTACGTCACGGGAGATTTCTAGCCTTTGTCGGAGGCAAGCTGGACGCGATCCGGGTCTTCCGAAAAAGCCGGGGAGTAGCTTGTCCCGATCTTGCCCGCATTCTGGTCCAAAGCGAAAACGAAATCCGCGAGCTGCAGAAACTCACCGGTTTCGATCTTTATTGGAGGTTATACTTCGCTTTGACGTAATGCGTACGGGCGTTGTTGTGGTGACTTACAACTCGGCGGGGGTAATCGGGTCGTGTCTCGACTCGTGCGGCGGCTTGCCCGTCGTCGTGGTCGACAACGCGTCCACAGACGAGACCTGCCGCGAGGTCCGCGAGCGGTCCCACGTGCAGCTGATTTCGAATGCCACCAATCGCGGATTCGCGGGCGCAGTGAATCAAGGAGTGGCGGCCCACAACACCGAATTGATCCTGTTGCTGAACCCGGATGTAAGGCTTGAAACAAGCATCGGCGGGCTGGAGACTGCGTGTTCGCAAGACAACACAGCCGCAGCAGCGGGGCAACTGCGGGACGAGCAAGGCAATGCTCAAGCGGGCTTCGCGCTGCGCCGTTTCCCTACGCCTTGGAGTTTAATTTTCGAAACATTGGGCATAAATCGATTAGCGCCAGCGAATCCAGTAAATCGGCGTTATCGATGTCTCGATGCGGATCTTTCTCGCGACCAAGAGGCTGAGCAACCGGCCGGTGCTTTTCTCCTGTTTCGCCGCGACGTGTGGCAGCAGTTGGGCGGTTTTGACACACAGTTCGCGCCCGTTTGGTTCGAAGATGTCGACTTTTGCCGCCGGGTACACAACCTAGGCATGAAAATTCAATATGTCGCCTCCGTTACCGCGCGTCATCAGGGTGGCCACAGTGTTGCTAAGTTAGAGTGGGCCTGCCGTGAGCTATGTTGGTATGCTAGCCTTCTAAAGTACGCGTCCAAGCACTATCGGCCGTACGCATATCGGGGAGTAAGCGCCGCGGTAGTGCTGGCATCTACGTTTCGAGCCGGTCGGGTGATGGTTCGGGAGCGCAGCTTCCGTCCCATCACAGTATATGCACGGATTGCGCGATTGGCAGGACGAAGTTGCCTTATCGGCCGCGTCGATGAAATACAATGTTGGACCGCTTTGAACAAACGAGTGATGTAAGGATTAGTTCGTTAAACCAAAAGAATAGAGACACGACCCACATACATGGCCTCCAACGGTAGGGTTTCCGTCACGATCGTTACTTACAACAGTGGCCGTTTCATCAAGCGATGTTTAGAATCCGTGCTGGCGCAACGTTACTCGAACAAGGAGATTATCGTTATCGATAATGCTTCCACCGATGGTACGGTGGACATCTTGGAGCAGTTCGACGGGCGCTGCCAGATTGTTTACAACGATGAGAACATCGGTTTCGCTGCGGCCCAAAACCAGGCCATCCAGATCAGTTCGGGCGAGTGGGTGCTCACGCTGAATCCGGATGTGCTGCTGCTACCGAATTTCATTCAGGCGCTAGTGGACGCGGGGCAATTCGATCCACGGATCGGCACGGTATGCGGCAAATTGCTCACGATCCTCGCGAGCTTCGATCTTCCCGAGAAGCCGCTGGTGGATTCAACAGGGATCTACTTCACGCCGATGCTGCGTCACCTGGATCGCGGCAGCCAGGAGATCGACAACGGGCACTATCTGAATCATGAATATGTCTTCGGCGCGACGGCGGCAGCAGCGCTGTACCGGCGGCTGATGATCGACGATATTTCAATCGCAGACGAGTTTTTCGATCCCGATTTCTTCGTGTATCGCGAAGACGCGGATGTCGCTTGGCGCGCCCAGCTGATGGGCTGGCGCTGCATCTACACGCCGCACGCGCGCGGCTATCACGTGCGCAACGTTCTGCCAGGCAACCGCCGCGCTCTTCCTCCCGTCATCAACATGCATTCAGTGAAGAATCGCTTCCTGATGCGCATGAAGAACATGACTGGGGATCTGTATCTGCGCAACTGCCTGTCGATCACGGCACGCGACCTGGTGGTGATCGGCGCGTGCCTGATCCGCGAACAGAGTTCCCTGCGTGCGTTCGGATACGTGCTGCGAAACTGGAGCCGGGTGATGGCCAAGCGGCGCGAGATCATGATGCGCCAGCGCGTCGACGATGCTTACATCGCCAGCTGGTTCTCCTTCAAGCCTGTCAGTAAGCCCGCGCCGAAAAAGTTCACCGCCGCAGTCACCCGCTCGAAAGCCGCGCGCCGCTAGCGCGTAGTCCGTGCGCATCGCGATCCTCGGAACGCGCGGCATTCCGGCCAACTACGGCGGCTTCGAGACTTTCGCCGAGGAGCTTTCCACTCGCCTCGCCGCGCGCGGCCATCAAGTCACGGTCTATTGCCG
>Ga0126371_10003989_pt1 | contig 12972 bp, 8 predicted proteins | sample PanSoiMetaPlot_4_FD_110145 | JGI IMG/M metagenome (GOLD analysis project Ga0126371, IMG submission 110145) | Tropical forest soil microbial communities from Panama - MetaG Plot_4 | ecosystem: Environmental > Terrestrial > Soil > Tropical forest > Bulk soil | place: Panama | collected 2016-02-17
GCTGGCATTGCAAGCTGGTATGCGCGCCCGTCAGCGTAAACCCGGTCGAGGAATGGTTGAAGTTGGCGCCGCCCCATCCCGGCGCGGTCGTGTGGCAGCTGTCGCAGGTCGTCGGGAAACCCGCTTGGACATGGTTCGGATTGGCCGTGCCGTTGAAGTCCAGCATGTGGCATTGCGCGCATGCGCCATTGGGGATGCTGTAGTTGCCGAACTGGGAGCTGTGGCACTGCTGGCATTGCAGGCTGGTATGCGCGCCCGTCAGCGTAAACCCGGTCGAGGAATGGTTGAAATTGGCTCCGCCCCACCCCGGCGCCGTCGTGTGGCAACTGTCGCAGGTCGTCGGGAAGCCCGCCTGCACATGATTGGGCGCATTGGTGTTTCGAAAATCCGGGAGATGGCAGCCCGCGCACTGCGTCGGTGAGTTCGTGAAATCGCCATTCAGGTGGCACTGTGCGCAGGCCACCGTCGAGTGAGCGCCCGTCAATTTGAAGCTGGCCAAATTGTGATCGAACGTGGCATTCTGCCAACCCGTCGTATTGTGGCAGGTCTCGCAGGTCGTAGAGAAGTTCGCAGTGCGGTGGTTGGGGTTCGTGGTATTGGCGTAATCCTGGAGGTGGCACGCCGAGCACGCCCCGCTGGTCAAGTTGTAATTGTTGTTCACGTGGCACTGGGCGCACTGGACGGTGGTGTGCAGCCCGGTAAGCGCGAAGCCGGTGGTCGAGTGATCAAACGTCGCGCCCTGCCACGATAGCGTGGTATGGCACGAAGCACAGTTCTGCGGGAATCCCGCAGTTACGTGATTGGGGTTGGTCGTGCTCTTGAAATCATTAATATGGCAGCTATAACAATCGGTTGGCGTTCCGGCGAACCGGTTGCCGACGTGGCATTGGATGCAGGCTGCGGCGGCGTGCGCGCCCGTCAAAGCGAAGCTCGTGAACTGATTGTGGTTGAACCTCGCATTTTGCCATACCGTCACTTAGTGGCACGTCTCACAGGTGGTCGGCAGATTGGCCGCGACGTGATTCAGGGGCGTCCCGGTCTGATAATCCTTGAGGTGGCACGAGACGCACTGGGTGCTTAGCCCGATGTAGACGCCCGCGGCCGCACCTTTGTGGCAGTCGTCGCAAGTAGCAACCGCGTGAGCGCCAAGCAGCGGGAACCGGTTGTTGTGATCGCGAATGGCGGAGATTTCTACGTTCCAGCCTTTCACGGTATGGCAGTCCTGGCAATTCGGTCCGAATTGACGGCGGTGTAGATCAGCATGACATTCCGAGCAGCGGGTCGGCGCTTTCGCAAACTCCAGATTCACGTGACAGCCCGTGCACGCTACATTCTGGTGCAGCCCTAAGAGGGCAAACTTGGTTTGCGTGTTGTGATTGAATTCCGGCTGCCTTCGAATCGGCTTCCAGGCCGTAGTGGTGTGGCAGTTCTCACAAGGGGTGTCGAGCGATCCGTGAGGATTGGCGACGCGCCCACGAACGGCTTCCTGCCCGACCATAACCGAAGTCAGTGTCGCGACATAGAGCAACAGTAACCGAGGTAAGGCCCTGCTATGGTTGGACAAACAGGTTGATGTGAGTCCCGTCACTTGTGTCGCCTTGAAGGCAATTTCTCCGCCATCACGTTCGCTCTTGGATTGCGTAACTGCCGGTTCCAGTGAACTGTGCCATATGGCACAGCGGTGTAAATCGTTCCCGGAAAAAATGACTGAGTTAACTAGTTAAATCCTTACTATTGAGTTACTTACTATGGCAAGCAGAGCACTCCCGGGGCGTGCCGCGGTAAGTCACCACACTTCTGCCGTTGATCTCCTTGTGGTCGGTATGACAGAGTTTGCAAGGAACCTTATCGTGGGCGCCAGCGAGGGAAAACGTGCTGGCGGACTCGTGATTGAAGAGGCCGGCGGTCCAGCGTACGGCGTCGTGACAAAGAGCGCAATCGACCGGCTCCGACCCTTTCTGGAACTGCCCGGCGTGAATATCCTCGTGGCAGCCGACGCAACGTTCGGGCGCGGGCTGGAAGGGAATGGTCCGGTAGCGTGCCGCTGTAGCGGCAGGCCGGTGGCAATCGACGCAAGCCAGCGCCTGGTGACGACCCATCAACGCAAACGTCGTGTTCCCGTGATCGAATGACTTCAAGTCGTGCCAAGACTTCAGGCTATGGCACCCTTCGCACACGCTCTGCCCCTGCTTCAATCCCACTGTCATCAATTTGGGAAACTGTCCCTGGTGCGGGTCTTGGTGGCAGGCTTCGCACGCGCTATTACCGAAGTGATATCTCCGGTCGGCTCCCGCGGGCGCATCTTCTTTCCGGTGGCAGTCCTGGCAAGCGACTGCGGCGTGCGCGCCTTTCAAGGCGAATGACGAGGACTGATGTTGTTTCAACGTGAAAGTAGAGGGGTGGAAGCCTTCGACTTTGTGGCAGTCTTCGCAACGATTAAAGTGCGGGGCGCTCACGAATTGCTGCGCGTGCGCATCTTTGTGGCAATCGGAACATGCCTGAGATGCCGGGTGATAGTTTGTATCGAGACCGGCAGCAGTATGGCACTTGGCACACTCCAGACCCTGGTGCTTGCCCGCCAACGGGTACTTGGTCGACTGATGGCTGGTTTCGGTGAAAGTTGTGGGCTTCCACCCTGCATCGGTATGACAGGAGCCGCATTCGCCGTGATCGGCGCGGCTCACGAACTGCCCCTTGTGCTGGTCCTGATGGCAATCCATGCACTTCTCGTGCTCGATCGGCTTCTTGAAATCGGAGTTCACGTGACACTTGTCGCACGCCAGACCTTCATGCTTACCGTTCAGCGGGAACTTGGTTTTGCTGTGGTCGAAATTGCCGCTGGAGATGTGCACCCGTTTCCAAGTCCCGGTGTTGTGACACGACTCGCACCGCGCCTCGAACGAACCGTGATGGGGATCCTGATGGCAGGAGGTGCACGAGGCGAAATCAACGCCTTTATATTGAATGACTTTCGCATCCAGCTTGCTAGGCTTGTGACACTTGGCGCACTCGACGTCTTCGTGCTTGCCGGTCAGCGGGAAGTGGGTAGTGGAGTGATCAAATTTCTTGACCGCTTTCCAGTTGTTGAAGTCATGGCAGGTCTGACATTCGGCGCCCAACTGCCCGGAGTGATGATCCTCGTGGCAGGTGAGACAGGCCGGGTGGAGTCCCTCGAAGGTCTGCGTCAGGTCGTGCACCATGATGTGCTTGCGATCGGCGGCAGAAATGTGTTTCGGGTTATGGCACTCCTCACATTTCAACTGTGCATGCTTACCGACCAACGGGTAACCGGCCTGCTTGTGATCGAACTCTTCTTTGGACGTCTCCCACTTGAAGATGCGAAACCGTTCGCCGTAGTGCTCGGTGTGGCAGCGAGCGCAATCGGTGTCACCCTTGGCATGGTTGGCCACGCGTCCGTGCATACTCTCGTGGTTTTTCACCAACTCGTAGATTTCGCGATGGCAGTTCAGGCACTTGAGCTTGGCTTCTCCGGCGCCGAAGCTATGGCACATCGCACACTTTAGTGGGCTATCCAAAGACTGATGCGCTTTGGATAGAGGCCCCGGCGAGACTTGGCCTTGCAGCGGAAGGCCGCTAAAAAAAACCACGCTCGCGAGAGCAACGAGGATCCTGTTCGCCAGAGTCAAGACGGGCGGAGTGTGCAAGCCAACTGCCAAAATGAGCGGACGTGGGCGGTATCAGCAAAAAGCCCGCGTACACTTTGGATTATAGGGTTGGCGCACCTGCCGCCTAGGAGCGAAAGGCGTAGCGAAAAGCGTTCTTGGCGATTCCCTCCAGCTCTGTTTCGGTAAATCCGAAGACTCGCGCAGCTAGCCGGTATTCCTCCACTAGCGAACAGCGGAACATCGCGGGATCATCGGTGTTCAGCACGATGGGGACACCGGCGTCATAGAGCCTCCGCACGGGGTGATCTTCCACCTTCCTTACAACTCCTGTAACCAGATTACTGGTGATGCTGATTTCGAGCGGAATGTCGTGATCCCTCAGATACGCAACGAGGAGCGGGTCCTCGATCGCCGCGATGCCGTGACCGATCCGCTCGGCGCCGATCTCCAGGGCCGCCCAGACGGATTCCGGGCCCATGCTCTCGCCGGCATGAGCTGTGAGGTGAAGGCCGGCGCGTTTGGCGAAGGCGAAGACATCCTTAAACCAGGAGGCGGGTCCCCGCTCCTCGCTACCGCCGATTCCGTAAGCCACCACGCCGCGGCCGACGCGGGCCGCGGCCATCTCGGCCACCTGTATGGCGGCATCGACGCCGAATTGACGGACCGTATCGATGATCCAGCGCACTTCGACGGGAGAGCCTTTGGCGGCATCGCACACGGCATCGAAGATGGGCCCAAAATCCTGCCCCTTCCAGAGGACCACACCGGCCGCCAGGATGATCTCGGCGTAGCGCACATTCTGAGCAGCCAGGCACTCCAGCAGGCGGCGGGTCACCACCGCATAGTCTTCCGGTGTTCGCAGTCGCTTCCCGACCACTCCGAAGGCTTTCAGAAATGCATCAAAATCGTCATATGCGTAGAGCTTCTCGAACTCGTCGAGCGGCGTGGCTGGATCGAGTTCATGCAGTGTCCCAGGGGCCACGGAGCCCTCCAGGTGCAGGTGCAGTTCGGCTTTTGGCAGGTTCCAGAAGAAATCGGCCATACTTGTTTTAGCGTCTCATGACTGGCGAAGAGATTGAAGCAATCGTAGGCGGATATCATGGCGATGCCTTCCGGGTTTTAGGACCGCACTCCATCCGAAAGAGGGGACAGCACGACCGTTGGGAGGTCCGAGCCTTCCTGCCGCACGCCGAGTGGGCCGAAGTGGTCTCGGGCGCACAACACGCCGAGATGACCAAGCGGCACCAGACCGGCTTGTTCGTGGGGATTTTGGAAGGCAATCCCTGCCGCTACCTCATTCGCGCGCATTTGTGGGATGGCCGCGATGTGGAAATCGAAGATCCTTACCGCTTCGGCCCGCAAGTGGCGGATTCCGATCTCTACCTGCACACTGAAGGCACGCTGTACGAAGGCTACCGGACTTTCGGCGCCCACCTCGTGTCGGTCGACAACGTTGCCGGCGTACGTTTTGCGGTTTGGGCGCCCAACGCGCTCAACGTCACTCTGGCCGGCGAGTTCAACGATTGGGATATTCGCCGGCACCCGATGCGCCACCGGAGCGGCGGAGTCTGGGAGATCTTTATTCCCGGACTGGCGGAGGGGGCCGCATACAAATACCACATCCGCTCCCGCCTCGCCGGATATGAGCAGCTCAAAGCTGACCCGTACGCGTTTTATTGTGAGACACCGCCGAAATCGGCTTCGCTGGTTTGGAATTTCGGCAAATATCAATGGCGCGACGGCGGGTGGATGGAGGAGCGCGCGCGAACCGACTGGCTCAAATCGCCGATTTCGGTTTACGAAGCGCACCTGGAATCCTGGTTACGCGGCCCTCAGGGTCAGCCGCTCACATACCGCGAGATGGCAGTCAAGCTGGTTGAATATGTGAAGCAGATGGGTTACACCCACATCGAACTGCTGCCGATCATGGAGCACCCGTTTTCGGGATCCTGGGGCTATCAGATCATCAGTTATTTCGCGCCCACGTCCCGGTTCGGCAACCCCGACGACTTCCGCCATCTGGTCGACACGTGCCACCAGACGGGAATCGGAGTGATTGTGGACTGGGTTCCGGCGCATTTTCCCAAGGACGCGCACGGCCTGGCGTTCTTCGACGGCACAGGCCTTTATGAGCACGCCGACTGGCGCAAGGGCGAACACCGCGATTGGGGCACACTCATTTTCAATTATGGCCGCAATGAAGTGCGGTCGTTCCTGATTTCCAACGCCCTGTTCTGGCTGAAGGAATATCACATCGACGGCTTGCGGGTAGACGCGGTGGCGTCCATGCTTTACCTCGATTACTCGCGCAATCCCGGCGAGTGGATCCCGAACGAGTTCGGTGGGAATGAGAACCTGGAAGCCATCGATTTTCTGAAACAGTTCAACGAACAGGCGCATAAGGTGCCCGGCGTTTTTACCGTGGCGGAGGAATCGACCGCGTTTCCAGGCGTCTCCAAGCCCGTTTACCTCAACGGCCTCGGCTTCACAATGAAGTGGAACATGGGCTGGATGCACGACATGCTTCTGTATTTCAGCAAAGACCCCATTCATCGCAAGTATCACCACCACCACATCACGTTTGGCCTGCTCTACGCCTTTCACGAAAACTTCGTCCTGCCGATTTCCCACGATGAGGTCGTTCACGGCAAGGGCTCCCTGATCAACAAAATGCCGGGTGATGAGTGGCGCCAGTTCGCCAACGTCCGCGCGTTCCTGGCATATATGTGGGGGCATCCCGGCAAGAAACTTCTCTTCATGGGGCAGGAGATCGGGCAGCGCGAGGAGTGGAACTACCACACCGGCGTGCGCTGGGAACTACTGGAATTCGATTTTCATCGCAAGCTGCAAGCGCTGGTTCGCGAACTGAATCGCTTGTATCGCGCGAGCCCGTCACTTTATCAGGTGGATTTTCACCACTCCGGTTTTGAATGGATGGATTTCCACGATGCGGACAACTCGATCATCGCGTTTCTCCGGCGCGCCGAGGATCCACATGATTTCCTGCTGATCTGCTGCAATTTCACACCGGTACCTCGCCAATCGTACGACTTCGGCGTTCCGGAGCCTGGGTCATACGAAGAAGTCCTGAACACCGATTCCGAATTTTTCGGCGGATCGAACGTCGGCAATAGCGGTCTTATCGCGTCGCGGCCCGTGCCCAAGCACAACCGGCCGCAGAGTATTTCCGTGAAGCTTCCCCCACTAGGCGTGGTGGTGTTCCGAAAGCATTGAGATATGGCCGCGAAATATGACGCCATTATCGTTGGGGGCGGGCATAATGGCCTGGTGACGGCAGCGTACCTCGCACGCGCCGGCCGCAGAGTGCTCGTGCTGGAGCGGCGTGAGATGGTTGGGGGCTGCGCTGTCACGGAACCGATCTGGCCGGGCTACCGCGTGTCGACTGGCGCGTACCTCGCCAGCCTGCTCCAGGAACGCATTGTCCGCGAACTCGAACTGGAGCGTTTCGGCTACCAAGTGGATCCCAAAGACCCCGGCTTCTTCTCGGCATTTCCCGATGGGCGTCACTTCTTCATGTGGCAGGACCGCGTCAAGACTCTCGCCGAGATCGCCAAGTTCTCTCGCGAGGATGCCGATGTATATCCGGCGTACGAAGATCAGCTCGAGCGCCTCTCCCGCGTCGTGGAAGACCTCCTACTGGTGACGCCGCCCGAGTTTCCGCCGCGCGGCGTCTTTGATTTTGTGGAGTATCTGAAGCTGGCAGGCCGGCTGCGCGGATTGGCTCGCAAGGATGTCATAGCACTGGTGAAGATCTTTACCCAGAGCGCCGCGGAGTTTCTGGACGAATGGTTTGAGTCCGAAGAAGTCAAAGTGACACTGGCGACGGACGGGGTGATTGGCGCGAACGGCGGCCCGCGCTCCCCCGGCACGGCGTATATCCTGCTCCACCATTGCATGGGCGGTGTGGGGGGGCACCGCGGCCTGTGGGGTTTTGTGCGCGGCGGCATGGGCGCCATCTCGGAGGCTATCGCTGCCTCGGCACGGGAAAAGGGGGCGGGAATCCGCACTCATGCTGCGGTGGAACGAGTGCTTGTGCGCAACGGCCGCGCCTACGCCGTCGTTCTGGCGAATGGCCAAGAGATCGAAGCCGGTGTAATCGCATCAAATCTCGACCCTAAAGCAACTTTCTTGCGTTTGCTTGAGCCGCATCTTCTGGAACCCGAATTCCTGGCCGCCATTCACCGCTTTCGCAGCGAAGGAACCAGCGCTAAGATCAACCTCGCTCTGACTGGCCTGCCGGAATTCAACGCGTATCCCGGCGCGCCCGGCCCGCACCATCGCGCCACTATGCACATCTGCCCAAGCATCGAGTATGTAGAGCGCGCCTGGGACGACGCCAAGTACGGGCGCCCGTCCCAGCGCCCGCTCCTGGAACTGACCATTCCAACTATGTACGACCCGTCCCTGGCGCCGCCCGGCCGCCACATCATGGGGGTCTTTCTCCAATACGCGCCCTACACGCTGCGTGAAAGCACGTGGGATGAGCTGAGGGAGCCTTTCGGCGACCGCGTTATCGGCCTGATCGAGGAATATGTGCCGAACATCCGGTCGATCATTGAGCAGCGGCAGGTATTGTCGCCGCTCGACCTGGAACGCCGTTTCGGCATCACCGGCGGCAATATCTTCCATGGTGAGATGAGCTTGGACCAGATGTTTGTGATGCGCCCGGTGGCGGGCTGGGCACGATATCGGACACCGATTCGAGGGTTATATCTGTGCGGATCGGGCGCGCACCCGGGCGGCGGCGTCATGGGCGCGCCGGGCTACAATTGCGCGCGGGAAATGCTGAAGGAGCTGAAGGAAAAGTAGCCGCGCGTGTCTCAGACACGCGTTAGCGCAGGCCACGCTTTTTTAGGTGGGCGATCAACGCTGCCGGATCGTCGGAGATGATGGCGTCCACCTTGGCTTCGATCAGCCTGTCCCACTCCGCCGGATCATTGACGGTCCAGGGAACAACCTGGATATTTACGGCATGCGCGGCGGCTACTTTACCGGCGGTGACCAGCTTGTAATAAGGCGAGACGATCTCGGCGTTGGCCGCCTCCTTCGCAATCGTCGTAAACGCGCGCGGATCCATTTCCGTCAGGGCCGATAACCGGATCTCGGGAGCCAGTTGGCGCATCGCCACCAGCGTCCGGAAATCGAAGGACTGCAGGATCACTCGTTTCTCGAGTTTGTACTGACGCACCTTGTCTAGAACCATGCGCGCGAATTCGTTCGGGGGCGGGGTGTATTCGGGGCGCTCGGGAAAACTTTTGGTCTCGATGTTGTAATCGAAAGTGCCGCGAGTCGCCAGTTGAAAGACGTCGTCGAGGGTGGGCACGCGGGTACCGGGAACGGTCTGCTGCGTGTGGAAGTTCGGATTCTGGACAGCGCCGCAATCCCATTGCCGGACCTCGGCCAGGGTCAAGGTGTGGATCACCACACCGTTGCGCGGACCGGCGCAGACGGGAGTCTCGAGAATCGGATCGTGGGAGATGACGATGACGTTGTCCTTGGTCACCGCCATATCCATTTCGAGCGCGTCGACGCCGTGCTGGATAGCGTATTCGAAAGCGGGCAAGGTGTTTTCCGGCATGCGTGCCCGCGCGCCGCGATGGCCGTGCACCAGAATCCGCGACGGGCTTCCGGCAAACGAGAACAGTGAAATCAGCATAAAGCTGATGAGCAGCTTGTAAAACATCGACCCCAGTATAAGCGAATTCACCAGCGCAAACATTAGGTCGGACCGATTCACTGAAGAGTAACTCGAATGTCAACGAGATGTCATATCGAGTTGGCATGATCACGCAAGAGGAAATCCATGAAGAGATTGGGACGGCAGACGGCATTAGTGTGGCTGGCAGCGGGGCTGATGCGGGCACAATTCGAATCGGCCGAGGTGCTGGGCACAGTTCGAGACCACACAGGGTCGGTAGCGAAAGCCGCGGTCACGCTCCTTAACCAGGATACGGGAATCCAGGGCAAAGTCTCGACGGACGAGAATGGCAACTACGATTTCTTCAACGTCAAGGTGGGACGGTACACAGTGGCCGTGGAGGCAACCGGGTTCACAAAGTTTACAACCACCGACGTCACCGTGAACGTGAATGCGCGACAAAGGGTGGATGTGGAATTACAGGTCGGCGCGATTACCGAGACGGTGGAAGTAAACGGCGTGGCGGCGGCGCTCGAGACCGATTCGAGGGAGCACAGCCAGTCGATCAACACGCAGCAGGTGGTCGAGCTGCCGCTGAACGGCCGCAACTATTCCGACCTGGCGCTGCTTTCGACGAACGTGCACCGCTCACCGATGGCGGTTCTGTTTTCGGCGAGCGGGACGCCGCGCGAAGGGGCGGTGAACATCAATGGCATGCGCAGCACGTTTCCGGCACGGCAGATTCAGTTCGCCCTGAAACTGATGTTCTGACCCGAAGGGGCTCAGTCGAGCTTATTCAGGCGCTAGTATCTTGAATTCTGTTATACTCATCTCCGGTGGGTGTTGGGGGTGGGCGCTTGGGCGCGCTGTTCCGCCCCGCGGCGCATATCGGCAGGCTCCCTGACGATGCCATAAAACGGCTGTATCCGAGGTTCCGGTGGCGGATTCTCGAAGCCACCTTCATCGGGTACGCCACGTTCTACTTCGTCCGTAACAACCTGCCGGTCGTGTCGAAAGAGATGGGCCAGGCGCTGAGGTACAACAAGGCGCAGATCGGCGACCTCCTGGCGGTCACCGCCATCGCGTACGGCATCGGCAAATTCGTGCTGGGCGCCTGGTCTGACCGCAGCAATCCCCGCTATTTCATGCCGCTCGGGCTGCTGTTGACTGCCTCCTGTAATTTCCTGTTCGGTGCATCGAGCAGTTACTCCGTGCACCTCACGCTTTGGACCCTGAACGGCCTGGCTCAGGGGATGGGCTGGGCGCCGTGTGGCCGTTGCCTCGGCCACTGGTACAGCGTGAACGAACGCGGCACCATCTTTGCCTTCTGGAACCTGGCAGTCAACGTGGGCGGTGGGTTGACCGGCTTGATCGCCGCCTATAGCACGCTGTGGATGGGATGGCGCTCCGCGTTTTATGTGCCGGGAATCCTGGCCGTGATTTGCGCGGTGTATCTGATGATCCGCCTGCGCGACACGCCGCAGTCAGTCGGCCTGCCGCCCGTAGAAGAGTACCGCCAGGATTACCCGGCCAAACGCGACCGGGAAGAAGAATTGCCTTTGCGCGAGCTGCTCGGCCGCTGCATTCTGAAGAACCGATACCTTTGGCTCTTCGCGGTCGCGAACTTCTTCGTCTACATCGCGCGCTACAGCATGCTCGATTGGGGCCCAACCTATCTGAAAGAGGTCAAGCACGCCAGCCTGCAGCAAGGCGGATTCAGCACCGCAATTTTCGAATTCGCCGGAATGATCAGCACGGTTCTCATGGGCTGGCTCTCGGACAAGTTGGGCGGCCGCCGCGGCATGATCTGCGTGATCTGCCTGGCGCCGGTGCTTCTGGCGTTCACGGCCATTCTGTACACGCCCGTGGGCATGCTGTGGCTCGACTTCACTCTTTTCGCAATCATCGGCTTTTTTATCTATCCCCCGGTGATGCTGCTCCCGGTCGCCGGCCTCGATTTCAGCTCGAAGAAAGCCGTTGGAGCCGCGGCAGGCTTCATCGGCCTTTTTGGATACCTCGGACGGACGGTTCAGGGAAAAGCACTCGGCACCCTCGCTGAGCGATACGGATGGAATTCGGGGTTCTACGCGATTTTACTTTCTACCTTCGTAGGCCTGGTCTTGCTTTCGTGGACCTGGAAACTGAAACCACGCACCGCCGCCGCGCCCAAGAACCTCGCGCCTGAGCGCGCGGAAACGGCGGGCGTCACACAAACGTAATGGGGTTATCGACATGAACCTGATCACAAGAGTCGTCCTGCTGGGATGCTTCCTGGCGGCGATCTTACTGTATGGACAATTCGAAACGGCTGAAGTGCTCGGAACCGTGCACGACAGCACCGGGGCGGTCGTGCCCAAGGCGGATGTCACCCTGCTGAACCCGGACACCGGCATCCAGATGAAAACGGCGACCGACGACAACGGTAACTACAACTTCTTCAATGTAAGAGCCGGCCGGTATACGATCACGATCGATGTCACGGGATTCAAGACGTTCACCACCAAGGACGTCTTGGTCAACGTCAATGCCCGCCAGCGGGTAGACGCCACGTTGCAGATCGGGGCGATCAGCGAATCGATCGAAGTGTCGGGCGCCGCGGCCGCACTGGAGACCGACTCGAGCGAACACGGGCAGGTGATTCACACCGAACAGATCGTGGAACTGCCGCTCAACGGGCGGAACTATTCCGACCTGGCGTTACTCTCCACCAACGTGCACAAATCGCCAATCGCCATGACCGACACAACGCCCCGCGAAGGCGCGTTCAATGTCAATGGCATGCGAAGCACCTACAACAACTTCCTTATGGACGGCATGGACAACAATGCTTATTCGACAAGCAACCAGGGTTTCTCGAACCAGGTGGCGCAACCCTCGCCCGACGCCATCGCGGAATTTAAGGTGATCACCGGCAATTTCAGCGCGGAGTACGGACGCGTGGGCGGCGCAGTCGTGAACACCGTGTTGCGGTCGGGTACCAACAAGGTTCATGGCACTCTCTACGAGTTTCTACGAAATACGGATTTGAACGCGATAGGATTTTTCCGTCCTACCAGCAAGCCTACGCTGAACCGGAATCAGTTCGGCGGAACCGTCGGCGGCCCGATTGCGAAGAACCGGATCTTCTTCTTCGGAGACTATGAAGGCTTCCGCCAGATCCAGAAAACTTACTACGCCGCGACCATTCCCAACATGAACGACCGCGCGGGTATCCTACCGGTGGGCGTGGTGAATCCGCTCACGGGCGCACTCTACACCGCCGGCACGCCGGTCGCGATGACGCCATTCGCGCAAAAGGTTCTGGGCGCTCTACCCGCCGTCCCCGGAGGCACCAACCGGGCCAATGACTATCAGCAACTCATGCTCAACCCGCGCGACTACGCGGACAAATACGATGCCAAGATCGACGGCCAGATCAACGAGAGAATGACGTCGTTCCTCAGATTCAGCCAGCGTAAGGACAACCAATTCTATTCGCCATATGTGGAAGGCCCGTCGGGCGGTTCGGGTAACGGCTATGTCCGTTCGTTGAGTCAGGCGGCGGCCTTCGGCTACACGTGGACTGTAACCCCGACTTCCCTCCTGGAATTCCGCATGAGTTTTACGCACATGCTGGCCGGCAAAGAGCCTCCCTTCCTGGGCGGCACGAGCATGCAGAACCTATATGGGATCGGCGGACTGCCGACC
>Ga0126371_10003990_pt1 | contig 12971 bp, 11 predicted proteins | sample PanSoiMetaPlot_4_FD_110145 | JGI IMG/M metagenome (GOLD analysis project Ga0126371, IMG submission 110145) | Tropical forest soil microbial communities from Panama - MetaG Plot_4 | ecosystem: Environmental > Terrestrial > Soil > Tropical forest > Bulk soil | place: Panama | collected 2016-02-17
ACGTAAACGTCTGCGTCACAGGTTTCGCCGGCTTGCCCTTCGGTGTGGCACCATTCATCGGCACGGAAACATTCTTTACTTCCACCGCCACCGTTTCGTCCTGGAACGCGCCCGCAGCAATCGCCGCCACCGCTTTCTTGTGCGAATTTGCCGCAAACGCGTCCGCTGCATCGCGCGTAATCCCGAATTTTCGTGCGATGTTTTCCGTTCCCAATCCCATGTTGATGTACGCGTCCGGATAATGGTCCACGAGCCACGGATTCGGCGAAATCTTGTTTCCGCCCATCGGCACCATGGACATGCTTTCCGTGCCGCCCGCAACGATTACGTCCGCGCCGCCGGAGCGGATTCGCTCCGCCGCCAGCGCAATCGCCTGCAAACCGGAAGAGCAGAACCGGTTGATCGTCATCGCAGACGTTTCCACCGGCAGCCCGGCGCGCAGCGCCGCAATCCGCGCCACGTTCATTCCTTGTTCGCCTTCCGGCATCGCGCAGCCCAGAATCACGTCCTCAATTTCTTTCGCGTCGAGCCCCGGCACGCGCCCGATCGCTTCCTTGATCACCAGTGCCGCCAAATCATCCGGCCGCGTCGCGCGCAGCGCTCCCTTGAACGCCCTCCCCACCGGCGTCCTCACCGCGCTCACAATCCACGCTTCGTTACTCATCGGGCCCTCCTTGCCTACAAAAGGGAAGTGTAGCAGGTGTAGCGGCCGACTTCTGCCTGCCACTTTCTTTGTAGCATGTAGCTCCGAATTTTCTCAGCAGTGTTCACAACTCACCTTGACCGCCGCCAAACCCGGTGCTACAAGCTACCGCAAGAATCCATCTGTTCGGCCCCAATCGATTTCAAGGAGAAAGATGAAGTCATGAAAAAGCGAGTGTTTTTTTGCGCATTCTTGATGTTGATGGCGTGCTTCGTAACCGCAGCTCAGCAGCAGAGCCAGCCGCTCACGTTCTGGTACGAATATCACGTCACCCCCGGCAAAGAAGACGATTTCCTCAATCTTGTAAAAACTGTTGGTCAACCGGTCCGCGACAAATTAATGGCCGATGGTGTTGTTCTCGCGTGGGGCGTCGAAGCTCCGTTGCTTCGCATGCCTGACGCTCCGACACATTTGATTTGGTTCAGCGTGGCAGACAATGCGGGCCTCGAAAAGGTCCTCTCGGCGATGAACGCACAGATCACAAAGATGACCGAGGATGCCGCCAAAGGTTCATCTGGCAAGAAGGGCGCGGCGGCTGGTGGCGGTCCAATGGACCAAATTCGCTCAATCACAGACTTCGCCAAAACGCGCGATTACCTGACGCGAGACCTAGTCTCCGGTTTCGCTCCCGGAATGCCTCCGTCGGGAACCCTGCCTTGGGCTCGATATATCTTCACCAAAGTGAAGCCCGGAAAAGGCGCCGAATATCGCAAAGCGTGGGAGAAGTACAACAAGCCAGTTTTGGACAAACTGGCGGCAGACGGAACTATTCTGGCCTTTGGCCTTGCCGTCGAAGATGTCAGGACCGACGGCGATTTCACTCACTACACCTGGTATGCAACCAAAGATCTGGCTTCCCAGGACAAAGTGCGTGCCGCATTTCTTGCCGACCGCGATAAGCGTTCGTCGGAAGAGCAGGAAGCTATCACGCATCTTTTTGTCAGCCTGACCGATCCGGACGCCGCGCGATCCGAACTCACGCGGTCATTGATATTCCACGTGCCAGCTCCCAAGTAAGGGATCTTGCCTGGTTTGCATTAGAAATGTGTGCATTGGAAATTCCAGGGGCACGAGCTTTCGTGCCCCTATTCCTGCGCCGGAGTCTTTAAAAACGCGATCACAAACAAAACAGCCAGCAGTGCGTCGCCGCACGCCAGGCCGACGTCGAATACCTTTACACGATGTTGCTCATACAGGATGACCGCCGGGATGAAGTAACCGAGCTTTTCCAAAATCCCGACCAGCATCAACGGACGGAATCGCATCGGATTTGACCCGATCACCAAAAACACGAACTGCCACGCCAGCGCCACTCCGGCAAATCCGTAATAGAACAACGGATGCGTTACCGGCGGCGGATCCTTTTCCGCAATTTGACCAAAAATAAAATACAGCGGCGTGATCACCAGGATTCCCCAAATGCCTGCAATCGTAAAAAGCCATTTCGCGAATTTCATAGTGCGGGGAATTTAGCACACAGTGGGAATGCGATTCACTTTTTTTGGGCTACTTAGACGCGTCTTTGCCATTCGGTAAAGGCAAGCGGCGAATAGATACAACACGATTCTTACTTCGCTGGAATCAGCGTGCTGTGGCTCGCCACGCATTGCCACGTGCCGTTGCGTCGGATCCAGGTGTCCGTATAACGCGAACGGATCGCGTATTTTTTGCCTTTATTCGTGCCCGTCTCGCGATAGACGCCGGTAACCACAGCCGCGTTGCCGTAAACCTTCACGTTCATGCCTTCGTCAAAAAGGTGGTCCGCTTTTTGATCCGGATCCATAACCCACTTCAAATACTCGGCCTTGTTCATGAACGAGCCGTCGTAATCCGTATAGACAAGCGAATCTGCCACGAGATTGGATATTTCTTTAACTTCTTGTTTGGCTTCTGCTTGATTCCACGCGCGCTCCAGTTGGCGAATTTGAATCTCGTCTGGACCGTCGGATTTGTCCTGCGCAAACGGCGCGGCGCAAAATGCAAATGTCACCAGCAGTGCAATGGCGATTCGTTTCATGAGATATGCCTCTTTACGGATCAAATTAATTGCATGTTAGCAAGGACGGTCACCGGCAAAGCACGGACTTTCGCCTCATGTATACTGAAAGGTAGGGGATTTCGCACGATTTAATGGCTGAAGAGGCAAAACAAGAGAAAGCTCCACGCATAGGGAGCCGCGCCAGCGCTTCTGTGCGTTGGCGAAAGCGTTTGCGCTTTCTGCGCACTCGCGCGCGCGAGTTGCGCATGATTTGCAAGGCGCTGCTTTCCACAAAGCATCCCGTCCTCGTCCATATCATTCCCATGCGTCGTTGCAATCTCGATTGCGGTTATTGCAACGAGTACGACGATTTTTCTAAGCCCGTGCCGATTGAAGAGATGAAGCGGCGTTTGGACCTGCTCGCGGACATGGGTACGTCCATCATCACGATCAGTGGCGGCGAACCGCTGATGCACCCCGAGCTTGAAGAGGTGATCCGGCACATCCGCAAACGTGGAATGATCGCTGGAATGATTACGAATGGATTCTTGCTCAGCAAAGAGCGCATAAAGAGTTTGGGCGAAGCGGGGCTCGAACACTTGCAGATTTCCATCGATTGCGTCAATCCGGACGAAATTTCCAAGAAAAGTTTGAAGTCACTCGATTCGCGCCTGGAATGGCTGTCTGAGCTCGCCGTCTTTCAAGTGAACATCAATTCGGTGTTGGGCAGCGGGGTAAAGAATCCGGAAGACGCGCTCACGATTGCGCACCGCGCCATCGAACTCGGCTTTACCAGCACCGTCGGCATCATTCACGATCACAACGGACAACTCAAGCCGCTTGACGACGTGCAAATCAAGATCTTCGAAGAGATCATGACGCTAGGGAAGCGTTCCTTCTCCCGCTTCAATGATTTTCAGCACAACGTTGCTCGCGCAAAAGAGCATACCTGGCGTTGCCGCTCCGGTGCGCGCTATTTGTATGTTTGTGAGGAAGGCCTGGTGCATTGGTGCTCGCAGCAGCGCGGCTATCCCGGAATTCCGCTTGCTCAATACACGCCGGAAATGCGCGCCCACGAATATCTCACCGATAAGTTTTGTGGCCCGCGTTGTACCGTTTCTTGTGTGCAGCAAGTCGCAATGCTTGATAATTGGCGCGACCCGCAAACCAAAAAGCCGATGCCCATGCCGCCCCCGCCAGTCGCCCACGATCTGGTGCAGATCGGTTCCGCTTCGCAGCGGTAGTCAGAACGGGTATTTTCACTCCGCGCACAAACACTTTTCCTGCGATTGACGCTTCTCCGCTTCTAGAAAAAAATAAGTCCATGCCAGGATTAGCAATTCAAACGGAAAACCTGACCAAAGACTATCCGACTGGCTTCCTCCACATGAAGGCCAAGCGGTCACTCGAAAGCCTCACCATGCAGGTGGAGGAAGGCGAAGCGTTCGGCTTTCTCGGACCCAACGGAGCGGGGAAATCCACCACGATCAAGTTGCTGATGGGGATTATCTTTCCCACCTCGGGCAGCGCAAAAATTCTCGGACGGCCAATCAGCGATGTGGAAATGCACAGGAACGTCGGCTACCTGCCCGAGCAGCCATATTTCTACGATTACCTCACCGCGGCGGAAGTGCTGGATTATTTTGCGCGGTTTTACGGGTTCAGTCCGGCGGAGCGAAAAGACCGCGTCGCGAAAATGCTGAAAAAGGTGGGCCTGGAGACCGCAGGAAAAATTCAGTTGCGAAAGTATTCAAAAGGAATGTTGCAGCGCGTCGGGCTGGCACAGGCAATTCTGCACGATCCCAAGGTCGTGGTACTGGATGAGCCGATGTCCGGTCTCGATCCAATTGGCCGCCGGGAAGTGCGCGACATTATCTTGGAATTGAAGCGCGAAGGGAGAACGGTTCTGTTCTCCACCCACATTTTGACCGACGCAGAAATGCTTTGCGACAAAGTGGGTGTGATCGTCGGAGGAAAGCTTCAAGGCGTCGGCCGGCCCGATGAAATCGTCGGTTTGAAATCGCAGGGGATGGAAATTTTGTTCGAAACGGACGCAACGAATGCGAAAAGCACTGCGATTTTGGCGCGGGCGGCAAGATCAGGAACTCGCTACACATTGCGTGTCCCGGAAGATTCCCTTTATGCGGCGCTGGACGAATTGAAGGCGGCTGGCGCGAAGATCGCCTCGGTTTCGCAGATCAAGCCGACGCTGGAAGAGTACTTCATGCACCTCGTGGCAAAGGATCGTGCGCAGGCGGCCGCCGTCGAGGTCGGCGATAACAAATGAACCGAATTTTCTCAGTTGCGCTGAACACGTTTCGCGAGGCGGTTCGCGACCGCGTTCTCTACAACCTGGTTTTTTTTGCGTTGCTCATGATGGCGGCCGCAATTTTCGTTGGACAGATTTCGCTGGGCATCGAAAGCACCATCATTGTGAGCTTGGGGCTCAGCGCCATTTCGATTATCGGATTGCTGATTGCCGTATTCATCGGCGTCGGACTTGTTTCCAAGGAGATGGACAAGCGTACGCTTTACGCGCTGCTTTCAAAACCGATTCGGCGATGGGAATTTCTGGTGGGAAAGTTCGCTGGCCTGGTTCTGACGCTGACGGTGAACACGGCCGCAATGGCCGCGGGGCTTTTTCTGGCGCTTCTCTTCGTGAAACGCACCATGGAGAACAACGATACGGCTATCCTGGTCGCGGTCTATTTTATTTTGCTGAAGATAGCCATCGTAGTCGCCCTGGCGCTGCTTTTTTCTTGCTTCACCTCGCAACTGCTTGCGATTCTTTTCACCGCCGGTTTGTACCTAGCGGGCTTATTCATCCACGAGATGCGAAATCTTTCGGGCAGCAAGGTGAGCCCGGCGATGCAGCTGTTTTTCTCATGGATTTCGTACATCCTCCCCAATTTTGAAAATTTCAATATCATGGCCGCTGCCGCGCATGGAAAATCGGTGCCGGAAAGCTTGATTCTGCAAAACACGGCTTATGCAGCGATCTATTGTCTGATCGTGCTTGCCGCGGCTTCAGTCGTGTTTTCGCGGCGCAACCTGAAATGAACTACAAATCCACCGTCGTTTTGCTTTTCTTGGTTCTGCCCGTTGGGTTTGCCGGTATCTGGCGGCTGCAGCATTCGATTGACGCGCAGTTGACGGCACTGCATGAAGAGCAAGATGAAGTCGTGCTTAGTTCGCCAAAAATAGTGAAAGCGATGAGTCTCGAATACGCGCCGCTTGTCGCAGACATCTATTGGACGCGCGTCGTGCAGTATTACGGGAGCAGAAACGAGCGACGGCAGGAAACGCTGGAAAGTCTATGGCCACTGCTTGACTTGGCGACCACGCTCGACCCGAATTTGCTCCCCGCCTACCGCTTTGGTTCGACCTTTCTCGCTGAACCTAAGCCCGCCGGAGCAGGTCAGCCCGAACGCGCCGTGGAATTTCTTCAGCGCGGAATCAAACAGAATCCGGAACAATGGAGGCTGTATCAGGATTTGGGCAACGTCTATTACTTCGCGCTGAACGACAACGAAAAAGCGTCACGAGCGTATCTTGACGGAAGCAATGTTCCTGGCGCGGCGCCCTGGATGAAATTGATGGCGGCGCGTATCGTTGAGCGTGGAGACACGCGCGAAACCTCGCGGTACTTGTGGACAGAAATTTTTCAATCGTCGCAGGACCCTTCAGTTAAGGAAAACGCAAAGGTTCATCTGATATTACTTAAGGTGGACGACGATCTCGAACATTTGAACGAGCTCCTCGATGAGTTTGCGAAACGCGAGGGCCGACGGGCGGAGAATATCAAAGACTTGATTAGCGTCGGCTTGCTTCCCGGCTTTCCTGCCGATCCGGACGGATTTGCATACGTGATTGGGGCCTCCGGGAAAGCGGAGGTCAATCCGAAAAGCCCGCTCCTCGAAAAGGAAAAAATGTACCGGCGGTTCTAGTTTGCGGATTGTTTTGGCTTATCCCGGTCAACCACGCAGAGCAACGTCATTTGCGGATCGATTTGCAACTTTCCCGGATCGGTGGCAGTTGTGAAATGAAATTGTGTTTCCTCGCCCCCGGCTATGACGCGGCCAAGTAGCGTGCCTCCTGCGGTATAGATCGGGACTGGCGCGACGAATCCGTGAGGCACCCTCGATTGAATTAGCTTTCCTTTCACAACAAAACCCTTTTCCGTGCGCTTGGTTGTATATTCCGCGCGATAGTGCGGTATTCCAATTCCTCGCACCCAATCTTCAATGAACCATTCCATCGAATGATTTCCATCGAGGTCCATCGCCGGAGTCATAACTGCATTTAGCTCGTGAAGAAGGTCATCCGTGGTAAGAGCGCGATAGCTGAATTTCTTATAGAGATTTTGCAGAAAAGCCTGAAAGCGGGCATCAGGGTTTTTCGTCCCCGGCTGGCGCAACATTTCCCGGATCATGTGAATCGTCCACGCGCCCTTGGCATAAATTACGATCTCAAAACCTTCCGGGGCCCTGGAAGATTCGAGACGGTTTCCAAGAGATAAGGAACCGATGTCCGCCGCGATAAGCTCGGAATTCGGCAATTTCTCTTCTAGTTTATTGCGATAGCGTTCGAGCCAGACGCGCATTTTTCGGTCAGGAGTCTTTTGACTGTCCGCAAAAAGCAAAGCGGAATAATTGGCGATCGCTTCGTCGATCCATTGGTCGCGGTAGCTGGACCAGCCGACAACGTTGCCCCACCACTGATGTGCAACTTCGTGAAACGGAACAAGTTCGCTGAAGTGTTCTTGACTTGCAGTGGATAGCCCAGCTTGCTCTTGCGCCGCCGCTGGAAGAAACGAAAAGGTGGAAAGATAGAGTAAACCGGGCCAGCCCTGGCCAAATGTGCCCGGAATTTGCGAGACGGCCAGTTGTTTAAATGGGAATGGGCCAGCGTATGGCTCGTAGAAGCGGATTGAGGAGTCAATTTCCTTTGCAAGATGCTTTAGCGCGTCTGCGGGACTTGGCTGAGTGGAGGGGATGGATAAGCTGGCAGCCCCGGGACCGGAACGTCGCGTGGTGGCTATTGCAGCTCCAAAGTCGTCCTGCACGGTCCTCAAGCGGCGTTCCAGCTCTTGCTCAAGCTGGCGGTTGGCGTACAGATCCACGGAGTAGTTGTTGCCGGTCACAGAGGCGAATGCATATTCGCCGAGATTAAAACCAGCCACAGAGGCGAAGCCTTCCGTTTTCCAGTGGCCGACGCGAAAATCGCCTTCTTCCTTTTCTCCGAGCTTTGTGCCCGTCGCCGCCAGTTTTAGACGCCGAGGCCAATGCAAAGTGATCTCGTACGTCGCAAAATCTGAGGCATCACCGAGATGCGGATACCAACTTTCGCGGGCAGCGACAAAGAAAACACCGTTCCCGGAATCGCGAATCACTTTTCCGGAATATACGAAATTGAGCCGAACCTGTTCGCCCTTTTTGGGGGCGGTGGGAAGAATCACCGCTAGTAGATCGTTGCCCTGCGATTCGCGCTGTTGGGAAGTCATTCCTTCATTTTGGAAAAACTCGAGAGCCTGGCCACTTTCCAGAGTCACCGATTTGACTTGCAGATTCCGTGAAAGCTGAAGCGGCAGATAACGCTCTCCGCCGGTGTCCGCGCGAATAATCAGGGAAGCGGAGCCGGCGAGCGTCATGTCCTGCTGGATTTTCGTGTCGAGCGAATAGCTGACAGGACGAAACGGCGATGGGCGCGGCGAGACTTCCGGAATGTTATAAGAAGCCCAAACATCATAAAAAGATTCGTTCGCATTTCTGCGCACCTGGCCAAGGAAGACCGGCTCCTGGCGCTCCGTGTCGAAGACAAAATCAAATGGACCCGTCGCGAGTCCTTCCATCGCTATATAGAAATACGAATGGCGATCTTCATTCACCAATTCGGAAAGAATGCGCAACGAATGAAGTACGTTGAATGCCGGCAGCAGAGGATCCCATCCGGAAACAAAGTTCAAGTCGTCTTGCGCCGCGATTTTTGCCGTTTGAAGCTGGCGCAGAAGTTCGGCGTCGGTGCCGTCCGTGAACCTGAGATAAGCGGAAGTGATGCTTTGATCGAGGATCGGAGCGCCCGTGAAAAGTGCGAGTTGCTGTTTTTCAACTGGGTCGCGCGGAACGGCGAGGATGTGTCCTCGCCCGGAAAATACGGCGCCGGTTACGCGGCCATCCAGCGCGGAGAAAAATCCGAGACGTCCCGCTTCGAAAGTGATCTCTACGTCGCCTCGACGCAATTCGATTCTGCTTTCTGCGGGTATGACGTACGTTGCCGACGCGTTCAGCCGGAGGTCATTGAGAGAAGTGTAGAGTTCGCGGGCGGACTTCGAATCGTCGGCGAAAAGGAGAGAAGGAAAGAGCAGTAAAATAAATACGAAAATACTCCGGGCCCGCATATAAGCCAGTGTAGTCACTTACGGCATGTTGGGACAAGGGAAGGGCCCGGCGGGAAGTCTAAGAATTTAGAATAGTGCTATGCGGCTCCAGAAACTCATCGCGCGCCCGTGCGCGTGCTTCGCGCTATTTCTGTCCATCGTCACTGCGGCTACGGCAGATACCATCGTCCTGAAGAACGGCCGCAGGATCGTCGCACTGAACGTCACCGAAGACGGCGACAAAATTCATTACGAAACGCCGGCGGGTACGCTCACCCTTCCGAAATCGATTGTGGATCACATTATTAAAGGAGTCGGCGGAATGCCTGGTACAACTGCGCAGGCTGCCGCAGAGTTGGCGATCACTCCTCCTGCATTGCAATCGATCGGCATCGCCAGTGCCGGCAATGAAATCGAACAGGGCGCAGTTCATGACGGTTCGATTGACCGCGCATTCATCGCAAAACTGGAAGGCGAGGCGCGTGGGGGCGGAAAAATGGCGGGCGACGGTGCTGCGCTTGCCCATCACGTGGCCGCGCAATTTGAAATGGCTCACGGAGACATGGAGCACGCGTTGACCGATGAGCGCACAGCATTGACCTTCGCGCCCGAGCAACCGGTTTTGTTAATGAATATGGCCTATTTGCACTTGCGCCGCAGCGAATTTAAGCAGTCCCTGGATTACTTGGACCGCGCGAAACGGGTCGCGCCCGACAATCCAGATGTGCCGAAGCTGGCGGGATGGGCGTACTTCGGGTTGAACAAAATGGATCAAGCAGTGGCGGAGTGGAAGCGCTCCATGGCGTTGCGCGCAGATCCGGAAGTGCAAGCCGCACTGGATAAAGCGCTCAAAGACAAACAGGAAGAAGAGAGTTACAAAGAGAATGAAAGCCCGCATTTTAATCTGAAGTACAGCGGAGCTGCGGCGCCTGCCCTTGCCCACGATGTTTTGCGGACGCTGGAAGCTCATTACAGCGCGATTGAATCGGAATTGAACTTTTCCACGCCGGACTCGATTGGCGTGATCTTGTACACGCAACAAGCCTTTGCGGATATTACGAGCGCGCCGAATTGGGTTGGTGCGTTGAACGACGGGCGGATTCGCGTTCCAGTGCAGGGATTGACCAGCATGACGGCGGAACTCTCGCGTGTCTTGAAGCACGAGTTGACGCACAGTTTCATTCAGCAAAAGACACATGGAGCGGCGCCGACGTGGTTGCAGGAAGGTTTGGCGCAGTGGATGGAAGGGAAGAGAAGCGGAGAGAATGCAGCCGCGCTCGTGCAGATTTATGAAGCGAAGCAAGGCGCTTCGTTGGGGCAATTGGAAGGTTCGTGGATGAGATTTTCGGGGAATTCGGCGAGCTATGCGTATGCATGGGCTCTGGCCAATGTCGAACAGATCGTGCAGACCTCCAGCATGAGCGACATTGTGCGCATTCTGGACGCGATTGGTGCCGGACAGTCGCCGGAAGCCGCGATGAGGAATGTGCTTAGAAACGATTACAACGATCAGATGCAGGCCACAGCGGACTATTTGAAGAAAAATTACGTTCGGTAGTTTTCCATGGCAATTCCGATCCTCAGCAATTAACAAGCAAAGCGGCGAGTAGGGCTGCGCGTTCGGGCATTTTCCCGGCAATGATGTGCTCGTGGGCGGAATGCGCACCGTCGCCGACTGCACCGAGGCCGTCAAGCGTAGGGATGCCGAGTGCGCCCGTGAGATTGCCGTCCGAGCCGCCTCCTGCCGTGCCTTCGCCCAGTTTAATTCCCATTTCTTTTGCAAGCGATTGAGCCTTGGAGAAGAGCTCCGCGCTTACTTTGCGTTCAAGTGGGGCTCTGCTGAAACCGCCCGTGAGTTCGAGTTTGGTGCCGCGAAGGATGGGTCTCAGGGATTTGAGCTTTTTTTCGAGGGCGCGCATGTCGGAAATTTTGAGGGCGCGAAGATCAAGTGCGGCTTTGGCTTGCTCGGCGATAACGTTCACGCGAGTGCCGCCTTTGATCACATCGGCGTTGATGGTGACGCCGTGCTTGTGATCGTTCCACTTGAGGATTTTGGCAATTTGCAGAGCCAGTTCGTGGATGGCGTTCACGCCTTTTTCCGGTGCAAGGCCAGCGTGGGAAGCTTTGCCGTGAACGACGAGTTCGGCTTCGCCGACTCCCTTGCGCGCCGTTTTGATCAAGCCATTTGGTCCGAGAGATGGTTCGAGAACAAAAACAGCGTCGCTTCGCTTTGCTTCAGACTCAAGCAATTGGCGGGAGGATTCGGATCCGATTTCTTCGTCGGAGGTCCAGAGGAAAACGATTTGTTTGGAGGCGGCTGTGTTTGTTTCGAGCAGCGCGTCAAGCGCGAACATAGCTTGGACGATGCCCGCCTTCATGTCGAAAACGCCCGGTCCAAAGACCTTGTCGCCGCTTTCATGAAATGGCATTTTCTTGAGCGTGCCGGTGGAGTAGACCGTGTCGTAGTGGCCGAGAACGAGCAATTGCCTCTTAGGCGTTGTGTTCTCTCCCTGCCAAACAATGCGAATATGATTGCCGCGCGAACCTTGCGGAATGAGGCTCACTTCGACAGGTCGCTTGCGCCATTCCGCGGCGATGAGTTCGGCGCACCGGTCGGCGGCGGCCTTTTCTGTGCTTGGCGATTCGGCCAAGGTGAATTCGCGCAGCACTTGCACCATTTTCGGAAGCTGCGGAACAAGGAATTTATGTAGCCGCTGAGGGGTAGAGGCCGCCGATTTCATCCGGCCATGCTAGCAATCGCGCCGCGCCTCGGCAACGTCGCCCGGCTCGCATCCACGATAGATTGCGGCTTTCGGCTGCCCTTGGTTCCTTTATAATGGTAGTTTTGGCGGGGGCATCCGAGGCGCGCAGGTATCGCCCGCGCCGTGGAGAGAAGGAATGGTCTACGACGTAACCGAAATTCAGAAAATATTGCCGCATCGATTCCCGTTTTTGATGATCGATCGCGTGGTCGAAGTGGAGCGGCTGAAGAGCATCGTTGCGATCAAGAATGTGACGATCAACGAAGCTCACTTTCTCGGCCACTTCCCAGGCAAGCCGGTAATGCCGGGCGTGTTGATCATTGAGGCCGTCGCGCAGGCAGGCGGATTCTTGCTCCTGCTCGAGGTTCCGGACCGGGACAAGAAACTGCTTTATTTCGTCGCAGTCGATGGCGCGCGGTTCCGGCGGCCCGTGGTGCCGGGTGATCAGCTTCGCTTGGAAGTCACTGTCCTTGCGTGGCGCGGTGATTTTTGCAAATTGGAAGGCAAGGCGTATGTCGGCGACGAATTGGCGGCGGAAGGCATCGTCATGTGCAAGATGATGGATCGAGAACCCGCGCCCAAAGAATAGGAAAAATGACGAAGCAGGAAATTCATCCGCAAGCCTCGGTGTCGCCGGAAGCGAAATTGGGCGAAGGCGTGAGCATCGGCCCATTTGCCGTGATCGGGCCGCATGTGCACTTGGGCGATGGATGCGTGGTGCATAGCCACGCAGTACTTCAGGGGCCGTCAAGTTTCGGCGCAAAGAACATTTTTCATTCTTTCTGCTCGCTTGGCGGCGATCCACAGGATCTGACGTTTCATGGCGAACGCACCGAACTGATCGTTGGAGAAGAAAATACCTTTCACGAGTGCGTCACCGTGAGCCGTGGAACGAAAAAAGGCGGCGGCGTCACGAAAATCGGCAATCACAATCTTTTTATGGCCTATACCCATATCGGGCACGACACAGTTGTGGGAAACCACGCAATATTTGCAAACGCAGCGACGATCGCAGGCCACGTGACGATTGAAGATCATGCATCGGTAGGCGCGTTATCCCCGGTGCATCAATTCTGCCGTGTGGGCCGTCATGCGTACATAGGTGCGTGTACCGTAATCACGCAGGACGTACCGCCTTTTTCGCGCGTGGTG
>Ga0126371_10003991_pt1 | contig 12971 bp, 16 predicted proteins | sample PanSoiMetaPlot_4_FD_110145 | JGI IMG/M metagenome (GOLD analysis project Ga0126371, IMG submission 110145) | Tropical forest soil microbial communities from Panama - MetaG Plot_4 | ecosystem: Environmental > Terrestrial > Soil > Tropical forest > Bulk soil | place: Panama | collected 2016-02-17
CGTGCAACTTGCGGTTGATGACAGTCGCGATGAGCATGAATGCGGCGAAGAGCGCGATAAAGATGAGGACACCCCAACCCGCGCGTAAGCCCTCTTTCCCAACGAACACCTTACGAAAACTAAAAGTCTGTGGCGGCGGCTCGGTGGAGGAATGGGATTCGCTTGGAGGCAAGGGTTGGGAGGGCAGTGCGGAATCCGGGTTCAAAGGAAGTCCTCCTGACGGACAGGTGGCGGCTAGTGCATGAAGGCCTTATCGGAATCGTGCCCGATGTTCCTTCAGGATGCAGAGGTCCATTACAACGAAGATTCCGGCCTGACGAGCCTTGGCTGCTGCATTCTCATTGACGACGTCTTCCTGCATCCAGATGGCTGGCACTTTTAGCTGGATCGCTTGATCAACGACTTCGTCGACGAATTCGGACCGACGAAAAACATCGACAATGTCGATTTTCTCCGGCACATCGAGCAGGCAGGCATACGCCTTTTCGCCCAGGCATTCCGTAATGTTCGGATTCACTGGAATAGTGCGGTATCCGTGGCCCTGCATGTAAGCAGATACCCCGTGACTAGGCCTCAGCGGATTACTCGACAGCCCGACCACGGCGATGGTTTTGGAGCGCTGCAGCAGATCTGTAATGGGATCAGAGTGAGGTAGCGAGGCCACGATTCCTCCAAACTACTTCTTGTTCGCATCTTCGATTTTCTGCTTGTACATCTTCAACGCCAGCTTGCGAATGGTTTCTGAGACTTCCTTATTGGCGGAAATATTTTTGAGATCCGCAATCATAAGGTTTTTCATCAGGCCGAGGCCGAGATCGAGGGGCGTCCGTGGATTCGCGCATAAATTGCGCACGACAATATAGTTTTTCATGAAGCGGCGTTTCAGCGGAATCTGGCGAAGCACGGCCTCAAGCACGTTCTTCTGACTGGCAAATTTCTCGACTTCTCCATCGGAAAGCTTGGGCGCCTCGAGCACTGCCAGCGCCACGACCTTGGTTCCATCGCGGATCAGGATTGAGCGCTCTTCCTTATTCCCTTTCAACGCGAGCTGGATGCGACCTTTGACATCTAGAGCATTGATCTTCTGCAACGTGTTTAAGCGTTTAGGTTCAGCGGGTTTTGCCGCCACGGTTTTGGCTGCTGCGGTCGCTGCAGGAGCGGCATGGGCTGCTTCGGGAGCCGCGGTCTCTGCTGGAGTATCGGGAGAGGGGATTTCCGCAGTCGCGACCAGCGGAAAATAATCCTGGCCCAGGAATTCGACAATTCCGCCGATCGCCTGGAATGGCTTTTCTCCCTCAGCGGCGATGTCGGCTGCGTGCTCCGTCATGTATGTGGAAACGGCTTCATCGTCCTCGGGACTCGATGGCTCAGCCGAAGTTGCTTCCACCCTTGCGGGAGCGGCACTTTCTGCGCCCGTGGCACTGCCCGCCGCTATTTCTGCCACAGATGACGCCGCAACCTCGGGAGCGTTCCTTTCGACTGGCGTCGGACGTTCTGCGACAGCGACAGAGCCGTCGCCATCAGCGCGCTTACTAAACTCCTCAATTTCTTCTTTCTTTATATACGGATTCGACTTCAGTGTATCGATCACGCTCGCAAACGACGTGGCGCGTTTGCTCTTCAGGATGACATCGATGGTGTCGCGCATTGCCGATGTCGCCAGCTTCACTAGCTGCGATTCAGGAACGGCTGGATTCTCGAGCAACGCAGGCAGCAATTTGGGTCGGAGATTGTCAGGGGCAATGAAATAATCCAGAACTTCACGTGGCGTTTGCGCATCAGAGGCGGCAGCCAGTGACGCTTTCTCATCCCATCCAGCGAGCGTCATCTTCGCCAGCTCGCCGAACACTTTGTTATGAACTGCGAGGTGGACGAGGATTTCAATGTTTTCTGCAGCTGGGACCTGCAGCGCTCCGCGTGCGGCGAACTGCATCATGTTCGAAGGCAGCTTCGATGCGCGGATTTGATCGATCATGCGGGGCATGCTTAACCTTCTGATTGCGCTGCTGGACTTGCCTTTCCAGCCGTGAGCGACTCCAGATCCCGCACTGCGAGATCGAAATCGCGGGTGATTCGGTTCGGTGTGCTTCGCAAGAACTCGTCCCGCAACGTCCGATAGTACCAGAGAGTGCCGTTGCGTCCACCGTTGAACCGTGACCAAACGGATTCGCCGATTATGCGGTAGTCACTAAGAATGGAGCGGACGTTGTTCAGTTTGTCGGCGGCGGAGACCAGGCGAGTCTCGTCATCTTCCTTCTTCAAGCGATTGATGTAACTCACCTTGCGGTCGTGCCACGGCGGCTTGGGAATCTGGTATGCGTCGGTGCATCCGTCGACAATTTTCGCAACTCTGCTACCGAAGTGGCGGCGGATTTTTTCCAACATGGGTGCGCCACCGCAATCTTCGACGACGTCGTGCAGCAGCGCGGCGATGGCAAGATCTTCGTCTCCGCCAGCTTCAAATACCAGGGATGCTACGCCCATCAGGTGGGCTATGTACGGGACCGTGGAGGCCTTCCGGGTTTGGCCGGCATGTTGCTTGGCCGCAAATTCAAACGCACGCTGAAAACGTGGTCCTAATTTGATTTCGCTCTTGGCCTGCGCCCGAGATTTATTTTTCTTCCCCGCCTTCATTGCCTCTCTCCACGGCGCGCTAGCAGGTACGCTCGAATGAACGGTTGCAGATCGCCGTCGAGGACACGATCGACGTCGCCAACTTCCATCTTGGTGCGGTGGTCTTTGATCATGCGGTACGGTTGCAACACGTAAGAGCGAATCTGCGATCCGAATTCGATGTCGAGCTTGGAGTCTTCGATCTTCTTTGTCGCGGCGCGCTTTTTCTCCATCTCGAATTCGTAGAGTTTCGAGCGCAGCATACTCATGGCGCGTTCGCGGTTCTTGTGCTGCGAGCGCTCGTTCTGGCAACTGGCGACCAGCCCGGTAGGAATGTGTGTGATGCGCACGGCCGAGTCGGTGGTGTTGACGTGCTGTCCGCCCTTGCCGCTGGAGCGGTAGGTGTCGACACGGATCTCTTCCGGCTTGATTACGATCTCGATGCTGTCGTCGATTTCTGGCGAAACAAAAATGCTGGCAAACGAAGTATGGCGACGTTTGGCCTGATCGAATGGCGAGATGCGCACGAGACGGTGGACGCCGATCTCGCCCTGCAGCAACCCGAAGGCATATTCGCCGTTCACGGCAAAAGTCGCGGACTTCAAGCCCGCTTCGTCGCCCGGCTGGTAGTCGTAGAGAATCGTCTCAAAGCCTTGCCGCTCGCCCCATCTCAGATACATGCGTAACAGCATGTCGGCCCAGTCCTGGGATTCGGTGCCGCCAGCGCCTGGATGGATGGTAACGATGGCGTTGCGCGCATCGTTCTCGCCCGAGAGCAGCGTCTCGGTTTCGAGTTTGTCAATCAGGTCGCGGAGGGAGCCGATTTCGCGCTCGAGCTCGGCGTCGACACTCTCACCTTCTTTGGCGAGATCAAAATAAGCCGCAATGTCGTCACCGCGGCGGCCGAGATCGGCGTCGGTGGCGAGCACGTGCTCGAGCCGCTTTTTCTCGCGCATCACCTGCTGCGAGCGCTGCGGATTCGACCACAGGTTCGGGTCGGAGGCCTGCTTTTCAATTTCAGCTAGTTGTGGACGGAGCTTTTCCGCGTCAAAGATACTCCCGGAGATCGTGGGATTTCTTGCTCAGCTTTTCGTATTCCTGTTCGAGCTCTTGATTCATGCAGAGGTTTCAGCCTTTTGTTTTTTCTTGAAGGGTGTGAAGCGCGCGAATAGCGCTCCTAAAGAAATTATCGCACAGGCGTATGCGAACCAGTCTCCGTGACGAGTATAGAAAGTAGTGGCGGAAGTGAGGGCATACGGCGCGACCAATGCGGCCTGCTGCTTGCGCGGAATGCGCCCGACGATCTGTCCCCAGGGATCGATGGAAGCGGTCACCCCCGTATTGGTAGCGCTCAACAGCCAGCGGTCATTTTCAATAGCACGCATGCGGGTCTGGTTCAAGTGCTGCGCGTAGGCGCCGCTGTCGCCGTACCATCCATCGTTGGAGATGTTCACGAAAACGTTTGCACCTTGCTTCGCGGATTGACGAACCTCATCGGGAAAGATTGATTCATAGCAGATCAAGAGCCCAAGGCGTTGATCCCCGGCTTGCAGGGGGGCGTGAGAAGTGCCGCGCTCGAACTGTCCAACTTCTCTTGTTAAGCCACCGGCGAATGCAAACAGGCTCGGGAACGGCAGGTACTCACCAAAAGGGACGAGATGCACCTTGTCGTAGCGGGAAGTCCATTCGCCCGCGGGACTGATGAGTGCCGCCGAGTTGAAAAGGGGTTCTTCGGCATTGGGATTCGGAGCGTTGCTGCCGATCGCACCGACGACAATCCACACTCCGGTATCGCGGGCAAGCTGGCTGAGGGCATTGCGAAATTTCGCGTCGTTCGTGAAAAAAGGCGCCGGCGATTCGGGCCAGACGATGAGCCCCACCTTACCAGCCTTTGCAGAGTTTTGCGCAGAATTTTCTGTAAGCCGTGTCAACTCGCTCAGGGTCTCTTGAAAATACTGTGGACTCCACTCGGCTTGCACCGGAACGTTCTCCTGCATTAGAAGTGCCATGCGGTCGGCCTTAGCCGTGGGGGGCTCCACGAGTCTTCCTGCCTGAAGGGCCGCAGCGGCAGCGAGTCCGGCGGCCAGCATTGCCCCGCGCTTGGTCCGTGGAACCAGAAATGCCGCCGCCAGTGCCACGTTGACCAGGGCGATTTCGAAGGAGATTCCGTAAACTCCGGTCCATCCGGCGATGCGACAGAGGGCAACGTTGTCGACCTGCGCGATGCCGAGCAGGTTCCACGGAAATCCCGTAATGCGAGTTCGGGCGAGTTCGACCGCAACCCAGAGAAATGGCGCCAGTACGAGTGCACGCCGGTCATTACGCGGGTGGGCCAAAAACGCGAGTAGTAATCCGAATAGTCCGTGGTACAGCCCCAGATAGCAGCAGAAGAGAAACAACACCAGCAGCGCCATGGGTGCGTTGAGGCCACCGTAGCGGCGCATGGTGTCGAAGATCCAATAGCAGGTGCCGGTGTACCAGATGATGCCGCAAACATAGCTCAGAAGGAATCCCTGCCACGGTGTAGCTGGTTGCAGCCTGATGCTCCCAATGACTTCCAATTCTCCTGCTGGCCGGGCGCGCAGCAAGGCAATGATTAGGGGCGTAATCGCAAACCACGAGAGGATGTACATTCCCGGCAGAGGGAAAATGATTATTTGCAGAATCGCCGAAACCAGGACTAACAGCCAGGCATTGGGGTGAATTTGCCTCACCGGGAGAGGATAGCAAAGGCGGTGCGCAGGGCTCAGTGGCCGGTGGGCAGTGATCAGTGGTCAGTGTCTGGTGTCGGCGATCGTGCTCGGACACACGCTCGATTTCTGGTACGCGAGTGGCGAGGTCCCGCGCTTCGCTCAGGATGACATCATGGGTGAGTCGGTTACGAGGTTTTCAGTTCCAATGCGCTGAGTTTGGCGCGAACGAAGTTGGCGATTTCGGAAGTAACGTAGATTGGCGGAGTAATGCAGAACAGCGGGCGGCCTGCTACTGGCTTCAGTGAAACGGACTGCCATGCATTGGCCACGTCGGTTTCGTGAAGGATCACCGCATCGGCACAGTCGAGAAACTCACGCGCGGAGGTTTTGAAATCCGCCGTGGACGGATCAAGGACCGTGAGATACAGGTCCGGACGCAGGAACTTCAGAATGCTGTTCGATTCGAGGATCACGTTTTTCGCGCTGTGGATTCGCTGACGAAACGTTGGCATCGCTTCTGCAAGCCGTCCTTGTTCGGTGCGGACCCAGAAGACGCGCTTCGCCCCAGCTTTCAGGAATCGCGACGTATCGGAATTGCCTTGGAGATCGCCTTCCTCAGAAATTGCCCACGAATGATCCCCCGTCGCACAGTCGCAGGCTTCGCCGTTGGCCGAGCAGATGCCGTGACCATACTGCGTGATCTTTGCGGCGGTCCATTCAAATTCAGGCAATGCGGAGATCAGGCCGGCAACCACACTGGTCTTGCCAACGCTGCGAGAGTGCCCGCCGATGACGACCAGTGCCACAAGCTAATCCTTTTTCGCCAACCGCGCCAAAGTCGCCAGCTGTTTGAGGTATTCGCGCAGTGGCTGCGCTGGAGTTCCCCAGAATGCTTGCCCTTTGCCCCGCAGAATTTTGTTGGGAAGAACGCCGCCCTGCCCACCGAGCATTACGCCTTCGCCGATCGTGGCGTGTTCGCCGATGCCCACTTGACCGCCGAGCACCGCGCCATTTTCGATGGTGATGCTTCCCGAGAGTCCGGTCTGCGCGGCGATCACGACATCTTCGCCGATCTGGCAGTTATGTCCAATATGCACAAGATTATCGATTTTTGCTCCGCGGCGAATGCGCGTTTCATCGAGCGCGCCGCGATCGACGGTGGCGTTAGCGCCGATCTCTACATGGTCCTCGATGACCAACCGTCCAACCTGGGGAAACTTCTCATAGTGTCCCGTTTTGCGGTCGCGAACATAGCCGAAGCCGTCGCTGCCGAGCACGGCACCCGCATGGACAATTACGCGGTCGCCCAGACTGGTGCCCGGATAGATCGTGACATTGGGATAGATCTCACACTCGCGCCCAATCTTGACGCCAGCGCCAATCGCGCAACCGGAGCCGATTCGCACACCCTCACCGATCTCCACGTTTTCGTTGATGACGGCTCGGGCTTCGACGCGTACGGTGGACGCAACCTTTGCTGAAGAATGAACGACCGCCGTTGGGTGAATTCTCTCCTGAGCAGAATCGCCGGACGAATTTTGCCGTAACATCTGGGCTACCCTGGCAAACGCCAGCTTGGGATGATCAGTGATTAACACCGACCGCGTGCCGGGAACCAAAGCTGCAAATTCCCCGGCAATGATGGCTCCGGCTCGGGACTGCAGCGCTGCAGCTAGATGCTTCTCGTCTGCCACGAATGCGAGATCGTTGGATGAGGCAGATTCGATGCTGGCAACGCCTGTGACCTCCGCTTGATCCGGGCCGATTAGGCGGGCTCCCACGGCGTCCGCAATCTGCTTGAGCGAGGGCTTCATGCCTCTCACTCTATAGCAGCCAGGCACAACGAAGGAAGATCAAGCAGAGATCAGAACTTTTCGACGGGTTCCGCAACGGCTGGGGTAACGCTGCAGGTGGCAGCCCCTTGACACATGACGAAGGTTCCGGAAGGCGGACTGGAGCCTCCGCCGGTGCAGTTGGAATCTGAACTGTTCAACGTCCAAGTGCCGGTGACTACGCCGTTACTCAGGTTGCCAATCGTGGTGGTCGTTCCGCTAGAAGTCCCGGTAACGGTGCCCGTAAGCGCGAGGGTGTTGCTGTTCGAGTTGGATTTGATCGTAAGTGAGAACGGCCCGGTCACTGTATCCGTGGCGGTGGTTGTTAGGGTGGTTGTACCGGAAACCGTCTGACTGTTGGCGGTGGTGGCGAAGCATGCCCCCTGGTTGAAGAAAGCGAATCCTGTTACGTTCAGAGGCCCGGTTGTGTTGACGGAGAATGTAACCACGAAATTCAGCAAGCTGGCTTGACCGGTGCCTCCGGTGAGCTGAGCCTCCCAGGACGCAGTGTTCGCCGTGGTCGTAATGGTGGATGTCGGGGTGTTGTTTCCGCAACCGGAAACGGCCAGTTCCAAGGCAATCGCCAACAGGATTGCAAGCGTCTTCATGAACCTTCCTGACTTAGGGATCATCATGAGAATAGAGAGATGCGGCCAGATGCGTCAATGGATGTAAGGGAGGGCTTTCCGATCCAAGGGCGGGCTTTTGGCGCTCGGCTCTTGGCTCTTGGCTTCTGACTTCCGGCTCTCGGCGATGGCTGGATTGTTTTTCCACGAGAGCCGGGTGCCAAATGTGCGCGCGATCTACATCTTCGTCATGGTGAAACTGCCCGATCCGGTGCAGCCGCTGCTCCCGGTCAGGGTCCAGGTGCCCGTAATGGTGTTGCCGCTGACAGGGTGCGCGATCACTTGCACAAGGTACCGATCTCAGAGGTTGGAGTGTGTGCGGTAACCGAGGCGGAATTGCGATTTGGTGTGGCTCGGAAACCTCAGGCTGCGGGATTGTATCTCGCCGTCGAAGAGTTTCTGCTTCACGTTGAGATCTTGCCCTGGGACTCTAGCGCGGCCCAGCATTATGCGACGTTGCGGAGCGCGATGGAAGACTTGGGTACGCCGATCGGCAACCTCGATATGATGATTGCGGCGCAAGCCCTGGCCGCTGATGTCACTCTGGTGACGCACGATCGAGTGTTCCAACGAGTGAAACACCTCAACACCGAAGACTGGACCAGAACCGCCTGAGCCGTTCCGCGCGTCGCGTTTATCCCCTATTTGATGAAATAGCACGACACTCTCCACGCACCGTCTTCGTGTCGTATGGGAGGACGACGTATTCACTGACGGGGGCTCCCGGGAACATCTTCGTGTAAGCGGCCGATTTAAGTTTCCGGGAAACGAGTTTTCCTAAAGGACTACGTGTGCTGTTCAAAGCGCTCAGCCATTGATTCTGGGTAACGGCAGCCTTGAACAATTCCGCAGCCTGGTCCCAACTGGCCGCGTATTTGCCGGCGTCGACCAGTGCTAGCCACGCGCCTGCGGATTGCTGGGCCAGTTCTTCCGGTTTTGATTGTGCTGTTGAAAAGATGCTGAACAATAGCGCGAATATCAGGGCTACGACGGATTGAATTCTGGTTTTCATGGAACCTCTTTTGTTTCGCTCGCTTTACCAAACGAGTGTTGTGCACTTGTCCATTATTTGAAACTGGACGGCGAGCGTTTCATGACACCCGCATTCATGAACAGGATTGACATCCCGATGAGCAGTACGGCTGCAAACTCGGAAGAGCGGGTATGAAGAAAGTTACGCACGATTAGGCCTGCGGACAGCGACACCAGTCCGACAGGCAACAGATTTTTGCAGTTACTTCGTGACACACAACTCCTCCTTCGTACCAGACATTTTCTATTCGTCGAGACGCGAGCGTGGGCGCCGCGTCACATTCTTAGGCGCCCCGTTTCGACTTCAGCTCGGCTAGCAACTGCTCGATGCGATCCTGCTTTTCGAGCGCGGCGAGGCGGTCTTCGATATCGTCGGCAGCAATCTCGGACTTCGCCTGGCTCACCGCTTCCGAATACGCGACTTTGTGCTTCATGCGATCGAATGCAGCGGCCTTGGAGCCGTCGCCGGACGCCATGCGCGCGTCACCGGCCTTGCGGACGGCGCGGGCGCGGCGATGCTGCGCGATCAGCAGATCCGCCTTGGCTTGCGCTTCGGTCAGTTTCTGTTCCAGTTGTCGCAGGGCCGACTTCAGATTCTCGACCTGTGCCTTCTGATCGGTAATCTGCTGCATGAAGTTCTGGCTTAGCTCGCGATAGCTCTCCACCCGCTGCAGCGAGGCCCGCGCCAGGTCGTCTTCCTTTTTGTCAACAGCAAGCTCGGCCTTACGCATCCATTCGGCGACCTTGCCTTCATTCTCTTTCTGTTTCTTCTCGAGCAGGTGCTGATCGGCGATGGCAATCGCCACCTGCGTCTTCACCTGCAGAAGCTGGTTCTGCATGTCGAGAATTACCTGCTTGATCATCTTCTCGGGATCCTCGGCCTTGTCGATCAGGTCGTTAAGATTTGCCCGAACTAAGGTTGCAACGCGCTCTAGTAGTGCCATGGTGAACTCCTTTTCTTAGCCTCGAGTCGTGAGCCGCGAGCCACGAAATCCAACTCACTTGTCATCCTGAGGGACGCGAACAGCGTCCCGAAGGACCTTGCGACCATTCGAACCACCTGGGCTGTTTGCGGGAATCATTCGTGGCCTCTTCTCCCCACTCACTCCGTTCCTCTTTCGTGCGAGCGCTGCATCGCCTCGCAGTGTGGGCAGTTCGGCTGCTTCGGCCGGAGAGATGCGCCGAGTGCAAGGCCGATTGCGACTCCAACGGCAAGCCACACCCCCATATTCCCCGCCATCGCTCCAAGTACCGCGCCCAGAGCGGCTCCTAGTGCGATGGTCCAGCCTGCGAACTTTCGATTGCTGCTCATAACTTTCTCCAACTCCGCCTTGCTTTGCTCGGCGGGGCGGGCGAAAGCGCCCGTTCCCACACGAGCTCCCCGGACCCCTCGCTACGCTTTCGGCAATTCAGGTTTCGGCGCTTTGTCGCCGATCTGCCGGACCTTGCCGAGCAACTCTGACAGCGGCATGCCTGAGAGTGTTTCGAACAGAGCAGGCATCTGCGCCGCCATTTTGGTGATGTCGCCGGTGATCTTGTTCATCCCGGCGGCTTCGCCGTTCCCCGTTGAGACGATCGTGATCTTGTCCACGTTGGCCAGAGGCGAGGCCAGCGCCTTCACGACTTCCGGCATGCTCGCGAACAGTTTGTCGATCACGGCCGCCTGGTTGTACTCCTGATACGCTTCGGCCTTCACGTTCATCGCCTTGGCTTCGGCTTCGCCTTTCTTAAAGATGATCTCGGCCTCAGCCTCGCCCTGCTGGCGGATCGACGCGGCATGGCCTTCAGCCTCTGCCATCAGGCGCTGCTTCTCGGCTTCGGCAAGCGTCTCAATCCGCTGACGCTCGATCTCGGCCTGCTTCAGCACGGTAGCGATCAGTTCCTTCTCACGGCGGTTGATTTCCGCTTCCTGCACTTTGACCTGCTGCTCTTTCTCAACCTGCTGCACCTTCACCTGCTCGGCGATGACCTGCTGCTGCATGATGTTGGTCTGGATGTCGTAAGCCTTGTCGGCCTGCGCCTGTTGACGTTTCGTGACCTCCTGGAATTGCGCCTTCTTGACCTCGAGGTCGCGTTGCGCTTCGGCTTGTTTCGCCAATGAAGCAGTCTCGGCCGCGACTCGTTCCTGATCGGCCTGTGCTTTAGCGACGGCGGACTCTCTCTGTGCCAGAGCCCGCTTGATTGCCGTGTCACGGTCGGCTTCGGCGGCGGCCACGTCGGCGTCACGCTTGATGCGCGCGACGTCGGGGCGTCCCATGTTGGTGATGTATTCGTTCTTATCGCGGACTTCCTTGATCGTGAACGAGATGACTTCCAGCCCCATCTTGTTCATGTCATCGGCGCACGTCGAACGCATGCGGTCGGAAACCATCTCTGGCTGCTTGACGATCTCTTCGACCGTGAGCTGGCCGATGATGCCCCGCAGGTGGCCTTCCATGACGAGACGGATCAGGCCTTCACGTTCTTGGTCGGTCTTGGTCAGAAATTGCTCCGCTGCGGTGCGAATCGATTCGTCGTCGGATTTCACCTTGATCTGCGCCACCGCCTCAACTGTGACGGCAACGCCCTGCTTGGTATAGAGATCCTGCTGCGGGGCGACGTCGAACGACATTAGTTCGAGCGAAAGTCCGCGACAGACCTGCACCATTGGCAGCACCATGGTGCCGTGTCCTTTCACCACACGGGTTCCACCCAAGCCGTACACGATCAGCGCTTCATGGGGTCCGGCTTTGCGATAGATGCGAGCCATTCCGCTGATCAGAAAGAGAATGACCATCACCCCCAGGCCGACGAAAATCCAAATCTCAACTACGCGCGACATCTCCGGCATAAAGCCTCCTGTTACGGATGCGATTCAGAAACGGTCCAGTACATTGAGTTACTCAGCGCGGGCAAACGCGGGCCCACCAACTCCGAATGGGCCGGCGATTTCAAATTGAATTCGACGATCGAATAGTTTCCATACCAGCAAAAGCCCAACGCTACGTACGCCACGATCAGCGCGCCGAGCCCGGCCGCGGGCTTCATGTAGACGACAACCAACGTGGCGACAGTGAATATCACCAGCATGACGAGCATGATGCCTAGGCCCAACTGAAAAGCTCCTTCACGCGAGGTAAATCCGTTCGGCCGCCAATTCGCGTCGAAGTGAACCGCCATGCGTTCCGGCAACTGATCCCAAACCCGCCAGTAATTCCAGGCAGTCGTGGGAAGAGTCACCCACATAAACAAAACCGCCCATTTGTACCAGTCACGATTCATGAAAGCTCCGAAATTGACGATTTACTCAGCGGACTTTTCGCTGGCGCTCGTTTCGTCCAGTTCGCCGGACATTTCGCTCCACAAACGCACGTAGGCAATCCCTTTGTCGTATCGTGTGACCACAACTTCGGTTCCCTTGGCGATGGCGCAGCCGTCATCACTTCGTGCACCGCACACGCGGCGCGTCCCCATCTGCGAGTAGATCAACTCGCCGGTACCGCCTTCGCGGACCGGTACAGAAAGTTTTCCGAGCACTCCCACCATTTCGAAGTCGGCGGGATCGAGATATTCCTGATCAGACATGAGAATCCTTGTCAGAAAGAAGAAAATGATTGCCCCGCCGATCAGGCCGGCCAGCACCGCCAGCAGCAATGCCGCACCAACCCACAACGGCGAAAATCGTGTCAGCAGATAACCGGTCCCGCCGAACCAGGCTAGAAAGGCGGCAATCGATGGCGGGTTAAATGGCGAAACTGTGACCTTGGCGTGGCTATGTCCCGCTCCCTGCGCTGAGCTCCCGGCATCTCCGCTGGTAGCCGGCCCATGCGAAACCGGACCATGCGCCGTGGGTAAGTGTCCACCCGTGTGGCCATGAAAGTGCGGCAAATGCAGCCGGCCGAGGCGCGAACTGCCGAATACAAACGCGAAGAAGCTGAAGCAAAAGCCGACCGCGAAACAAATCAAATAGAAATCTGACCAGCTCATCGCACTCGCCTCCCTTCCCCATTTGTCCCACGTTGCGCCGCCAGTTCCGGACGCAGCGCGTCCAGTAGACGGTCAGCAAGGCCCGGCGTATCGAGAATTGCTCCCAGCAGCAGAAAACAACGGCGCGTGTCTTTCTCTCGCGCGGCCTTGATCAGCACGTTGCTGACTTCCGGATCGCTGGCGAAACGCTCCGACCCTTGCAAAAGCCA
>Ga0126371_10003992_pt1 | contig 12971 bp, 20 predicted proteins | sample PanSoiMetaPlot_4_FD_110145 | JGI IMG/M metagenome (GOLD analysis project Ga0126371, IMG submission 110145) | Tropical forest soil microbial communities from Panama - MetaG Plot_4 | ecosystem: Environmental > Terrestrial > Soil > Tropical forest > Bulk soil | place: Panama | collected 2016-02-17
GCCCCCACACCGCCCTTTCGAATCATGCAGACCAACATCCTGGTTGAGGGCAATAAGTCGAGCCGGGAGAACTGGACATGGTGGACCTTCACCAATCACCAGGAACATTACATCGCGAACAACGCAATTCTTCCTTTGCCATCTCAGGCGCCGATGCCGCCCTGGGCGAGCCAGCGGCCGCCGACTTTCCCATTCTGGTGAGTTCCGAAGGAACTCCCCTTCTTGTTTCTGATCCAGACCCAACCCTGTTAAGCGAAAATGATATACAGTGGTTACACTATCTTTGTAAAAAAAAGTACAAAATCGAATACGACCGCAAGACGACCGAGAACTGGTTTATCAACACGGTCCTCAAGTCGCCCCTGATGTTTCATCCGGTCCGGCTTGCCAATTCATTCACAATCTCCATGCTGTCCTGCGTACCGTGGCTACCTAATGACTTTGAGTGCCACATCGTACTGTGCTGTGCGGATGATGGGGCAATGTGGGAGGCCGTGAAGCTATTGCGGGATTCGATTCGGTGGGGAAGGTATCGCAAATGCAAGGTGTGGAAATTGACGTCCGACACCGACAATGACTTTGCCAACATCGCCCGCAGGCTGGGAGTAACGGAGATTTCCCCGCGATTCTCGTTGGAGCTTTAGCCCATGTCCTCATCTCCCGGTCAAGCAATTGCGGGTGGCGGTGTTGGTCTTACGCCATTCCAGCAAGCGCTAGCCCAGTACACGGCAGGACAGCAGAGCCTTGGGTCTAAACAGACCTTTGGCGGAACCGGCATGGGCATCTCCACCGGGGAGACGCAGGGGGAGGCGGGGGCGCTGGCGGCCGGTGCCCTGCAGGCGTCCGAGGAATCCCAAGCCAACACGGCGGCGCTTCAGAACCTCATCAACAAAAACTTCAATCAGTTTGCGGGCGGATTGGGGTCTGCGCTTGGCGGCATTGGAGGTAAGCTGGGCGGAGGAGGGGGAGGATAGCCCGTTCCTGTTTTGTTCTTTTTGGTTATTTTTTATTAGAAAAGAAAGGGCGCTTTGCACATGAGCGGGAATTTCTTTGGTGGACCCATCGGCGCTCCCGGCCAGCCCGGAGGGCTCTCTGGCTTTGACCTTGGCGCCGCCCAGCAGGGTCTTGGCCAAAGCCTCACCGCCATGGCCAACCGCTACAACCAGCTTGGGCTGGGTGGATCGACCGCGGAAGCGATGGATTTAGGGCAGGCCCCGAGCATTAGCGGAGGTATTCCGGCCCAGTTTGCAGCCTTACAGGGTCAAATGCAGAATAATGCCCTTCAGACCCTTCCCCAGGGCAGTGGCGGCAAAGGAGGATCGCCAGCAAGCGCCATTGGGCTAGGTGGCAGTCTCTTAGGAGCACTGAAATAATGGGCGGATTGGCTGGAAGTAGCGGCGGCAAGGGTGGAGGTGGCTCTGGCGGGGGTGGCGGCGGGTTCAACCCCAATGCCATGTTCGCCAATCAGGCCATGCCGGGGATGTATGGCGGCGATCCGTCAGCCCAACCGCAATTTGCCGAATCCAATGTATTGACCGATCCACAGACCGGCTTGGCAATGGCCCTCGGAGGCGGATCACAGGACTTCTCATCATTTCTGCCACAGGGGCCAAACCCGAATGATGTTGGCGGCACCCAGTCCGGCCCCAACCAGCCCATGCAGTTTGGCTCGCAGGCACAGGCGGAGGGGACTAGCCCCAATACAGGTATTGCGCAGCTGGCCAAGGTTCTGGGACAGCAACAGCGATCCCAGCATGAAGCTCCTGGACCGAAAGGATGGGAGGCCACGCCCGGCGCACAGACTTTACCGTGGGGCGCTGTTGCTCCTACTGCAGGTCAGTCTACGCCAGCACAGGAAGTCGCCGGTCGTTTTCCCGGTCAAACCGATCTGACCAATACCCCAGACCGCATTCCGCCCAGCCTGAATCCCGCATTACCCGAAGGCGTAGGCACTCAGCCCGTCCGCATCCCAAAACCACGTCCGCCACAGGCGCCGCAGCCCCAGCCAGTGGCGGTAGAGCCACAGGTACCCCGGAGGCCAGAGGAGGAGGAAGGCGCACCAGAGGCCTCCGCAGCGGCAGCAGGAGGCACCCAGCCTCCGCGTGCGCCAACCAGCTCATATCTCGATGATGCGGTCAGGCAGGTTGGCGGCAACTACAACATCCCGGAGGCGGATCGCCGCAGCCAGCAATATGGCATCGGCCATCTGATGCAGGCGGTGGGGAGAATGCTCCAGACGGCCGGTGGCCATCCAATGACCCCATGGGTCAGGCCATCTCGACGAACCTCCTATGCGCCAGAAACGCCAGAAACGCCAGAAACGCCGGGAGCGCAAGGACCTATGTCACCGGCATCCCCCTACTATCGCCCCTGGGGCAATCTTTGGGGCGACGGACATCAGGCCGATCCCAAGCAACCACTCCAGTTCGGCAATCAGCCCGGTCAGATCAGCATCGCGCCAGGAACTATTGCAGCAGCACGGCGTCCATCGGGGCGACCCAGTCAGCCCAATGTGGATCGGTCCCAATTCCGCGAACAGGCTTCTGATCCCAACACCGTTCGTCAGATGGCGTGGATGATCAATGGCGAGGTTGGCCGTCACGCTCCTGCAGCGGCCAAGATCGTGCAGCTCGAAACTATGTTCAATCGTGCCCAGATGCGCGGCCAATCCCTCAAGCACGTCCTAATGACCTCGGATACCCATGGCGGTTATTACCAGGGTGGACCAAGAGGCACTTACAGGGCAGATAACGCTCCCAGCGCCCAGGAGATTGCTGCATTCCAGCGCGATGTCCTTGCCCCGGTGTTGGCCGGATCGAACAAATCTGATGTCGGCTGGGGACCAATGACCGGAAACGCATCTGGCAGAACGGCATCCCACCAGCTTGCCAGGGGCCAACTGGGCTACTCGATGGCAGGCGGTGACACCTATTTCCGCGAAGGGCCGCTGCGACCATTACCGGCCGTTGGCGGCGGGACAATGCAGGCTGGGCGGGTGCCGACAGATGAGGAATTGCGCAGTGCCCGGCGTGCCCCGGATGGCCACCGCTATGTGCGCGAGAACACTGGGCGATACATGAGGGTCATCGAAGATGCCGCGCCTTGAGCCGGTCGATTACGATCCCTTCCAGGGTGGCCAGGACCCCTACGCGGCTATGGTCGAGGGCCGTGCTGCGCGTCAAGCGGGGCGTCGCGCGGCAACGCCCATGCCGCCAGAGGCCACTCGTGAGCAGGTCGGTCAGACGCTGGGGGCATTTACCCATGCCGGGTGGGACGCGGCTACTGCAGTGCCAAGGGCCGCCTACGATCTAACCAACGAAGCGATGACCAATGTTCCGGGTCAAGACCCGCGCTATCTCACCAGCACAGCCAACAAGTCCGCTCATCTGGCTTCGATCATGCCCTCAATGGGAGGGGCGTGGGAGGTTGGTCTGTCGGGATTAGCACAGCAAGCCGCAGAACGCGGCGGTACCGACATCGGCATGTACAAGTTGGTGCCCAGCGAACCATATGTCGAGGGAATAAGGGGAAGACCGGGATCGCAAAGCTATAATCTACTTGGGCATGAGGATGAGGTTATTGCACAACTCCCAAGCATGAAATACGACCCAAAAACCAAAGAAATAAAAACAGATATGTACAGCGGCAGACCATACCAACAAATGAATTATCAAAATCAGGCACTATTGAACAATCCAGGAGCGTGGTCACTCTCGGCTGAAGATAAAATTGGAATGGCTCAAGCATTGGCCAGGGAATATCCAGAAGCAGTGGGAATATGGGGTCACAGAGTCAGTGGCGCGCGACGGGGGCAAAATCAGCTAATCCCATTTACACACTGGCTTAACAGAGAGGCCATGAAACGCGAAGAGGAAGCTATGCCGAGACTTCCAGAAATGGAAAAAAGTCTATTCGACCTCGCCATGGAGAGTATAAGACAACCTAAGCCGCCGTTCCCACCAGAGCCGCCCATCGACAATCCCGCATGGACAGGAATGGGCGATCCGTTTGCTCCGTTTGCTCATAATCGTCCTCCCGCTCTCGATCCAACCGCTGCAGCGCGCCAGCGCGCTGGGTTTGACGTTCCACCAAGATACCGCACAAGAGAAGAATTACCATTACCAGCAAGCAATATGAGAATTAGCTCCGAACGCTGGTTCAGTCCGGAAATGTCGAGGATCGAGCCAGGACCGCACGGATATTCCGTCTACAATCGGGAAGGACAGATCATGGCTCAGGGCGTCTCCCGCAACGAAGCCATCGCCAACGCCGAAAGGATGGGAGCTATAAGACCGCCCGTCAACACCAGAGAGCACGAGCGTATGTTTGGAATGAGCGGTAATCCACCAGAACCTCCAGGGGCTACTGTGCGATGAGCGACACCTTCGTCGATCCCAATCAACCGGCCGATCTATCGGGGGAGCGTGACAAGAGCCTGTTTCCTGACACAGGACCCCAGCCAACGCCGGAGCTTGCGCCATCAAATCAACGCCCAGTCGCACCAATTCATGCTAGGCCGACCCAGCCCATTCAGGTGCCACAGCGGTTTTTGCCCAATTACGTGCCACCGGACCGCAGCCTTGGTAAGCCGAGCTGGGGCATCGATCAGACAATGAATGGTCAGGACCTGACCAAAACCATTCATATGCCGAACTACGACGAGATGTTCGGCGTCATCCATGGAGCTGGTAAACAATTGGCAGGCTGGGGACCTACGCAACTGGCTCCACAATACAATGTACTGGCAATGATGGCCCGTGCCCTGGGGAGCACATTCGATTACTTTTCCGGAGGAGCGTTTTGGAGGAATTTCAATTCGTCCCAAGCCAGAGTATACGAGGCCCAGCGCCAGCAGTATGAGCTGCAGCGCGAGCAGATGTACGACCATGGTATGCAAACTGTATTTGCCCACAAACAGATGATGGACAAATACGACAAAGTCTTCGACATGATCGAGGCCCTAGGGGGCGCTGACCTCAACCCGGATGATCCCGAACTGAAAAAGGCCGAGGAAGTCCTACTTCGGCTCAATTCCGAAACTGGTCATACGCAATTCGATGACCTTATCAGAGCTGGGAAAATAGGCGAGGTCAAAAGAATGCTCGATACTGAGAACGCCAGACTCCTCGACATGTGGAGCGGCCTACTGACGCTAGGCAATTCCCGCACCAGCAGCGGCGGCACGGTCAAGGGAGACAGTGAGTTCGACAAATCCCTGGGCGCCGCATCAGGATCAAACCTCCCAGGTAGTGCCGCCAAGGGACCAATAGCAACTCCATCTCCAGCAACCACCGAGGCTGAGTATGATGAATACATGAAGCGTCATTTCCGCCTCTCCAACTCCGGGGCCGGTGAGGCACGCGGACTCATTGATGCAACTCCATCACAGGATGACGGATTCCTCGCCAAGGCCAAAGGCGAAAACGGCAAGCAGGTCATCGCTGCTCGCAATGATATGAGAGATCGAATTAGGCACGCTGCCTCAGACCAAAGCACCAGTCCAGATGACAAAATCAGGCAGATCAGCGCCATTGATCCGACCAAAGGCGCTGGTATCCAATCTCTTATTGATTATAACGAAGACCCGAAAAGTCCAGAAGGCAGAAAAAACCTGCCATTGGCCCAGCTTGTCGACAAAACATACAAGCCAGCGGCATATGAAGGTGTTAAAAAATTCTATTCCGACAGCAGCATGATGCGAGAAGTATTACGGGCAAATTCCCTTCCAACAGCGGAATTAAACCTGCTTAAATCATTAAAACCGCTGCCTGAAAATGTGTCTATACCATTTAGAGTTATTGCTCAAGGAGAGACGTTCTATATAGATGGCGACCCAAAATATTCAAATCTAAATACTGCCATTCAGGATTTTATTGTTGAAACATCGGCTGTACAAGCTGCCAGCGGAGTGCCAAGAGTATCAATTGTTCAGTTGCTGGGAGAGCATTTCAAATCCAGTATGTCGCCAGCTCAAATCAGGGGAGCAATGCAAATACTTAACAGAAATGCTGGAACTATGATTGAGGGTATGGATCATCGTTGGAAGAGTATTACCAACAAAGAAACGCATATGCCTGGATATGACGAGAACGCTATGGCTATCCAACGTGGCGTTGCGGCAATGGAGCCATTGACTGGAGCCATTCCAGAAAAAATAGATGACGGCAAGGGCGGTGCCATGGACACGCCCCGACAGCTATTGGCCGTCGGCAAAACTCCCCCGCCACCAGAACAAAGACCTGACTACGCCAAGAAGGCAAAGGCGCCACTCAATCAGGATCAGATCATCTTTTTAAAGGAGCAATTAAAAACACTGCCTCCTAACGATCCGCGCAGAGCCTTTATCATCGAGAGGCTTGGCATAAATCCTTAAGGTGCTCACCATGGCAGAAAAATTCGACCTCGACACACTGCTCAAAGAGCAAGGCTATGACGAGTGGGCCAAGGGTCAGCAACCAAAATCATCCTCTCCAACCAGTGGAGCCATGGATTACTTCACCAGCGGTCCCGGCGGGGAGATTATCAAGGCCGGAGCCAAGGGCCTTGGCGCCCTTGCCCTAGATGTTGGCGAACTGGGTGTCCACGCCCTGCCCAGAGCATGGCCGGAAGCAAGAACGGCAGGATTTCAGGCTGTCGAAAAAGGCAGGGAATACACCGCACCCTCCGAAGACGAACCGTGGTATGCAACCCCGTTCCGATGGGCAGGAGAATATCTACCCCTCGGCGGTATTGGTCGCGGTGTAGGGGGCATAAGGCCACTGGAGAGAATGGCCGCCAAAGTCATGCCCCCTTATGTCCCAAGATTCATCCCAAGTCCCGGAATGGGATTGCCGTCAATGTTCGTCAATGCCGCAACCCCAGCAGCAAAGACAGCCCAAGCCGTCACCAGACATGTCGGAGACCCAGCGCTGACGGGAGGCGCAATTGGCGCCATCAGCGATCCAGATCATCCTGGGCAAGGATTTCTTCATGGTCTGGAGACAGGACTGGCGCTGTCAGGCGGTGAAGCCGCCTTAAGAGGGCTTGGTAGTATTCCGAGGTACCTCCTCACCCACTACATCGCTAAGGGAATGGGAATACCCTGGCACCCTGGTGGACATATGCTGAACTGGCTAGCCTCCAAGGCACAAAGGGTAATGCCCAGCAGAACCGGAAAGGCAACCGAACGACTCGAAGGACCGGCCGCCCGCGCAGTGTCCAAGACACTTGCCGGACCTCCCGACGAGGAAACCGAGGAAGAGCGCCATCCCCTAAAATTCACTGTCCCAGGACGGCCATGATGATATGATTGGCGCAGCAGTTGGGTGTCTCACCACCCAACCGCTGCTTGACAAAGCAACCTATGCGGAGGTCGCCATGCCCAAATACAATAATATCATCGGTGAACGCTTTGGTCTTTGGACCGTTCTATCATTTCATTCACACGGTAAATATCCGTCCCACAACAAGTGGCTATGCCAATGTGATTGCGGCACCAGAAAACCGCTTTTGGCATTTCGACTAAAAAGTAAATCAAGGTCGTGCGGGTGCGTAAGAAGAGAAAAATTATCCAAACAAGCAACAAAACACGGTTGGTCACACACCCCAACGTGGAATAGCTGGAAAGGAATGATTGAGAGATGCACATATCCACGTCATGCCTCTTACCATCTATATGGCAAGCGCGGAATTCAGGTGTGCAACCAATGGCTTGTGTTCGATAATTTTCTCTCAGACATGGGAGTTCGCCCGAAGGGGTGCAGCATTGAAAGGATAAACAACGATGGCAACTACAACCCTGACAACTGTCGCTGGGCCACCCCGCTCGATCAAGCTCACAACAGGCGATCCACTAAACGTAAACGCAAGGCTGTACCATCAAATAAGTGAACTTCTAGTTCAGCTTGAGCACGATGAAAATGTAACAATGCGAGAACGCATTGCAGCCCTCGTAGCAATAGCAAGAATTCAAACTATATTTGTTGCCCTGAGAAAGGAAAAAAATGATGACAGCGCCACCGGAAAATCAATCAAAAAGTATACCTCAGTCTTCAAGGATGGTTCTGGTCGGAGAAAAAAGGTTACCGGACCCTCCCCAGAGCCCGAGCCTGACATCGCTGATCTCATCGGCATCCGCGACGACGACGAATACGCCAATTGAACAAATACACCGAGCCGCGTGGAAGGCAGGCGTGCTAGGCGCGCTCAACGTCATCGTCCTCGTGACCGCCGTCCGCCTGATCCTGCTCGTTTCCGTTTGCGGCGCAATTGCACTGGCTTTTCTCGCGCTACAGCAACCCGATCCCTACCGGCTTGGAACGCTGACCATATATACCCTGCTCGTGGTGGGGCCGGTGGTGTGGCTGTCATCTCGCCGGTAATGGTGGTCCTGGCAGTGGCCACTCGCCAGCCGCCAGGGGCAATCTGAACAACTTGGAACACCGCATCATATGCCCCGACACGGGCTAAATGGCGGTACCAAGAAATCCCCTCAATCTCGCCACGGACACATTCGTAACGATAGATGGCTAGGCTCTCGTCCAATGTCATATGCAGGACACCTAAATGATTGAGAAACTTAATGGAATAGCCAACTCAGCGCTAGAGGCAATGAAGGAATCGCCTGTGGTATTTGCCGTGATCTTACTGAACGTATTATTCATTGGCGCTGGTCTTATGTATTTACGCGCTGAACAACAGCAAATGGACCGCGTGCTGACAGCCTGCCTGCGTGGAGAAAGGTGATGGCCTCGATCAATCCATTGTTTGTCGACTTGTCGCATTGGGACCCGGCATCAAGCTACGCTCAGGTGAAGGACGCCGGGATCGTAGGCTGCATCTATAAGGCAACTGAAGGATCGGGATATACCGACCCGACCTATGTGCAGCAACAGCAAGCCGCAAAAGCCATAGGGCTAAAGTGGGGAGCCTATCACTTTGCCACCGCAGCCAGCACATCCTCCCAGATCGACAACTTCATGAAGTTTGCGTGTCCCGATCCTGACGAATTGTTCTGTTTGGACTGGGAGGATTACGGCAGCAATACAATGTCTCTGTCGGCGGTGAAGGAATGGATTGCCGAAGTTGAGACCCAGCTTGGCCGGGAGGGCCAATGCGTTCTCTACAGCGGCAACACCGCCAAGGAAGCCCTCGGTAACAGCATAGACACATTCCTTGGTTCCCGCCGCCTATGGCTCTGCCAATACGGCACAACGCCAGTATGGCAACGAAGCTGGAATGGATACTGGGCTTGGCAATTCACTGACGGCATTGTCGGCCCGATGCCTCACACCATTCCAGGCATTGGCCCGTGCGATATCAACTCGTACGACAATGGCCCAGACCAGCTCATGGCAGAATGGGCAACCGGCAGTGCCGCCCCAGTGCCAGTTCCTCCATCTCCGGAAGTTGCCTCAGTTTCGATCCTGGTTAGTGCCCCGCCGGGTGTCCAGGTGAGGGTCCGCGTAATCGGGTCTGATGCGGGGGACGCCAGTACCACCAGTGCAAGGGAAACGGGTGAGGGAGCATAGTACACTTTTTAGTGTATGATTGTTAAGTTCTACTTAACAATCTGCCTTAATTTTTTTCTAAAAATTTTCAGCATTTTTTCTGCTTATCAGGATTTCTCCACCTGCTCATGGGTGATGATCATTCTCACCGCCATGAGCATGTCCCAGACCAGATTCCCAAGAAACAAAACTCCAATCACATTTCCAATTGCGACTTGAATCCCAGATGCCCACGACACCACAATTATTAAGATGAACAGAATGGCTGACATCATGTCTCTACCATTGCCTCCCTGACAATCTCGACGACATTGCCATGACGGCGTACCCAGCTTTCTGTCTGGTCGAGTTGATCGCAGAACAGCTCCAGCAAATTGCCCAGCTTGCGGATGTAAGTCTCGTCCGGCTCGGTCACGATGTGGACCGGAGCAAATCTCGGGTGATAGCTCCAGAAATGGCAGCGATTGAACCCACCGATCAGAATTTGGCCCTGGACCTGCGGCTTGTATCTGTCGCCTGGACCATCGACCATGTAGCCAATATGGGTCCACGGTTGCGGGCATTTAATCTCCACCGACTCCGGGAAAGAGCCGCTTCTCTTTCGCAATATTCTGTCCGGCGAGCAGGCAATGCGCCCATCGTTCGAGAACACAATTCCTCCAGGCTCTAGAGTACACCCAAGCCGCGCCTCCAATGCAGCTGCCGCACGGGGCTCCAGCTCTATCCCCCTTTCGGTATCGTCATTGCCTTCGAACCGCGACGGCATCGGCTCACCAAGGATGCGCTCGGCCACCAGCCGGTACATGTAGCTCTTGCGCTCTTTACTATCGACCATCTTGCCTAGCGGCGTGATGATCAGATGAAAGTTTGATGCAGTGGGCCGCCCCATCCGCTTCTGCCGCCATTCACTAGTGTTCTGTTCTATTTCTAGGAATTTCATGTATATCACCATTATCCTTCCACGTAGTACGAAGTATTTCGCAAAATGAATCAACGGTTTCTATATTTGGTATTATGTGAGTTAGAATGGCACCAAATATGGCGCACGCCTCCAAGTTAGTAAGATCGCGTAAGGCCAGCATCATCTGCCCTTCGGGCAGATAGTTTATCGAACCTTTCAAGGACATAATTGACGACCTCGGCCACATCCTTTCTCAAATAATGGTAGGTGTAATCACCGCTTATCCCGGTTCTGGGACCGGCCTTAGACGGAATGCTGCGGTCGCTTACAGTCTGTATGACCTCATCAATCACATCGACCGATGTGTTGATTGCAGTAGCAATCTCACCAGCAGTCTCGCCGGTCACATATCTCCAGGCCAGCCAGTCTTGATGTGATGGCTTGTCGAGATCAATGCGATACGCCGTTGACGTACCGGGAACTGGTACCGAGATGATCCTCACAGCAGCTCACTCTGGGCTTCAAATCCCTTGATGCGTCTTTCGAGACAATATTGACACACCCACTTGTTCTGACGCTCCGGCAGCGACACACCATGACCGCCACCGCCAGACCTGTTCTTGACCCATCCGCATACGCGCTGATGAACCCCATCATCAGATATGTTGAGATAATGTGGCTTATCGGGTGGAGAAAATTCGCACTTTGCGCGTAAATGTGGTGGTATAAACGGCTCTATCATTTTCTCTCCATTTAGAGCCCAGAAGGGGATAAACCCCTCCCAGGCATTCCACACATTCAAAAGGGAATTTCGTCGGACATCTCGTCCTTCAAAGTGTCCGGCCCCTTGACCGATCGAATCCCCTCCTTGCCACTGTCCCACCCGACAATCTCGAAGTGCGGGCGCGGCACGGGGCCAAATGCCCTGGAGGGCATGATGGCGTTTCCCAGTTTGATGATGGGGGAGTCACCATGCCCCAGCCGCGTCACCCTGCGGGCATAACTCTTGCAGAGATCGGCCACGGCCCGCTTACCGCCAATGCTGCTGGTGGCAAACACGACGATGTCGCCGTTCCGGTCCTCCATGGGGAGAAGATGCTGGTACACCCAGGGATCGCTGGGGGTCCTGCCATCCGGTCCGACCGGCCATTTGTTGCGGTCGAGGTCATCCAACTCCTCGCGATCCGGAACGCGCTTGCCATCCCCAACCCGATACATTTTTCGTTCAACGACTTTGGCGTCTATGAACTTGATCCACGCCTTGGTCCACCCTACACAATGGCAGACATAGGTGGTTCCCATGGGGACCTCTTCGCCATCGCACTCGTAGGTTCCCTTCTTGAACTTGAGCAGCTTCTCAAATCCGGCATCTTCCTGTGCAGCATTACCGATAAGGTCCGCTTCCCTGATCGCTATTTCCTGGTTCGATTTCATGAGTTCATTCATCGGCTTCGTCCTCTTCGTCATGGCGTTTAACTCGCCAACACGATGAACATAGACATTGACCATGAACTGTCAAGCCATTATGTGTGACTAGGTGAAAAAAAGAGGATGACCGTGAGCGATGCATTCGACCACGTGAACACTGATGGCTGGCGCCAGATACGGGCTCTTGAGTTGATTGACGAGCTGGTCAACCTCGACGCCGATCCGGGAACGACCGCCTATGCCCTCAAGCTGCGCGAGCGCTTGAAGTTGCCGATGCCTCTTGTGCTGGGCAAGCTATGGCCCGGCACAAGCATTTCGGAAAAAGTCAGAAGACTGGGTGTGACCCGCCAGACCTATTATGGCTGGCTCAATGGCCTGTTCCGTCCAGAGGGCGAACTGGCCAAGAGAATTGCTAAGTTGACCGGATTTGATGAGGATGAAATCAGAGGCCAGCGCTACCTGCGGGTGCGGTGACTCTTCCTCTTGGCCCGGCGGGCCGCATTCAACGCAATTGCCACGATCTGCCGGTGCGGACGCTTCTTGCGACCGCGGTAAACCAACTCATGGATGTTGGCTGACACATTCGATCCTAGCGGCATCCTGGAATCCTCCCAGAATAGGTCAGCAATGCTGTCCTAATTTTTAATGAAATTTTTTAAGAATTTTTTAGAACTACTCCAAACTGAGAACATTTGCGGAACAGAATGGTTACATCCGCAACCATTTTTTGTTTCATTTTTTTTTAGATTTTTTGCGACCTATCAGCAAGTGGCGGAACTCGGGGGAGAGACTTGGCCCGTTTTGGCTTTGGGCCATTGGGCCTATGATGGCCCTCTTTGACAATGGTCAATTGGTATCCCATTACGGCAATAGCGGCCCTGGCCGATGCGTGATGGGGTCTCTTGGTGTCACCATCAAACCACCCTGCCAGACACGACCTCGACACTCCACTGGCCGCAGCAACTTGACCATAGGTCATGCCGCTGTCAGCGAGCATTGTCCGCATCTGGTCGATGATAGGGTCCTTGTCGATAAACCTATATGACTTATACGGTTTCCACATCTGGCGGCCCCTTTATTCTCACGTATTTTCCAAGCTCTAGCCTCTCCATTTGCCCGGTTTTGATCATGTGTCCGAAGGCGGTATGGACAGA
>Ga0126371_10003993_pt1 | contig 12969 bp, 13 predicted proteins | sample PanSoiMetaPlot_4_FD_110145 | JGI IMG/M metagenome (GOLD analysis project Ga0126371, IMG submission 110145) | Tropical forest soil microbial communities from Panama - MetaG Plot_4 | ecosystem: Environmental > Terrestrial > Soil > Tropical forest > Bulk soil | place: Panama | collected 2016-02-17
TCCACGATGGCTGGGCTGCCGGTACATCCTTGGACGATGTGCTGGTCAGCGAATGCTTCGAGGCTGCTACCGCATTAGAGAATCGCTTCATCCTCTCAAAGCTGGGTTCCCTCGGCGGCAAGAAGCTGCTTGATATCGGCGCCGGCCTTGGCGAATCGTCTGTGTATTTCGCGTTGCAGGGTGCCCGGGTCACCACCGTAGACATCTCGCCGGCGATGGTGGAAACGGTTCTCAAGCTCGGCCAACGCTATGGCGTGGAATTGCAAGGCATCGTTTCCAGTGCAGAGAGCCTGAACGTTCCGCAAGGCTCCTACGACATCGTCTACGTAGCCAACACCATTCATCACGTGCGGGACCGCGACCTCCTTTTTTCCCTGATCCACCGTGCCCTGAAGCCCGGAGGAATGTTCGTTTCGTACGACCCGCTAGCGTACAACCCGGTTATTAACGTCTATCGCCGGATGGCGACCTCGGTGCGCACGCCCGATGAGTCTCCCCTCACGATTGCAGATCTAAACCTGGCGCGAAAATACTTCGCCGAGGTAGACCACCGGGAGTTCTGGATTTCGACTCTGTTTCTTTTTGTCAAGTACTACCTGATCGATCGTGTACATCCAAATCAGGATCGCTACTGGAAGAGAATTCTGCGCGAGAAGCCGGAGACTCTCGGCTGGTGGATGCCGTTGCGGGCGCTCGATCGGGTGCTATCGCGCATCCCGCTGGTACGTTGGCTGGCGTGGAACATGGTCATGTGGGGCCGGAAGAGCTGATCCCTTACGGATGGGCTGCCTGGAGGCTCGCTTGCGATCCTCGGCGAGGCACATAGGCATAGAATCGATCTCCCGGTCTTTCTCTCTCTGGCATCGGGAGATCCAGGTTGGTCGAAAGCACATATTCCTGCTGAATCGCCTCGATCATTGGTGCCGTGAGATAAAACCGCAGCCAGTAGGGGTCGCGTTCACGCCAAACATCAAAATTCAGAGTGACTACGGAAAACTGGTGGGCGCGAATCGCCGCCACCAACTCGCGGTCCGAAAGAATTCCGCGGTGAACCAGCTGCGTTAGCTGAAAGACGCCAGCATAGGGAGTTTCGAGGTCAGCTTGCAGCAGGTCGCCGGGAGCCGGTCCCAGCGCCTTGGCTCCGGGCGGGAAATTCTGTCGCAGGTAGCTTTGTATGACCTCATGCTGCTGAAAATCCGATGGGCGCGGGGCCGGCTTTGTAGACCATTGGCCCGCAAAAAGCATCAGGGTTAGAACCAGCAGCAGATCGACCGGCATTCGCTGCCTCGCAAGCTCTCCTGCAAGCAAGGCCGGCACAACGGTGCTCACGACGAATACCGATTCAAAAAAATAGTGCATCCCGCTGGCGCTCTTGGCATAGGTCAGCAAACCCAAAACAATTCCGGCACCTAGATAGCAGGCCATCATGCGATTCCGGAAAGTGCGCAAATACTCAATTACGAATAACAAGGGGATGAAAAACAGCAAAACATAAAGAAATAGGGCGATCCCAAAGCGGTGCCAGGAAAACAGTGACGCCTGATAAAGCAGGAAGTGGCGCCAGAAGGCCTGGCCAGGAAAGGCGATCCATTGAAAGTAGGCAAACAAGGAAAGAAGGCCGAGGGCAGAAAGCCCCGCAAACTCTGCTGCGCGCCACCATTGCCTCTCCAACAAGTGAAACAGGACCACCGCTAGGGGGCCAGCTATGTACTGCGGCTTCAGGTAAAAGCCCAGAATCATGATTGGCGCAGCAAGCAAAACGGCCCGGCTGTTCCGGAGGCGGTAAGCCACCAGGAACCCGGTGAAAGACACTAGAAGGGCTGCGCCGTCGGAAAGGGCCTGGAGGCCGTGATCGGTCACCATTCCGTAGGACAGGAAGACTAGGGGACCAAGAAACAAGGCCACGTGGCTCTGGCTCAACCAGAACGCCAGAATTCCGCAACCTGCCGCACACCCGAGCATGCCAACCACGGAAAGCAAGCGCAGGGGAAAATACGACGGATTCAGGAAACTGATGAGGTGTTTACCCAGTAGATAATAAAGCGGGCCGTATGTGGCTGCGTCGAAGTGATCTGCGGCGCCTCGAGCGTAGATCGGTTCTCCGCGCGCGAGACGGGTCATTTCCGCCAGCGCCACGCCTTCGTAGGATTCTTCCCCGTTATACCGTAGTCGGGCTGGCCAGGTAGAGAGGTTTCTTGCGGCGAAGACAATCGGTATCACAAAGACGGCGATGGCAAAAACTACAAAAGCGCGGGATTTCACCGGGAATCCCGACTGGATTGGCATGACAACTCCTCGCTGGAGCTTACCTTCCCTGACCATTCGGAACAAGCGTGCCCTTGCGGTTACCAAAACCACTCGCTCCGGGGGCAGGAAAGTCCACAAAAGGTGACCGCCTATCCCCGGGGTCACGAGGGCCCACCGACCATCGCAAGTAACCTCAATTTTATCAATGAGACGTGGAGGCTCTGGTTGGCGAGGGAGTGGTGCTTAAGCTGCTGTACACCGAGGCACGGTGGACTCCCCTGCGCCACCCGATCTAGATCACACGAAAGGAATACCTTAATGAAGAACGTTTTCATGCGTTTGTGGAAGGAAGAGGAGGGCCAGGACCTGATTGAGTACGCACTCCTGATCGTTTTGATGTCGCTTGCTGCCATTGGTTCGATCGGCGGGTTGGCCACTGCAGTGAACGGCGTGTTCGCCAAGGCCAGCGCTAACCTGACTTAATCGGGGCGGGGCCAGGAAATGATGTTGACTGCTTAAGGCCGCCGGAAGAAGACCAGCCTTCCGAGCGGCCTCAAGCAGGTCGGCGCAGTCGACGCGGTACAGTCGGGAAACTCTGGATTGCGGAGGAAACAAGCTATGAAGGCAATTCTAGCAAGGTTGTGGAAGGAAGAAGAAGGTCAGGATTTGATCGAGTACGCGCTCCTGATCGTTCTTATGGCACTTGCGGCCATTGGTTCGATCGGCGGGTTGGCCACCGCCGTCAACAACGTGTTCGCCAACGCTGCAGCCAACTTGAACACTTGATTGACTCACGGCCAGTTCACATGACGGAGAAGCGACGAACAATGTCTCGAGCGCAAATCATCATCTGGGTTTTAACTCTAGCACTAACCTTATCCGCGGCTCTGCTGGACTGGCGCTCGCGTCGCATTCCCAATTGGTTGACCGTGCCGGGTCTGCTTCTTGGCGTAAGCGTGCATTCCGCACTTACGGGCTGGCACGGAACCCTCTTTGCACTCGCCGGAGCCGGGCTGGCTTTGGTGATTCTTCTTCCCCTGGTATTGTTGCGCGGCCTCGGCGCCGGGGATTGGAAGCTAATGGGTGCTGTGGGAGCCTTTCTCGGGCCCATCCTGCTGCTCTTCGTCTTGTTCGGAAGTGTTATGGCCTCCGGCCTGATGGCCGTCGTACATATGATGCGCACGGGCCGCTTCGTAGAGACGCTGCGAAATCTCACGGTACTCTTGAAAGGGTTTTTCTCCTTTGGCCTCCGCGTCAATCCTCAGATCTCACTCGACAACCCAAAGTTGATGAAACTGCCATTCGGGCTCGCCGTAGCCGCAGCTACCTTGGTTTGCTTTTGCGCCGCACGGTGGGTTGTTTAGCCGGTGCGGCCTGCTCCATCAGAAAGTTAGAGGGAAGGAAAGAACATGAATACAAATAGACCCCTGGTTGGACTTGGCGTTGCTGTCGTAATTGCGCTGGTTTCTAGTACTTACGTGTACCGCCAGTTCAAGCAGGCGTCCACGAACGTGCAGCCCGTTGCGACGCAACCCCTTGTTGTGGCCGCGGTGCCCTTGCAGTTGGGTGCGCGGTTGGACATCAACAATCTCCGCATCATTTCCTGGCCGTCGAACCATCCTGTTCCCGGGATGTTCACACGCATCGAGGACTGCGCGAATCGTGCCCTGATTACCCCCTTGGCCGAGAACGAGGCGATTCTGGAAAGTAAGCTGGCGCCGAAGGAATCAGGAGCCGGTTTGCCGGCAACGATCCCCGAAGGCATGCGCGCCATAACCGTGGCGGTCAATGACGTAGTGGGCGTGGCGGGCTTCGTTACGCCGGCAACGATGGTGGATGTGCTCGTGACCGGACAAATGCCTGGCCAGGCGAATAACAAGATTACGCGCACGATCCTTGAAAACGTGCGCGTTCTGGCGGCCGGCCAGAAGATCGAGCAGGACCGCGAAGGGAAGCCCCAGACCGTTCCCGTCATCACGCTTCTGGTGACCCCCGACGATGCTACCAAGCTGACCATGGGCAGCACCGAAGGAAAAATCCAGCTTGCCCTGCGCAACACCATTGACACCAAGAAGAATGATCCGCCGCCGGTGCTGGAGGCCGTCCTGTTTGCGCCTCCGGGGGGGATCAAGCCGGCGGCGCCGGAGAGACATTCTGGCTCAAAGCGACCTGTGGCATCGCCGCCACCGCAATCGTACGTGGTTGAGGTCATCACTGGCAGTAAACGTGAGAACAAGTCATTTCCGGCAAGTACGGATCACTAAAGGAAACCCATGTCAATAAACTCGATACGTTTTCGTGGTTTGAAGTTGCTCGGAATTCTCTTGGCGACTCTGTTTGTTGCTGACGTGTCGCGGACTCAAGCGCAACAGCCCGCGCCTGCTCCCGCCGCGCCGCAAACACAGACTGGCGCGAGTTCAGCCCAGGAAACGGGTGAGGCGCAAACGCTGCACCTGCTTGTGGGGCGCTCCTTGGTCATTTCTTCCCCGACGCGAATCAAGCGCGTTTCGCTGGCCGACCCTGAAATTGCCGAGGCCATTGTCGTAACCCCGACACAGGTGCTGGTCAACGGCAAGAAACCCGGCGGCGTTTCCCTGATGGTCTGGGACGAGGCCGACCAAAGCCAGGCATTCGAGGTCTCCGTCGATATCGATGTGCTCGGCTTGAGCGAGAAAATCCACGAAGTTTTCCCCACGGAGAATGTGCACATTGACACGTCGACAGACGTCGTCATTCTGACGGGAAACGCCTCCTCTGCGGCGATTGCGGACAAGATCCTGGAAGTAGTGAAGGGCGCAGCGCCGAAGGTAACCAGCATGATGCAAGTTCCTGCACCGCCGACCAGCGAGATTCTTCTGCAAGTGCGTTTTGCGGAAGTGGACCGCACCGCTCTAAACCAATTCGGGATCAACTTCATCAGCCTGCCCGGCGCCAAAAACGTAGGGACCATTTCCACTCAACAATTTGCCCCTCCCCAGCTCCTGAACCAAACCACCGCAACAACCACATTCGGCCTGAGCGACCTGCTGAACGTCTTTATCTTCCGGCCGGACATCAATCTCGCGGCGACCATCAAGGCCCTCCAGGAGCAAAACGTTCTGCAGGTTCTGGCGGAACCGAATCTCATGACCGCTTCCGGAAAGGATGCCAGCTTCCTGGCTGGCGGCGAATTCCCCTATCCGGTCCCGCAGAGCACCGGCGGAGGGACGACGGTGATCACCATCCAGTTCAAGGAATTTGGCGTGCGGCTGGGCTTCACCCCAACCTTAGCCAATGGTCTAATCCACCTCAAAGTGAAACCTGAAGTCAGTTCTCTGGACTTCACAAATGCACTTCAATTGCAGGGCTTTACCGTGCCGGCCCTTACCACGCGAAGGGTGGAGTCGGAGATGGACCTGGCGGACGGTCAGAGTTTTGCCATCGCCGGACTCATTGACAACCGTGTGGTCCAACAAATGGAAAGGATTCCGTGGATCGGCGATGTGCCGGTTCTTGGCAAGCTCTTCCAGAGCAAGTCTTTTCAAAGAAGCAAGGACGAGTTGCTGGTGGTCGTGACACCCATCGTCGTAAAGCCCATGGGCCCGGGACAGCTGCCGAATCATCCGGTTTTCCCTATTCCGTTCTTGGATTCTGACCATGCAGATCAAACCAAGGTCCCTGGCTCTAAGTAGGCCCGGGCTTTGCGCTTGGTGAGAAGCACGAGTGATTGTTGAAAGATCGCAAGAGAGAGGGTTTGAGCTCATATGCTTACGGTAGCAGTCGCTAGCAGCGATTTAACCAGCTCGGCGCAACTGTTGGCCAGCCTGGAGCAGACTGGCAAAGTCAAGTCCGTAAAACAGTGGACCATCCCCGCGGACCGGCTGCCAGATGCCAGCGAAACCTTGCCGGACGTTGTTTTTCTCGACCTGAACCGCAGCCCCGAACCTTTTCTGCAGTTTGCGGCGCTGTTGCGGCGGGCTTGGCCAGCCGTCAAATTGGTGGCCTGTTCGGCGAGCGTTCCCCCCAATCCCCAGCTTCTGCTCGACGCCATGAGGAGCGGGGTGCAGGACTTTATCGCCAAGCCAGTGGAAGAAGCCACGCTGCGGGAGCTACTGCAGCGGATAGAAAAAGACCTCCACGGCCTGGAAGAACTCGTTGCCAATGACAAACTGATCGTGATCATGGGCGCCAAGGGAGGAGTTGGGGCAACCACCGTCGCCGTGAATCTCGGCGTTCAGTTGGCCACGTTTGCCGGCAAGCGGACCGCACTGCTCGACTTCGCCCGCCCCCTGGGCAATGCGCACCTCTTGCTCGACCTGCATCATCGCTTCGGGATCCGGGATTCGCTCGAGAATCTGGACCGGTTAGACAGCCATTTTTTTGCCGGCCTGCTCACGACCCACAAGACCAATCTCGAATTGCTCGGGGGTGTTACGCAGCCCGAGGAGTGGCAGGACATTGACGTGGCCAGGCTCGATCGCGTCGTGAACGTCGCGCAGAACTCCTTTGACATCGTTCTAGTGGACATGGGATCGCAGTTCTCCTCGGAGTGGAGCGCTATCCTGCGCCTGGCGCGTCTCATTCTGATCGTGGCGGAGGCCAACGTCCCCTCGCTGTGGACTCTGGAGCGCCGATTGATGGCTCTCCAGGGCTTCGGCATCGAAGCCAGCCGCGCCCGGATCATCATCAACCGATGGCACAAGGGAGATGACGAGATCCTCAACAGCATTGAGAAACAGATAAGCCGCCCGGTATTTGCCTGCTTCCCAAATGATTTTCGCAAGGCCAGCCAGGCGATGAATCTTGGCACCCCGTTGCAGGAGAGTCCCAGCAACATCCTGAACCATCGCTACCGCCAGGTAGCCGGTCAGCTGGTAGGTATTGATACTCCGGTTCGTGAAAAGAAAGGGTCTTTCTCCGGCCTGTTTTCCTTTCAGACTCAGAAGAGGTATTCGTAAAAATGGCCCCCATCGTTAAACCCATCGCAACCGATTTTGCATCCGTCAAGACCGCGATCCATCGCAAGCTGATTCAAAAGCTAAATCTCGACCGGCTTACGGAAGCCAACCGGGAAGACGTCAGGCGCGAGGTCAGCCAGCTACTCGAGTCTTTGGTCCTCGGCGAATCTGCGCCGTTAAACCTTCAGGAAAGAGAACGCGTGGTGCAGGAAGTATTGGATGAGGTCTTTGGCCTGGGTCCGCTGGAGCCGCTGCTCGCCGATCCTACCGTGAATGACATTCTCGTCAACACGCACAAGCGCGTGTACGTGGAACGGAAGGGCCTGCTGGAGCTCACCCCCATTCATTTCCGCGACGACGTGCACCTCATGGGCATCGTCGACAGAATAGTTTCCGCTGTCGGAAGGAGAGTCGACGAATCCTCTCCGATGGTGGATGCGCGCCTTGCGGACGGCTCGCGTGTCAATGCGATCATTCCGCCTTTGTCCGTCGACGGTCCGGTTCTCTCCATACGGCGCTTTGGAAGAGATCGCCTCACTGCCGATGATCTGCTGAACAACAACTCCCTAACGCCTCCCATGCTGGAACTTCTCCGTGCGTGCGTAAAGGCGAGACTCAACGTGCTGATCTCCGGCGGAACCGGCGCCGGGAAGACCACCTTCTTGAATGTGCTTTCCTCTTATATTTCCAATCGCGAACGCATCGTTACCATCGAAGATGCCGCCGAACTGCAGCTCAATCAGGAGCACGTCGTGCGCCTCGAGACACGCCCGCCCAACATCGAGGGCAAGGGCGCCATTTACCAGAGGCAACTGGTGATCAACGCTCTGCGTATGCGCCCGGACCGCATCCTCGTGGGCGAGGTGCGCGGTGAAGAAGCATTAGACATGCTGCAGGCAATGAATACGGGTCACGATGGCTCTCTGACCACCATTCACGCGAATACCCCGCGCGACGCTCTGAGCCGCCTGGAAACCATGGTCGCGATGGCCAATCTGCATCTTCCGGAAAGCGCCATCCGCCGGCAAATTTCCTCGGCAATCGATGTTGTAGTTCAGGTCAGCCGTATGAGCGACGGGACGCGCAAAGTTGTGAGCGTCGCCGAAATCACCGGGATGGAGGGGAACATCGTAACCATGCAGGATATTTTCATGTATCGGAGGCGCGGTATTCGGGAAACCGGAGAGGTGCTCGGCGATTTCATGGCGACAGGTGTTCGTCCGAAGTTCGCGGAGCGTCTCCTGGTCAACGGAATTCATCTGCCCGCCTCGTTGTTTGAGGCTCCGGTTCGCTGAGGAAGGCTCCTATGGCAATCATCGTCTTCCTACTCACTTTCTTCGTGGTGGCCGGCGTGGTCACCGTCGTCTGGATGTTTGTCGGCGCCGACGCGGGCCAGGAGCAAATTCGCAAACGCATGAACGCCGTCCACAAGGCGGAGCGTCGCGGCGATGTTTCGCAAAGTCTCAAGCTGGTCCGCGACGAGATGCTCAGCGATGTTCCGGTGCTCCACCGTATTCTCCTGCGATGGTCCTGGTCTTCCAAGCTCCAGGATTTCCTTGCACAGGCGGGAATGCGAACTAAGCCGGCAAAAATCCTTCTTTTGAGTGCCGTGCTGGGCCTTGGAGGTTATCTCGTCGCAGAATTCTTCTTTCGCAAGCCGCACCTTTCGTTGCCCCTAGGTCTGGCTGTCTCGGCCATTCCTTTCTTGGTGGTGGTCATGAAGCGCCGCCGGCGGCTGCACAAGTTCGAGGAACGATTTCCCGAAGCCCTCGACCTTCTGGGCCGCGCTGTGCGTGCCGGCCATGCCTTCACCACAGGTCTGGAAATGATCGCGAAGGAATGTGCAGAGCCGCTGGCAGGAGAATTCCGCACCGCCTTCGAAGAGCAAAATTTCGGCTTGCCGCTCCGCGATGCGCTCCTCAACCTTTCAGAGCGCGTGCCCGTGATTGATGTGCGCTTCTTCGTCACGGCCTTGCTCATCCAGAAGGAGACTGGCGGCAATCTGGCCGAAATTTTGGACGGACTGTCGCGCGTCATCCGTGATCGCTTCCGGATTTATCGGGAGATTCAGGTCCGAACGGCGCAAGGCCGCTTGACTGCCGGCATCTTGATCGCGCTGCCTATCTTCATGGCAATTACGATCTCCATCATTAATCCCAATTATATGAACGTCCTTTTTGAAGATCCGAAGGGCCCGGTAACCCTCGCTATCGCGGGGGGATTGCAGGCGATCGGTTCGATGATTTTGTGGAAGATCATTCACTTTGAAGTGTAGGAAAAAGGGTACGTAAATGATTTGGCTCCTGACATCACTGACCTTCGTCGTGACGCTGACCGTCATAACCGTCCTGTTCTACGCGCTTTCCCCGGGGAGGGTCGATATCATCGGGCGTCTTTCACGAATATCGGGTGTTGCCGTGACCCGGGAGGAACCCAAGTTCTTAGAAAAACAGGCAGAGAAGATGCGCACCACCCTCGCCGATTTGGGCAAGATCCTGCCGGCGCCCTCAACCGGAGGGGGTTCACGCGCTAAGCTCCTGATCATTCGTGCCGGCTATCGTAACCCGGATACCATTCTTATGATTCGTGGCCTAAAGATCGTCGTCCCTATCGCCGGCCTGGCGGCGGTCTATTTCACCGGCCTATATCGCGCCAATCCATACATGTTTGTTCCTCTTGCCCTTTTGGCAGGCTATCTGATCCCCGACTTTTGGTTGACTTGGAAGGTCCGCAGCCGCCAGCGCCGGCTTCGCCGCGCTTTGCCGGATGCCCTGGATCTTCTGGTGATCTGCGTTGAGGCTGGACTGGGTCTGGATCAAGCGTTGATGAAAGTTTCGCAGGAGTTGCGCATCACGCACCGGGAACTCAGCGACGAATTCCAGCTCGTCAACCTGGAAATGCGCGTTGGAAAAACGCGCATTGAAGCCCTGCACGAGCTGGGACGCCGTACCGGCCTGGATGACATCAAGTCTTTGGTAGCCATGCTGGTTCAGACCGAAAGGTTCGGCACCAGCATCGCCCAGTCCTTGCGCGTGTATTCGGACGACATGCGCATCCGCCGCCGGCAACGCGCCGAAGAGATGAGTGCAAAGACTACGGTGAAGATGGTGCCACCGCTGGTCTTCTTTATCTTTCCGGCTCTTATGGTGGTGATTCTGGGGCCAGCCGTCATCACGCTGATTCGTCAGCTCATGCCGGCGCTTGGAAGGTAGCGCGATCTTCATGGCTGTTCGGAGAGTTGGCGGCCAGAAGGGAAAACAAAGGAGCTGAAACATGGATAGCGTCACTTTGATTCGTGTAATTTCGGGGATTGGTGCCTTTATCGTTTTGGGCATCATCATTTGGCGTCGCAAGCGCCAGTCTGTCGAATAGGCTGGTCGGTCATCAAATCAGAACCTGCCAGAAACTGGCGGGAGAGACGAGAAGAACATGGCGGGCAGTGAACCGAACGGCCATTTCTACGTGTACAACAAAACCCGGGAAACCTTTGTCGCAACGGAGGCGGCGGTGGCCAATGACTATTTCCGTCGCCTCGTCGGCCTTTTAGGAAAGACTCACCGTTGGGCGAAGCGAGGTCGTGGGCTCTGGATCATTCCATCCCGCGGCGTGCACACGATTGGGATGCTTTTCCCGCTCGACCTCATTTTCCTCAATAAGGACAAAGAGGTCGTGCACATGGAGGAGCACGTTCGCCCCTTCCGAATCTCCAAGATTTCGATGAAAGCATCGAGCGTCCTGGAGCTTCCTGTGCACACGATCTATCTCAGTGGCACCAAAATTGGCGACCAGCTTGAGATTGCACGCCCACGCTAGTCCGGGTTAGGCAGCTTGCCGGGGTTAGAACGGCCCGATCTCAGAGCAACCGCTTTGGGCACGTGTTTTGTGTCTCGTGCCGGTTTCGGCACCAAACTTTACTGCCGTTACTCTATCGCTTGGGTCACCTAACGCGGGCGCCAGAGAGCCCAGCAGTCATCGAGAAACCGCCAGATGCCTGTGTGTTTCGATTGAAAGCTAAAAAGTTTCATTTGACATAGGGGTTCGAGCCACCCTTGGAGGTCCAAAAATGCGACAAACATTGCTCTCCATCCTCAAATTGGTCCTTTTTCCGGTCTTCCTGGTCTGCTTTGAACAATCGCGCAGATCCGGTTTTCTTGACCCGTCCCCAAACCTAGTTTCGGGGATTCCTTTGTCCATCGCGCTACTGGCCACCGCCACGGTCATCTTCCTAGTGCAGCTGGTGGGTTGGGTCGGCCCGCGAAGGTGATCATCGCTAGCCTCGCGGCCGGTTGGCAGCGAGCACGCGAAGTCACATGGGCTGGTCTTCATCGAGAGCGCCGAGGTGAGAGATGACAAAGGTCACGTTCGGGTAATGCTTCTCGTAAGTGGTTACGGCGCTTCGCACCTGATGAAAAATGTGAATGGCAGGTATGGCAGGCTCCGGTGTTGGGTCTGCGCCCGGTGGCCTCGCAGACTGCTGTGTTTGAGCATGACTTGTTGAGAAGGTCAGTGCCATTAGGAGAAGAAGGAAGATGGTTAAGAACCATCGACACCCAGACGCGCCTCCCGTCCGGGTTTTGGAAGTTGGTGGACGAACCGGGAGAACTTGCATTCGCAGCGCTCCTGGGATGAGGGACACACGAATATACACCGTAAAGTCCTGACTAACCGGGAAACCGAAGAAGTACACCGGTACTATGAGGTACCTTTCCAATTACGCGAACAAATCACTCAAAACTGCTTGAGAGATTCAGAAAACAATCTGTTTTGCTCGGGAAGGCCTCGGGTGTATAAGCATACGAAGCATACCCATCCAATGGCCAAAACGGAATTCGTGGTCGACAATGGCTCTCCGAGCGTTGATCGTCGACGATTTTAAGCTCTTCCGCCAATTCCTCGTTTCATTTCTGGAGCAAGGATATGAGTGTCAGATATTCGAGGCTTCAGATAGAGAAGAAATCAAGAAGATCGACCAACTCCAACCGGATTTGGTCCTGTTGGACCTTGGTTTACCTTATCTCAACGGGATAGAGGTGTGTAAGTGCGCGGCAAGCCCTGTGGCGACACCGAATTGGTCATACCTGAGCACGAAATTACGCATGCTGTAAAATGCGGTAAATCAGCACCTGGGTCTAACAATGTCGGTTCTGCCTTTGACCGGGCCTCATGACACAAACACCTGAGATACCATTTGAATGCGATTTATCGGCTGATTGCTTTTCACTTGCTCGAATAGGGAGAGCAGTCGGGATAGTTGGGAACAGGGAACATGCCACGCGGCTTGCCTGGACAAACTAGAAGCACTTGAGGACTAGCGGAAAAGAAGCAGGAGTACCGGCGTCTGAAGCGATCCACAAGCCTACGCCCCCCCACCCAAGTGACCGCGCTCTTTCCGAACCGTCCATGCGGTTCCCAGTACCCATGTCTTCGATTTTCCGACATTACCAGCAGTTATTGCAATTTCGCGCGCGCGGATTGGCCTATTTCCGGTTGGAGTAAGTCCGGAAGGTGCTAGCCCAGCCTCGCCTTCAACGCTGCTGGCTGAGCTGCTTCAGCCTTCTGCTCCGCGCTATCGCAGATCGCCTTGGTGTTTCCTGGCCCCGACCTTTCCTTTGGTGGACACTAGGTCGGCGGGCTCTTTTTCCTCAATGACTGCCCATTGCGTCGTTCTGGGCAGACCTACAGGCTTCGAACTCAAGCACTCGCAGACCGCTTGGCACCGAAGGCGGCACTAGCTTACAAAGATTCTCTGCCTTCGCGCGTTCGTCTAGCAAGCCATCCCTCACAA
>Ga0126371_10003994_pt1 | contig 12968 bp, 14 predicted proteins | sample PanSoiMetaPlot_4_FD_110145 | JGI IMG/M metagenome (GOLD analysis project Ga0126371, IMG submission 110145) | Tropical forest soil microbial communities from Panama - MetaG Plot_4 | ecosystem: Environmental > Terrestrial > Soil > Tropical forest > Bulk soil | place: Panama | collected 2016-02-17
AACTTCAACCTGCCATGCGCCTCAATTTTCAAGTTCAGGGCGACGGGTTTCCTCTTATCATTTTGCACGGCTTCCTGGGCTCTCTGGACAATTGGCGATCCGTGAGCAAGCGCCTAAGCGTCTCTTACAAGATTTATAATGTAGATCTGCGCAATCACGGACAGTCGCCGCACGACGAGATCATGAGTTATCCGATCATGGGCGACGACCTGCGCGAATTTCTCGACGAACACCAGATCTTCGAAGCTGACATGCTCGGCCATTCTATGGGCGGCAAGGTCGCCATGCAGTTTGCTTTGGAGCATCCGGCGCGCGTGGCCAAGTTGATCGTGGTCGATATCGCACCGAAAGACTACCCACCGTCCCAGAGATCGCTGCTGCAAGCGCTCCGCGACGTCAAACTTCAAACTTTCAGATCGTTTGGCGAAATCGACGCCGCTCTCGCGCCGGCGGTTCGCAGCCCGGTGCTGAGGCAATTTCTATTGAAAAATCTCGCCCGCGATGCCGGTACGTTTCGCTGGAAGATCAGTCTTGATGCGCTCATAAAGAATTACGATGAACTGACAAAAAACATAGTCGTGAGAGAGCCATTTAATAAGCCGACCCTCTTCATCCGCGGCGGGCAATCCAAATACATCCAAGACGAAGATCTAACGATAATCAAGCAATTGTTCCCCCAGGCAGAAATTTCAACTATTCCCAACGCCGGTCATTGGGTTCATTCGGACGCATCGAGCGAATTCCTGCAGATCGTCAACGGCTTCCTAGCCTAGGCACGTTGGGTTGCGCTCTCACGAATCTGAAACCCGACAGCTGAAACCAAGTGGGAGATAGGTTTTTTCACAAGGCTGTGCTATTAGGCACTAAGCTACAGATACAAGGAGGCCCCTTATGGCTAAAAGAAAAAGCCTTCACATCCAGGGCATGGAACACGGTGCTCCGATTCCTAACGGCGCTGTCGTCGGCAATGTCATCTTCTCTTCCGCCATCTCCGGCAAAGACGCCAAGACTGGCGTGCTTTCGCCGGACCCGGACGAGCAAGCGGAAGCGATGTTTCGCAACCTCAGACTGTTCATGGAACAGGCCGGCGGCGCTCCGGAGAATATCGGTTACATGAAAGTCTATCTAAAGGAGGAAAAATATCGCGACTCGGTCAACAAAGCCTGGGTGAAGATGTTTCCTGACGAGCATGACCGCCCCGCGCGCCACGCATTGAAAGTTGAACTGCGCGGTGAAGTCTTGTTTCAGATTGAAGTTATCGCCGTTTTATAAAACCATCGCACCCCAGAGGCGCGGAGAAACGCGGAGACATCTCCTCGGCGTGCTCTGCCTCTCGGCGGTGAATCCCATTAAGGAGAAAACAAATGAGCATTGAGATCGTTGACATGGTTGACCTGGCACACAAAGAGAAGCGGCGAAAAAATATCTTTAATACGCCGCGCTTCCATGCCTGGATGCACTACTATAAGCCGGGGCACAAGGACGAAATGCATTGCCACAACGCCGACCAAACGTTTTATGTAATCGAGGGCGAGTGCACGATGAGCTTTCCTGATGGCGGGAAAGTAGTTCTCAAGCCGGGCCAAGCGGCGCTCATCACCGGCGGCTCTTTCTATCAACTGGAAAACCGCGGTTCGGGTCCGATGATCATGATGGGCAATCGCTCCGGTCCAGCGGAAAAAATTCAGATCATCAGCTACGAAACGCGCAAAGATATTCGCGCGCAGGTGCAAACCGAATCCAACGCTTGATAGCGCACAAAGGCGGGCGCGCCCATCCCGGCGCTCCCGCCTCTTCTCTTATTCGGGCCGGTGAATTTTTATTTGTCATCCTGAGCTTTGCGAAGGATCTGCTTTTCCGAACACTGCAGCGTCTAGCTCAAAGCGGCCAAATCCAAAAGCAGATTCTTCGTCGCAAGGCTCCTCAGAAAGACACTTGGGAAGCAAGCCATTTACGGAGGTTTCAGGGTTGGACCTACCTATCCGGATCGCCCTGCTTGGCCTGCTCCGTGCTCCCTGCTCTCTTATCCGTCAGCAATGAGCCCGGTAAACTTCTGGCAAAACGCTCCTATGGCTCCTTGATGAACGAAGTCGGCATACTCGTCGAGGGGCGTGGGCTCGCGATTGACGATCGCCAACAACGCGCCGTTGCGTTTGGCCATTACTGGAAATGATGCCGCTGGCTGCACCTGCAACGACGATCCCATGATAATGAAGATTTGCGCCCTTTCGGCCCATTCTTGCGCTTGCCGCATCGCTTGTTGAGGCATCGGTTGCCCAAAAGAGATGGTCGCCGATTTGAGAATCCCACCGCAGGCGTCGCATTTTGGAGAGGCGAAATCGCCCACGAGCCGTTTTACAATCTCGTCCGGATCGAAAGACTTCTCGCACGTCATACAGATGATCTTGCGATTGCTGCCATGAAGCTCCACGATTTTCTCTTCGGCGAGCCCCGCGATGCTATGCAATCCGTCGACATTTTGTGTGATCAGTCCTATGAGCTTACCTTTCTGGTGCAACGAGTGAACGAAATAGTGGCCGATGTTGGGCTTGGCATTTTTGTGCGCCTCATAAGTTTCCAGTCTCCTTCTCCACGCCTCGACGCGGGACTTTTCGCTGCTCATATATTCTTGGAACGAAATCGGTTTGTAGCGTGTCCAGATTCCCCCAGGGCTTCTGAAGTCCGGGATGCCCGACTCGGTGCTGATGCCTGCACCCGTGAAGACGACGATGTCCCGGTTGGCTCTGATTTTTGCAGCGAACTCTTCCAGTGTGATCATAGGTCATTCTTATAGAACAGGGTGTATGTCGATGACAACCGACGTCATCTCGATCCATCCTCGCGCGCGGGGAATCTCAATAACAGCGCCAGCGCAGCGCCCACCAGAATGAAAACTCCCGTGACGACATAGCCGATCGCAAAAAAACCCGCGTCGCCCATAATGCCGATGAACGCCGGAACTGCTCCTCCCCCGATGATATAGCCGGCCGGTACGGTGAAGGCCACAGCGAGGTTTCTAGCGTCGGGACGAGTAATCGCCGCTAGAACCGCAAAGCCCGCAGGGAAAAACCATACGGCGAGAAGTGGCTGCAGGATGACGATGGCACTGATCCAACGGCCCGAAGCGGGTCCCAATAATATCGTGACGATACCAGTAAAGGCCAAGCTCATAATCATCGTGCGTCTCGGGCCGAGTCTATCCGAAACCAACCCACCGACTAAGCCCAGCAAGGGTCCATAGGATCTCGACAAGGCCACCACCGTGTTGGCCCAGCTCTGGTCTAAATGCCGTTCACTCACCAGATAAAGCGGTAGCATGGCGTAAACTCCGATTGTCGTGCTCACGCCTATTCCAAACAGCACCACCATGAGCCAGAAGGCCGGCATGTGAATCAGCGTTGCAAATGCATTCGATGCCGGAGACTCACCGGGAAACTCGCCACCTCGACCAAACCGGTGATAGGTAAGGCCTACGATTAACGAGGCCGCGCCGATGCAACTCAACGCCATGCGCCAATTTGACCAGCCAAGGAATCCCTGAGCGATAAAAGGCGCGGCAAAAAAAGCCAGATTGGGAGCCAACTCGTGAATGGCGATCGCCTTCCCCCAACGGCGTTGTTCGACGAGAGCAGTGATCGTTGCGATCGCCGAAGGTATGTAAAGCCCGGCGGTCAACCCCAAGCAGAAAAGTCCCGTGCGCATCGTCCAGAGGCTGTTCGATAACGAAATGCAGAGCAGGGCGAACCCAACGCCAGTGCTTGAAACCACGACAGTGATTCTGTGATTCGACCGCGACGCGAAGAATCCCGATCCCAACAGCCCGATCACATAGCCGGCTGACATCAAGAAGAAAAAAGACCCCGCCTGGCCGTGGCTAATGGCTAATTCCTTTTCAATCGTCGGAAGAAGCGGCGACAGAATCATTCTGCCGATGAAGTTTATGAAAAAGATCAGCGCGAGAAAAAAAACCGGACGCAAATCCAGCCACAACGGTTTGGCAACGGCATCATTGGCACCTGTGCGCCATTCCACCAAGCTTTTCTTGAGCACCACCTTTGATGTATCCTCACCGGCAACGATTCAACCTTAAACCTTTACAATGGACGAACCCGGAAGCCAACCGACGGATCAAGTCTTGAAGAGAACCGGAGCCCGTGCAGAAATCAATCAGAACGGCCTCGTGTTGCAATGTCTGTCCCGGCGCCGTTTTCTCTCGAGGTTCTTTTCTGCCATCGTATCGGCTTACGTTGGGCCATCGCTCCTCCGTTATTTGTCAGATCGAGAGCTTCTCGCCGAAGCCGCCGAACTGTCCCGGGAAGTCGTGACCGTGGACTTGCACTGCCATGCTAGCAGTCGCTCGAGCGAACGCCCGTTGGCCAACTTGTCCGATGACATGAAAGCTGGCCGACTAGACGCCGGCGTGTTTGCTGTGCGCGGCGATTACCCTGTCATCCGGCGCGATTCTTCAGGCCGCTATTATGAATTGCGTCAGCCACGAGCAGGAGAGTTTTTCCAAAGAGCCCAAGAGCAGCTCGATAAGATTATCGAAACAACCAAAGCGGGGAAACTGGTGCTGGCGCGTTCGCCAGCGGAGGTTCTTGAAGCAAAGAAAAAGGGATTACCCTGCGCCATCCTTTCCATCGAGGGCAGCGACCCCCTCGAAGGCGATCTTTCGCGCGTGAAATTCTTTTATGACCTTGGCCTTCGCGTGCTCCAACTCGTCCACTACCGGATCAATGAGATTGGCGATATCCAGACTGCGGAACCGAGATACAAAGGTCTCACGCCGTTTGGTCGCGACGTGGTGAAGGAAATGAACAAGCTCGGGATGATCATCGACACGGCCCATTGCTCGCCGGACACGCTGGCCGTTGTGTTGGCTGAAAGCCGCTATCCGGTAATGTTCTCACATACGGGTTCCTATGCGTTGCGCAAAGTGCCGCGGCACTTGCAAGACAAAGACATGCAAGCTATCGCCAAAAAAGGCGGCATCATCGGCATCTGGCCGCTGCTCCGAAGGCGTGAGACTTTCGAGACGTTTCTTAAAGAAGTGGACTACGTCAAAAATCTGGTCGGCGCGGACAACGTGGGGATCGGCACTGATCTTTACGGCTTGGCCGGCGAAACCGCGATTCCAACTCACAAGGAGTTCGCGCTGGTCCCCGCGGGCTTGCTGAGCCGCGGTTATGCCGAGAGCGATGTGACCAAGATCGTGGGCGGCAATTTCATGCGGCTATTTCGAGAAGTCACGGAGAACGGTGGGTGACAGCTAATCGATTTACACCTATGCGCAAGCAAATCTCTGTGCGATGATCAGAGGATATAAAATGCTTTTCAGAGAGATCCAGCTGCTCACGTTTCTGATCTTGTTCATCACCGTTCCATCGGATGGCCACACGGCGACGATCTCCATGCGGCTTTTGTACCCGAGCTTCGCCGCAAGTTGGGCAACCACTTGGATCGCCAAGGAAGCGGGATACTTTGCGACGGAAGGACTAGAAGTCGAGCTTATCCGCGTCGGCGGTAGCACACGAATGGCAGCGGCCATGCTGGGCGGCAGCGCGCCGATGATACAAGCGGGCGCCTCCGCTGCCTTGGCGGCGGGAAGCGCCGGTGGTGGAGTCGTCATCATCGCCGCCACGGGAAATGTTTCGCCGTTTCATGTGATGGCCCGGCCCGAGATCAAACAGACCTCTGACCTGAAAGGCAAAAAGGCCGGCATCACGACCTTCGGCTCCACCTCCGACCAGGTCATCCGGTTGGCACTAAGGCAGTTCGGTTTGGAACCTAATAAAGATGTCGCGCTGCTCACTTTTGGCGCACAGCCCGAAGCCTTTGCGGCTTTGCAGAGCGGCGCTATCCAGGCCGCGCCTCTGAGTTATCCGTTATATGCTGTAGCCGCAAAACTCGGGATGAGAGAGCTAGTGAAGATTTCAGATCTCGGTTTCGAGGACATCAATGGGACAGTCATAACGACGAAATCGTTTCTGTCCCAGCAGCGGGATACCGCGTTGCGCTTTATGCGTGGATTCATTCGCGGCATGCAACGCTATCGCACGGATAAAGAATTCAGCAAGCGCGTGCTGGGAAAATACGGCAAGATCACCGACGATGAGCTTCTCGAAGGAGCGTGGCAGGACTACGCTCCAACGATTCAGAAAAATCCACGTCCTTCCTTGAAGGCAATCCAATTTTTGATTGAGAACCAGTTCAGGGACAAAACGCCGCTGCCGAAACCGGAAACCTTTGTTGACGCTTCGCTGATTGATCAATTGGAAAAGAGCGGCTTCATCGATTCCGTAAACAGATAAATCGGGGGACCCACTACATGATTTCTTGCGCCTATTTCAAATGGCTAATCCCAGCTCTAGCTTTTGCGTCGGTTGCGTTGCCCGCGAGCGCGAAGGCCCAACAAACCGCCTCGAGCCAACCATTGGTCATTGTCGGCGGCACGCTCATCGACGCTACCGGCAAACCACCCCTTGAAGATGCCGTGATCGTCGTCCAGGGTGAAAGAATCAAGTCCGTCGGCAAGCGCGGTGAAATCGCTATTCCCAAAGGCAGCCGGATTATCGACGTCAAAGGCAAAACTATTCTGCCCGGGTTGATTGACGGCCATTGCCACTTACTCGACTTTATGGGCGAGCTTTACCTTCATCTCGGCATTACGACGTGCCCCGATATCACGCAGAACGACGATGAGTGGACCATGGCCCAGCGCGATGGAACCAATCTTGGCAAGATTCGCGGACCGCGCATCTGGTCCACGGGCGCGCGTCTCGTGGGCCCGCCGCCGAAGTGGGCATTGCGGGCGGAATTCGGATATCCGATCAAGACTCCGGAAGACGCCCTGGCAGCGGTGCGAAAAAAGAAAGAGATGGGACTGGAGATCGTCAAGTTCAACGAATACGTCTCTCCCGAGGCGGTCAAAGCGGGCGCGGAAGAGGCCAATCGCCTCGGTCTCCCGGTCACTTGCCACTGCTTAGATGTTTTTCTCGCCGCCGAAGCAGGCTTCGCAGGCGTCGAACATCATTGGGCGCCCGGCATGACTTCCATTGCGGATGTGAAAAAGCGTTGGGAGATTCACGAGCAGCGAATGACCGGGAAAATCAATACCGCGGAGCTGCCGTTCTATTACGAGGCGGAGAATTTTGACAAGATCGTGCGCGCAATGGTGGGTCGACAGGTGTCGTGGAGTCCCACCATCGCGACCTGGTTTCGGCCCTTGTCGCCGAGCGCCGCGCGTTTCAAAGAACGCGAGCTTTCAATCCTGAATAATCGCAACGCCAATTATTTGCCCGCGGTGATGCGCGAACAAACCCTGGGGCAATATGATCGTTACGAAAAGTTTTCACCGGAGCAACGCAACCGAGTCCGTGAAGGATACAAGAAGCTCGCCGATCTGATCCTCCGCTATGTTCAGGCGGGGGGAATTCTCCGCGCTGGCTCCGATCCCAACAATGGGCTGCCCGGTCTCGGCGTCCACGAAGAAATGGTGATGTTTGTGGAGGCCGGTGTCACACCCATACAAGCTATCCAAGCCGGAACAATCAACGTCGCCAAAGCATTTCGCAAAGACAAAGACTTTGGCACAGTGGAGCCCGGAAAAGTCGCCGATATCATCGCCGTCGAAGGCGACCCGATCGAGGATATCTGGTCGGTGCAAAACGTTAAGCTGGTAATCTTGAACGGCATGATTGTCGATTACGAGTTCCACGCGAACTACAGGAACCCCATCCCCAACGTCCGGCCATGGCGCGCCACGCCGCGCGATATCGCGATCACTCCACATGCTGTCCCTCAAGGCTCGCCAGCAACGATCAAAGTTTCAACGCGCCGCGGTTTCGATCGTTTCCACAAGGTAACGCTTAACGGTAAAGAACTTGCAACCCGCTTTTTGAGCTCAACCGAGCTCGAGGCAACGATCCCACCACAAGCGCTCAAAGACGCGGGAACCTATACAGTGCTGGTCATCGGCGAGGGCGATTTTGCATCGAAGTCTGCCCCGGCTTATCTTATCGTATCGTTTAAGAAGTAGAAGTCCATCATCATGCGCGCGTGGAAGCTACACTTGTCAATCGTGTTACCGCTCATTCTCTCGGTGGGCCTCGTGCCTGGGGCCCGAACCGAGAACATCCGAGTGCTCTATTTTCCGCCTTGGAATATCAGCAAGCTCCCTTTGTATTTTGCCCGCGACACGGGAATTTTTGAGAAAAACGGCTTGAACATCTCCTGGAAAGATCCTGGCTCCAACGACAAACTCCTCACCGCCATGAAAAACGGCGACGGCGACATTTACGTCGTCAGTTCCAATCAAGTCGTGCGGAATAATATTACAGGCGGACCCGTTCTCATCATCGTAGGGAACACGGGCTATAACTACTCTGTCTTTCTGGTCGAAGCGGCCATTAGACAGCCCGAAGACCTCAAAGGGAAGAAGATCGGAACCGCCGAAGCGGGCAGCACACCCGATCTGTTGACCCGGCTTGCGCTTAGAAGACTAGGGTTAGACCCTGATAGAGACGTCACATTGGTCCAATTCGATGAAGATCGAAGCGTAGACAGAGCTGGCGGACTCCTCTCGGGACGAGTCGCCGGCTCCCTGGTCACCGCCGAGGCGATGTACGAGCTGGAAAAAACTGGAGACGCCAAAAAATTCCACATTCTCGCCGACCACAAGCAGCTCAACATCTATGCCGGCGGCGGAGCCGACTACGCGATGTCGGCGGCGTTTTTAAAAAGCCGCCGGCCGGACGCGAAAACTTTTTTGACTGGCATCTGCGAGGGCATCGCGCAGGCAAAAAAAGATAAAGTGAAGGCGCTGGAATTTGTGGCCAAGATCGGGCGCAAAAACGACCCCGAGCTGGTGGAGTATCTTCGTCGCCTCTATATTGAGGAAGTCATTCCGTCTCGGCCCTATGCGAAAATCGCGAGTGTCGAGCTTGGCATTCAGATGGTGGCTCCGAGCATTCCAGCCGCGAGAAAATTAACGCCCCAGGACATCATCGATACGACGTTAGTGCAGGAGCTCGAAAAAGAAGGGCGTTGCAATTTCTGAAAAACTCGTTAGGGTTTTTCAACCTGAAGATTATTGACGACCCCTTTTGTACCTGGAACCTGAAATGCAACCTTCTCGGCGCGACTGCGCTGCTCATCCGACGCGACGGTGCCCGAGAGATATATCACGCCATCTTTGACTTCGGTCTTCACGCGCGCAAAATCCGAGGTTTTCTGCGCGGCAAATCGCTCCGAGACCGCGGCGCTTAAATTTGCATCATCGACGTAACCGCCTAGACGGATGCCTGTCAGACCCGAGCAGCCCGCATAGACAACCATCAGCGCAAAAACAGCCCTCACCCAAGGATTCAAATCGCTGCCGTGCTTCGCTTGCCGATTTTTTGATGCAAGAAAAGTCATAACGGCGTGGAGAGTCAGGCGATTTTTTTGGCCAGCTCCTGGATCTGATCCATCCACTGTTTCAAAGCCGGCGCGTAAGCGCGCGGCACGCATTCTCCGCAGATTTCGTTAGCGAGATTGCTGATCGTCTTTAGGCCCGCGTCCAAACCAGCCGATCGTTGCGTTTCCCCGTTCAATAGATCGATCAGCGCCGCTAGGCAAAGCGTCAAATTGGCGAGCAAAGATTCCAACGCGTCTTCCTCCGGAAGCAGTTTCGTGCGATACAACAGATCATGAATCGTCTTCAGCTCGCCGGTGAAAACGCGTTTGCTGCTTTCTAGCCGTTTCAGCACGTGGCTGGGCAGCGCCGAATGCTCGCGGTTTATCTGGTGGATGGTCTCGAGATCGGATAAAACTAGATGCAAGTTTGTCCTTACGCGATCTAGCCGGTCGTCGAAGGTGGTGCGATGTATTTCCTCGACCAATTCTTCTTGCCGGCGTGAGACCAGTTTCGAAATAACGCAGCCAAAAATCAACAATCCCGCGATGCCTTCCGTCACGGCCAGAATCCTCAAAGGACCTAAAGGGATGACATCTCCGTAACCAATGGAGAGAGCCGTCACGAAGCTGAAATAAATTGCCGTCGCCAATCCCTCAAGGTCCGGCTTGACGGTGGCATTGCCGGCCTGAAGTCCCCAACCCATTCCGATGCCCGCGGCCCAATAAATGAACCCAAAAACAATTATGATACCGAGCCAGAAACCGACCAGTTGCTCCAATGACCAATTGGCCAGAATGTCCAGCCAGTTGGCCCATGAAACATGGCGCGCTGAGACAGCCTGAGTAGTTCGCATGGCCTCGGCTGGCAGCTGCCCTTTCACTCGTTCCACAGGCGCGCCGCTCTCCTCCCACTCCGCCATACCGCCAAGGTAGTGGCGGACATTTGTATAGCCCATTTTTTCCAGCAGGCCGACCGCCTGTTTGCCCAGCGGTCAAGTGGGGCCCATGCAATAGACCGCAATTTCGCGGGTCAAAACCGGAAAAATCTGACGCGCTTTGGCTTCAATCTCACCTGAAGGAAGATTGATGGAATGGGGAATATGTCCCGCCGCGAACGTCTCTTTGGGCATCACGTTCACCAGCGCGAATGCCGGATCTTGCAGTCGTGACAAGATTTCCGCCCGCGAGATTAGTGGATCGCGTCTCGGAGTTTTTTCGGTTTGAATTTTGGCTGCTTGTGCTTGCAAATCCATTCGACCTCTTGAAGGCGCTTAGGGACAGGTTTGGAACCCGCCCCTACTGGAGTTAGATGCCGCCAGTTACCATTAGGTTGCAACAGCACGGCGACGGGTTTCAACTGCCCCATACCTCCCGCGCCACCTGGACAATTAACCTGAGCTTGGCAGTCTGGTCCTCCATCGTCAGCTTATTACCGAGCACGGTGCTGGCAAAGCCGCACTGCGGACTGATGCCGAGTTGGTCCAGAGAGATGTGCTTGCTTGCCTCGTCGATGCGGCGCTTCAAATCATCGGCGTGTTCCAGCTGGCCGGTCTTGGTCGTAATCAATCCTAAGTTCAACCGCTTTCCGCGCGGCAAATAGCGGAGCGGCGCGAAATTACCGGCCCGCGGCGAGTCGAATTCCAAGAAGTAGCCATCGACCTTCAGCTCGTTGAACAACACTTCGGCGACAGGAATAAACTCCCCACATGATCGGCGCGAAATGGCGGTGTGTTTTGATCGGTCATGGCCGACTCTCCCTTCATTAATTACTATAGCTCAAATTTTGTCAGGCTTGCGGAACTTTACGGATATCTCACCGCGGAGGCACCGAGAACACAAAGGGAGAGGTTGAAATAAAAAGTTGACTTACCACACCATTACGAGATCGCAGGCCATTCTCGCATCAATCTCCCGTAACCGCTCATAGGATAGGGGTGGCCAAGCTTGGAGAGCACATACCAAAGCATGGCTGGATTGCTTGCGATCACCGTTAGGCCAAGATCGGTCTCGATCTTTTCCAAGATCTTAATCGGATCCAACACGGCGCCCTGAAAGTAAACCGCATCAACCGGATCAGCACCGGTAAGACTGTTTTTTGTCAGCTCAAATACTTCGTCCGGGCTCATGCGCTTCGGCACTCCGAGCTCCTGAAAGGGATGGGGGGCCACGGCGGAAACTCCGAGTTTCTCCAGATGCTGGCAAATTAAATCGTTCAACCGCGCATCGAAGGGCGTGAGCAAAAGAACGCGCTTCGCCGAATAGATTTTGAGAGCCACGACACAGGCGTGCAGCGCGGTCGTGAACGGAACCCTCAGGGCGGCTTGAAGATCAGCGAATAAACCAGGATTGAGGACCTCCGTCGGCGCCGCCGTCACGATGACCCCGTCCCAACTTCGCTGGATCACGAACTCCAGGACCTTTTGAACGATGATCTCCTTTTTGCCCTCTATCTGATAAAGGGACTCACGATAGAGTTCCATCCCCTGGAAGTCCATTTTGATTTCGCTGGGAATAAGCGGAAGAAAGCTGTTGTAATGTGGCATAGCGCTGCTACCGCCACTGACAAATCCTATCTTCGCTTTGATCGTTTCCGCCATGAGTAGATCTCCATTGGACTTTCGTGAGTGCTTTGAGCACCCCCAAACCTGAAACCCGAAACCTGAACCAACCTCCCTACGAGCAGGATGACCGTCAATTTCGAAGCGTTATTTCTTCGCCTTATACTTTTCGATAGCTTCCTTCAGGTCGTCATATTCCTCGCACTTGCCAAAGAATGGGCATGCTTTCTTGAGCGCCGCCAGTTGCTTCTCGGCATTGGCAACCTGATTCATGTCGAGATAAAGCTCACCCATGTATTCGTGCGCGGCCCGGTTATCAGGATCGAGCTTCAACGCGGTCTGGTAATGGTCCATGGATTTATCGAAAGTACCCAGTTTACGATAACTGTAAGCGAGCAGAGTGTGAACATCGGCGTCCTTGGGCACTTCCTGAACGGCTTTGGTCAAGTAACCCACGGCAGTTTTGTAATCCTTCGCATCAATCGCTTTGCGTCCCGCCACGGCATTTGCATTCGCGGGCTTTCCCTTTGGTTCGGGCAGATCGGCAAATGCGCCGCTTTGCATGAGCATCAAACTGAGAAACATCACTACGGCTAAAAATGACTTCATACGCGAACCTCCCTTTGTAGGTGGATAGAATTAACCAGATCTTACTAACCGGCACACGCTCAATGCAAGGGCAGCTTGCAAACTCCCCTAGCCTGCTCCCTGGTCGATTCTCCCCGCCCCGCGCTCTTCGCTCTTCTATTTCTTCTTCAGCTCCGCCTTTACTTTCCGCAAAATGGTGAGATCCGGTAGACGATTCATCGGAATTTCGACGCCGATGCCAGACTCTTGCGTAACCTTATCGATGATCGATTTGAGCACCGGCTCCTCGATATCTCCGTCCGAATTCACGATTTGTGTAAGCGTCTTGTAAGTACCGGCGGCTATTTTTGGTTCTAGCCCAAAATCTTTTTGCAGGTGAGGAACGGTTTCGGCCTCGTTCCATTCTCTGCGGTTAATTCCTCTTCC
>Ga0126371_10003995_pt1 | contig 12968 bp, 11 predicted proteins | sample PanSoiMetaPlot_4_FD_110145 | JGI IMG/M metagenome (GOLD analysis project Ga0126371, IMG submission 110145) | Tropical forest soil microbial communities from Panama - MetaG Plot_4 | ecosystem: Environmental > Terrestrial > Soil > Tropical forest > Bulk soil | place: Panama | collected 2016-02-17
CATTGAATAGCTCTCTGGCCGGTTGATGCGCGCCACGATGTCTTTCAGTTCGTCGGCAGTCATGAAGACGTCCGGATGCTGCGTGAAAGTGCGATAGGAACCGCTGAGTCAAGGAAGCGAAGCAGAGGGCGGGTCGAGCGGCTTGAGCGCTAGCTTAGCGCCCGAACCGGCGATCAAGTCATTGGGGACGCCGTCCAGAATGCGGATTCCATGGATTGAAAGTCTGCTTTCCCGCCCATAGCTGTGAGGCAAGACGATAGGAAGCGGTGTTTCCCGCTTCCCGAGTCGTCGCAGTCCTCGGCCACGCCTGGCTCGCTGAATAGGTTCCGGTTTCCGCGAAAACCGGCTCCTTTGATACCCCATTCTGTACTCGGCGAACAGTTGGTCAGCAATGGACTTGGTTTGCCCTTGCTGGCATGCCCAGCCCAGAAGAAAGTAGTGGTCGCCGCCCTGGCTGATGCCATCGATATGGCCGATGATGCGGCCGGGACGCGAGTTCTGGGCTGGCGCCTCACGACTGCCTAACATTAAAAACATGCACCCGAGAAGAATGATGAAGTATGGATCTCTCTTCATATGACACGCCAAAGATCGCTTCAACCAGCCTCTCACAGGGCCCGGGGCCAACAACTAACTTTTCAATGCGCGCCTTCGCATCTTCATCGACTTGTTCATGGTTTCTCTATAGCCAGAGTGCTACGTACTACGAGTTCCCGGCGTGGTTTTAAACCTATCTACTTAAAAAACGTCCAACAGATCTCGTATGGCAGCGGTTGTGCTGTGTCGCATTCACATTCTGAAAGCAAGGCTGTTCCCCACCCTCGCGCAACCACTTTCTCTCGGGAACCTATGATTTGCAATTCCCCGACTTTATCGACCGCACAACCCCACTTACACTGGATTCGAGTTTTGCCCCGCTCCGCATCGCACCCAGTGGAGCGGATCGGTAAAATTTGATTAAGAAAATAACGCCACCCTTCGCAAAAACGCCGAATGCGTCAGCCGCGGACATCTCACGCGCTCCCGCCTTCCAACCCACCTCCCGATCACATATAATTTATTGCAACTTCGCACCTCGGGAGGTGCAACATGCGCAAACCCAGGCTATCTCGCCGTGGATTCATCGAGCATAGCGGCGCCGCGGTAGTAGCTGCCTCCGCCGTTCCCGCTCTGCACGCCCAGGACGACAAGATCCAGAGCGATAAAATCGCACCTTCACCCGGCGTCCCCCACACTTCCATCCGCGTCACTATCAACGGCAAACTCCAGCGGCTCGACGTCGAGGACCGCTGGTCCATCGCCGAAATGCTGCGCGATCACCTCTCGCTCACCGGCACAAAGCTCGGATGCGATCGCGGCGAGTGCGGCGCCTGCACCGTCCTGCTCGATGGCAAGCCCGTCTATTCTTGCTCGAACCTCGCCGTTTGGGCCGACGGCCGTACCATCCAGACCGTCGAAGGCCTCGCACACAATGGCCAGCTCGACCCGATCCAGCAAGCCTTCATCGACCACGACGCGCCCCAGTGCGGTTTCTGCACCTCCGGCCAGATCATGAGCGGCAAAGCGCTGCTCAACGCGAATCCCAACCCCACGCGCGAACAAGTGCAAGCCGCGATGACCGGCAACATCTGCCGCTGCTCCAACTACAACCACTACGTCGAGGCCGTGCTCGCGGCAGCCGCAAAGAAATCGAACTCGACCGCAAGCCGCCGTCGCGCGAAGCAAGGAGGTGTCGCATGAGCGAAACTCTGAAGCCTCTCAATACCGTTGGCCATCCCACGCCCCGCATCGACGCGCTCGAACGCGTCACCGGCCAGGCGCATTACACGGCCGACGTCAAACTCCCCGGCATGCTCTACGCGCGCGTGCTCCGCAGTCCTCACGCCCACGCGCGCATCGTGAAGATCGACGTCTCGAAAGCCCAAGCTCTTCCCGGCGTGAAAGCCATCGTCACGCACGAAAACTGCCAAGTCGTCTGGGGCGCTGGCTCCATCGCCGGCGGCGTTCAATACAACGACGACATTAAAAAAATCACCAAGCAGCGTCGCTACGCGTTCAACAACCCAGTCCGATTCGTCGGCGAACCCGTCGCCGCAGTCGCCGCCACCAACCGCCACATTGCCGAAGACGCGCTCCAACTGATTCAAGTCGAATACGACGTTCTCCCCCACGTCCTCGAACCCGAAGAAGCGCTTAAACCCGACGCACCCAAGGTCTGGCCCGAAGGGAATTTCGCACTCAACCCGCGCAACGAACCGCAGCCCATCAGTCAAAAGCGCGGCAATGTCGAAGAAGGCCTCCGTGCCGCCGACCATGTCTTCGAAGAGCGATTCTCCACCGCTTTCGTCCACAACGCGCAGATGGAGCCGCGCTCATCCGTCGCGCATTGGGAAGGCGACCAGCTCACGGTCTACACGCCCACTGGCGGCATCGCAAATTGCCGCCACGACATCGCGCGCGACCTCGGCCTGCCCGATGAAAAAGTCCGCGTCATCTGCCATTACATGGGCGGCAACTTCGGCAACAAAAATCAGAACCAGGATGCCGACCTGATCGCCGCCTCCCTCGCCAAGCTCGCAGGCGCGCCCGTCAAACTCGAGCTCTCGCGCAAAGAAGATTTCATCGGCATGCATGGACGCTGGCCGACCGTCCAATACTACAAGGTCGGCGTCGCATCCGACGGCGCGCTCAAAGCCATTCAACTTCGCGGCTTCAGCGGTATGGGCGGATACCGCAAGAACTCGGGCGCCATCGGCGGCATCGAGTGCTTCCAATGCCCCAACATCGAAACTGCCATCACGCCGGTCTACACCAACAAAACGACGTCCGGAAATTTCCGCGGCCCCGAATTCCCGCAAGGATACTTCGGTATCCACTGCATGATGGACGACGTCGCCTACCAGATGAAAATGGACCCGGTCGACTTCGCGCTCAAGAACATGACGCGCAAATCGAACGACCAGAACGAATACACGAACTACTCGCTCGATGAGTGCATCCATCGCGGCGTTGAAGCGTTCGAGTGGAAGAAACGCTGGCGTGCTGTCCCCGGCTCCGATTCCGGCCCGATCAAGCGCGGCGCCGGATTCTCGTTCATGGCTTTTCGCTCCGGTGTCGGCCATAGTAACGCGGTTCTGCGTGTCGATTCCTCAGGCAAATACTACGCTCACGTCGGCGTCACCGACGTCGGCGCCGGCGCGAAAACAACCATGGGCATCATCGCGGCCGAAGCTCTAGGCATCCCGCTGTCACAAGTGGAGGTCGTCTGGGGCGACACCGAACGTTGCCCGTATTCAGTCGGCGAGTCCGGAAGCCGCACCACCATCCAGACCGGCCAGGCCGTCGTCGAAGCCGCGCGCGATCTGAAAAAACAAATCGCTGAAAAAGGCCTGCCAAAGAATGGCGACTTCCTCACAGCGTCCGCAGGACCCAATCCACGCGTCGATGGCAACAAAGTCCGCGCGAGCTACGGCGCTCATTTCGTCGAAGTGGAGGTCGACACCGAGCTCGGTCGCGTCCACGTGACGAAATATCTTTGTGTGCACGATTGCGGCCGCATCATGAATCCGCTCACCGCGCTTAGCCAAATCCACGGCGGTGCAATCATGGGCATCGGCATGGCGCTGCACGAGGACCTGATCTACGACCGCGCTTCCGGTGCGCCGCTCTCCGCAGGTTACTACGGCGCGCGCGTCTCCACACACCGCGACGTACCGCAAATCGAAACCATCTTCATTGAATCGGACGACGGCTACGGCCCTTACGGCGCCAAGAGCATGGGCGAATCGAGCAAAGTCCCGGCCGTCGCCGCGGTCGGCAACGCAGTCTTCAACGCGATTGGCAAGCGTATCAAAGACCTGCCGATCACCAAGGACAAAATCCTGGGAGCAATGGCATGAGAGCCTTCACCAACTCGAATCCTCGCGATCTCCCGCACGCGCTCGCCGTGATTCGCGACGCCCAAGCCAAGGGCCAGCACCCCGCCATCGCAGGCGGCGGCAGCGACCTGCTCGGTTTGATCAAAGAGCGCATCGAGTCCCCTGACGTTCTCGTCAATCTGAAATCGATCAAAGGCCTCGATCAAATTGCAGTCGAAAAATCCGGCCTGAAAATCGGGAGCCTCACCACGCTCGATGCGATCACACGCCACCAGACCATCCGCAGCCAATACACCGTGCTCGCCGAAGCTGCGGACACGGTCGCGACGCCGCAGATCCGCAACGTCGGCACCATCGCCGGCAACGTCGCGCAGCGCCCCTGGTGCTGGTACTACCGCAACGGCTTCCCCTGTTTCAAAGCAGGCGGCAAACAATGTTTCTCAATCACCGGCGAAAATCAATTCCACGCAATTTTCGGCGGCGGCCCGAGTTTCATCGTTCACCCCTCCGACACCGCGCCTGCACTGGTTGCGCTCGACGCTAGATTCCACATCGCGGGACCGAAGGGCAACCGCACCGTGAACGCAGCCGAATTCTTCGTCCTCCCGCGCCAAAACGCCGCGCGCGAAAATGTTTTGGCTGATAACGAAATCCTGGCTTCCGTCGAAATCCCCGCGTCGCGTCCAGGTACTCGCAGCACGTATCACAAGATCATGGATCGCGAAGCCTGGACCCATGCGCTAGTCAGCGCTGCCATCATCCTCGAAATGGACAATGACGTCTGCCGCAGCGCCCGCATCGTCCTAGGCGGCGTCGCCCCAATCCCATGGCGCGTGCCAGAAGCCGAAAAGCTTTTAACCAGCCAGCGCATCACGCCCGAACTCGCCGCAAGGGTCGGCGAACAGTCCATCGCCGGCGCAACCCCGTTAGCAAAAAACGCCTACAAACTCCCACTCACAAGAAACGTCGTCCGCCGCACGGTACTCGCCCTTTCCCAACGCGCATAGCGCGACGTGGCGCACGCACTCGTGCGTGCCGTGTTCGCACTCATGCGAACACGGTCGGCCAAGTGTCTCAAGAGCATTGACGCGAGTCTGCAACGCTGATCAACGAGTATTTGCACGCAAGCGATCAAAGAACACTCTGCATTGCGCGCGCGACAATGCTACTCTCCGCTCGTGCTAGAGCCTCCGCATCAGCCGGCGAAACCCCCGCGCGCCCATCGCCGCCTCAAACTCCGGCGAACACCACTCGTCGAGCACCGTGAACCCCACCTTCTCATACGCTGCCTGCGCGGGATCGTTGCCCACGAATTGCACGATCTGCGCCAGCTTCGCCCCGCGTTCGACACCCTCTCGCATCGCCTCGTGCAGCAGCGCATCCACCAACCCACGCCTCCGGAACTCAGGCCGCGTCGCGACGAAATCAATGCACCAATCCGCTCCCGCATCCGGCGGATAACAGGTCTCGAACAGCTGGGACCGCCTGTGCGACGCCGCAACATCCTCATCCGTCCATCCGAGGTCGCGCTGCACGATGGCCATCGCGGTTCCTACCGTCACCCACGCAGCCTCGTCGGGCTTGAATCCGCACAGCGCCGCAGCGGCGCCCCTCTCCACATCCGCGACAAAAAAGCTCTCATAATGCGCCATCGAGCGCGGCTCCGCTACTGCAAGGCGTCTCAGATATTCCAAGCAACCGGCGTCATCGGAGCCAATAATCAAATCCCACGGACCGCGCTTCAGGTGCGCTCGTGATGCCGCCAGCATCACCCACGCGATAAAATCGGCGTCCTCCCGCGTTCCGCGCCGGATTCTTACATCGCTCATTTCCGCTCTTGCGGACGCAGACTATCGACGAACTTCTGATACTCTTCATCGGCAACCGCGCGCGAATCCACGTAGATCCCTCCCATCAGCCTCCGCGCCATGCGCCGCTCCGATGTATCCGCGGTTCCAGCAGCCTGCGCAGCGAGCTTCGTCAACCGATCCTTCAACTGCGAAAGACTTGCTGCCCGCGCCGATCCACCGTCTTCGAGCCCCTCCTGCAAATCGCGCAGTTCCGATTCGAGCTGCGCCTCGAAATGTTCATCGGCATGCTGCTGGTTCAACGCATCCAACACGCTCTTCTTAGACTGCAGCGTCTCCATTTGCGCAGCGAACTTCGACACATCGCGCAGCCCGTCGAAATCCCGAACCATGGCGCTCGCGGCCTCCCAAGTCCCCACCTCCGTCTTCTGTGCCGCCGCGTCAGCCGACCGAGCCGCGAACACCCCGTCGATCAGTTTTTCATCGCGCGACTGGCGCCCCGCCTTCATCGTCTGAACTTCGAGCCATTCCAGCGCCTGCACCGCCAACTCCGGCGGAAGCCACGTGTGACCGCCATCGAAAACCACCACGCGATGCGGGCTGTTCAGCGTCTGATCGAGCTGCCGCATCTCGAGATAATTGAAATCCTCGGTCCCCGCCGTACCGAAAACCGCGAACGACAAATTGCTCGACCGCTCCCCCGGCGGAAATCCGGCGCTTGATGCAATCACGCCCGCCATTTCATTCGAATCCATCGCCACTTTCATCGCGATGCGCGCGCCGCCCGACAACCCGGCAGTGTAAACGCGCTTCATATTGATCTTGAACCGCTGCACAACATCCGACCCCATCGCTGCTGCTGCATCGAGGCTGATATCCGGTGGACCATTGCGCGCATTGTTCGACCCGGCCACAATGTAACCGTATTTTTCCGCCGCGTCCTTGAACTGCTCCACCGGCGCGCGCCCGCGGCCGCGTGGATCGAATGCGAGGATCAGATTCCATTGCCGATCGCCCGAGTAATTCTTCGGCAGATAGATCGCGTAAGTCTGCGACGCATTCGCGGCGCACTTCACGTTATCTACGATCTCGCCGCGCGGCACTTCTTGCCCGATAGCCGCGGCTGCCACCGCGATCGACGACAGAAGCATGCGGGTCCACATGGGCACCATTAGATCACATCAGTATGCTAATAAGATGCTCGTTAATTCCAGTCTCGTCGCAGCTTGTCTTGCTTTGTTTGCGCTCTCGGCCCGCGCAGACGTCGTCGACTCGTCCGCTGATGGATTCACGTTGAAGACAACGGTTCAGATCCAGGCTTCGCCGGATGCGGTCTATCGCCGCCTGTTCCAGATCGGCGACTGGTGGAGTTCCGCCCATACGTTCTCAGGCGACTCCAAAAACCTCACTCTCGAGGAAAAAGTCGGCGGCTGCCTGTGCGAAAAATTCGCTAACGGAGGCGGCGCCCGCCACATGGAACTCATCTCGCTGATGCCGGGAAAGACGTTGGTTCTCAGCGGCGGCCTCGGGCCACTGCAAGCCATCGGCGCCACTGGAGCGCTGTCCATCCAACTTGCAGCGTCAGAAGGTGGCACAAGGCTGCAGGTCACTTACGCGGTCACTGGCCATCTGGCAGCCGGCATGAACACGCTTGCCGCCCCTGTAGACGGTGTCCTCACCGAGCAATTCCGGCGTTTGCAGAACCTCATCGAGCACGGGAGTCCCGCGCCGAAGCAGTAGGATGATAGCAAGTCGAGTTGCTTGGTCCCCCACGCGCCTATTCGGAGAACCCGCGCCACGATGCAATTAGCGCCGCAGCTTTCCGATGAGAGAAGTGGAGGATAGGTTTTGCTGGCGAAACTCAGATGCAGCCTCATCGCCCGCATTTTGTTTGCATGTACGGCATGATGGTTTGAGCGTCGGCGCGTCACTCGCAAGTCATCAAGAGGACGCCTCCGACGAGTATCGCGTGAAGGCGCTTTTTCTGTATAACTTCGCAAAGTTCGTGGAATGGCCAAACTCAATTCCCAGCGACGGGATATGCATCGGTGTGTTTGAAGAGGACCCGTTTTGGCGAAGCTCTGACGCAAACCATCGCCGGGAAGACCGTCAATGGCCGCGGGTTCTTCATCAAGCGTCTCAAGCTAGAAGACGCGCGTGCCCGAACAGAGCGGCGCGGAGTTAATCGAGCGAATCAGAAGCGGTCCTTGCGGCATGAAACCGGCGGTCCTTATGTTGAGTCACGAACGCGCGAAGGCCCAGCGCTCGCCGCCTCCCGAGTCTGGGCGTGGCGGCGTACCTAATGAAGCCGTTCGAAAGACGGAGCTGCAGGCCGCAGTGTTGAAGGCGCTGCGGCTGTCCCCCCCAAAGCGAAGCGACTTCGGATGAGATCGCCGACCATCCTCGCGTCGAATCGAGAGATGCGCTGCGCGTTCTTTCGGCGGAGGACAACTCAGTGAATCAGGTTTTGGCCGTTCGCCTCCTCGAGCGACAAGGCTGCAAAGTCACGCTAGCGCGTAACGGGCATGAGGTTCTTCGAGAGCTGAGCAAAGCGAATTTTGACGCGATATTCATGGATGGCCAAATGGCAGGGATGACAGGATTCGAAGCCACCCAAGCCATTCGCAGGAACGAACGCGGCTCCGGCCGTCACATTCCCATCATCGCGATGACCGCGCACGCGATGACGGGGGATCGCGAACGTTGCCTCGAGTTCGGGATGGACGACTATCTTGCCAAGCCGATCAATCCCGTGGAACTGAACAAAATGCTCGAAAAGCTGCGCGGCGAACTCGGGCGTCGCACTGCCGACCCGCCATTGAGCGAACTATCTCTCTGGTAGCGCGAAGACATAAAGCGCGTTCCCGTTGGCCGGATGATGAATATCCGGCGCGATTGTAGCCGGGACCTGGCGGGGGCTGCCGCCGCCGAGTCCGCTGGTGACGGCAATGTATTGCCGGCCCCCGGCGCTGAACGAAACCGGGTAACCCTGCGCCGAGGTGCCAAGCCTGGTTTTCCACAATGTGGAGCCGGTCTTGACATCGACGGCGCGGAAGACTCGGTCGAGGTCGCCGACGAAGGCCACGCCGCCCGCGGTCGATAGCACCGCGGTGAGGAAAGGAGCACGCTGTTGGAACGACCAATTCTCCTTCATGGTCTTCACGTCGTAAGCGGCCAGTTTACCGATGTTACCGTCGGTGCCCGGCATTTCGAAGAAGCGCCGATCGGCCGCGGTGCCGCCGGAACCATCCTTGAACTCGACCACGCGGCCGGACATTTCCATGCAGCTCTGGCTGAGCGGGATGATTAGCTCAGTTGTCGGCTGATAGTAGCTCATGGCTTGCCAATTGTGGCCGCCTTCGGTCGAGGGACACGATTGCACCCACCTGCCGGTCTCTTGCTCAAGGATCTCGCTGCGGTAAGTGACCTCGCCGGTCTTGCCGTCGATCTGATCGAACACATTTTGGAAAACCGTCTCGCGGTGGCTGACGTATTTTCCCGTCTTGCGGTCAAGCTTCCACAGGATGCCCGCCTTGCCGATGGTGAAGACCCACTTGTCGGGGCCGTTATCGACCAGCACGCGCTCGAAAACTTCATCGAGATCGAGCGACTCGCCGGGGATGTGCTGGAAATACCATTGAAGCTTTCCGTCATCCGGATTCAGGGCGAGCGTCGAGCTGGTGTAGAGAGCTTTCTCGGATTTGGTATTGCGGCTGGCGCGCATCCACGGTTTGGCCTGCGCGACGCCCCAATAGGTGAGGTTCAGATCGGGATCGTAGCTGCCGGTGATCCAGTTGTCGCCGCCGCCGCGCAGCAGGTTGGGAAGCTTGTTCCAGGTGTCCCCCCCGGGTTCCCCTTCGCGCGCGACAGTATAAAACTTCCAAAGCTGCTTGCCGCTGTCGGCATCGTAGGCGCTGATGTAGCAGCCTTCTTCCTTGAACCGATCGCAACCCATCAGGCCCTGCAGCACTTTGCCGTGAATCACCAAAGGGCCGCCAGTCTCGCTGTAGCCTTTGCGATTGTCGGCGATTTGCGTTTGCCAGACGATCTTGCCGGTGCGCGCATCGAGCGCGTACATTTTCGCGTCAGTGGTGGGAACGAAAACTTTGTCCTGATAGACGGCGAGGCTTCGCGTGGCGCCGTAGGCGACGGTCGATTCCGGGCCCAAGTGGTTCTCCCAGATCAGATCGCCGGTGCGCGCGTCGAGAGCTTGCACGGTGTTGCTGGTGTTCGAAAGAAAAATCGTTCCATTGTGAACGATGGGCGTGGTTTCGGCCGCGCCGCCGTCGTTCATCGCCCAGGACCAGACGAGCTGAAGGTTCTGTACGTTCTTGGCAGTGATCTGCGAAAGCGGGCTGTAGCTCGAAGCCTGATAATTGCGGCGGATCATGAGCCAGTCGGCCGGATCGGGATGGAGCAGCATCTCGTCGGTGACGGGAACGTAGTTTTTCACTTCGCCCGCGACCGTGATGCCGTGGATTGCGGCTGGTCCACGTCCACCTCCGCGGCCTGGAGAGGGTACGGCTTCGGCGGTAGCAGGGGCGCGTCCTGCGCCACGGCCTGCCCCACGACCCGCGCCGGCGGCAGCCGCTTGACCGGTTGCAACTGAGTTGATGGTGACGGAAATCTCGCTCGTGAGAGCCTGCGTACCAGGAGCGGCGCCGTTCGACTGGAGAATGAACGCGGCGATATCGGCGTACACATCGGCGCCGAGCGAACCTGGTCCGGACGGGGGCATCGTCGTCTGCATCAACGCGAGCAACTCGCGCGTCGAGCGGCCGCCCCAGGTGTTCATGAAATTGCCGCCCGCGAGCGGGGGCGCTTCGTTGCGTCCTGCGAGATCGGCAAGATGGCAGCCGGAGCAGTTCTCCTGATAGGCAGCGCGGCCGGCGGCAGCTTGCGCGGTGGTGAACGGTCCAGCGGGCCGCTGTTGTGCCCGAACCAAAATCACACCGGCGGCGGCGAGTACGACTACGGCAGCGATCGATGGTGTCTTCCGCATTTTTCAGGCCTCCCTATCGCATTAACCAGCCCCATAGATTTCCGTCCGGCGCTTTCTCGCTTTCGATCTGAATGTAGAAGCGGCCCTTCTTGAGCGCCTCCACCTGTTCGGCGTTGAGATCGAAAGAGCCGGCGACGCTACCGGTGAGTGCGTGCGTGACCGTCAGATCGAGCACCGCGGGTCCGCGGACACCGGCGACACGGCTCAAATGCAGATGAGCGGTAGTAGCGGCCGAGCGGAGCCCATCGAAGTTACCGTCGATGGTGAGCTTGTTGCCGGAAAGTGTTGCGTTCGCCACGCCGGTACCGGAGACACTGGCTCGCATAGTTGCGTCCATCGCAACCGGAGCGAGCCTCGTATGGAACTTTTCCTGCGGCGCTGCGGGCCAGGCCAGCGCCATTCCGGCCGCTGCAAGTGCGGCCCATCGCATGGATAGCATTGCGTGCCTCGTGGTCCTTTGAAAAATTGGACATCCAGCATTATATCCTCCAAATCGGTCAGATGAACCGGTCAGGAAGATACGAAGTATTGGATCAGCAAGCTCGGAATGCCGGTCGAGGATATAATGATGAACCGAGCCATTCGGCAGAAGAGTGATGTGACAAGGAGAAGAGGACATGTTTAAAACAATCGCGGGTGTAGCGGCGCTGCTTGCCGCATCGACCCTGGGGTTTGGGCAGCCCAAGCAGGCTGTCGATATTACGAAAGCGCAGATCGATGAAGTTTTGAAGTTCGCGCCGCCCGCGGTGGATCAGACGCTGCGCGTAATTGACATGGGCGGATATGCGATGTCGGTGGCGGTGATTCATCGTGGACCGACGGGTGCGCCCGCAGCAGGGGCCGGACGCGGCGCCGGAGCGGGTGGCGGACGGGCGCAGGCTGCCGCGGCGCAAGCCGAGCCGTGCGGGATGAGTTCGGCGCCCGCAGGAGCGAAGCAAGGACCTCCCGGCATGATCGCGCACGACGATACGGTTGAGACTTACATCATCATTTCGGGATCGGGCACGCTGGTTACAGGCGGCGATATCGTGAATGGCCGGCGTTCTCCGGCTGATAGCGAAGTCACGAAAATCCTGAATGGGCCATCCTGCAGCGGACGCGTGGTAGGAGATTTCGTCAGCCGCAAAGTGGGTGTCGGCGACATTTCCGTGATTCCCGCGGGCATGCCACATGGCTGGACGGACATTACGACCGAAGTAACGTATCTCAGCATCCGGCCGGATCCAAAGAAGGTTTTGGAGCACGGCTACGTGAATCCGCACATCAAGCAGTAATCGGATCGAAATAAAGCGCGCGTGCGAAAAACATGCGCGCTTCCTTCCCATAGGACCGCTATCCGAACAGAGTAAAATAATCAGACAGTAAGGACGGGCAAATGCCAAACGAAGCGGCGGCTAAGTTCGCTCGAAATGCGAGCTATTTGCACGCATTTGGGATTTGCTTACTGATTTCGGGCTTAGCACGCGGCCAGACATCCATCCAATCCACGCCTAGCCAGCCGTCGCAGGACACTGGCGAACTAGCGACAATCGACGCTCCGGCAACGTTTCGTTCCCGCGTCAATCTCGTGATGGTGCCGGTGGTGGTGCATGACAAGCAGGGACACGCGATCGGCACGCTCAAGCAAGAAGACTTTCAATTATTCGACAAAGGAAAGCAACAAACCATCACGAAATTTTCGGTAGAGAAGTCCGGCGATCTCGTGCATGCCTCCGCGATTCCAGTACGGCCGGGAATTGAAGAGGATGGCCGCCCGAAACCTCCGCAAGACACCTCCGCGATTCCGACCCGTTTCATTGCATATTTGTTCGATGATGTGCACCTGGTGTTTGGCGATATCGTGCAAGCGCGCCAGGCGGCGACGAAGTATCTGAACGAGTCGTTCAAGCCGACCGACCGCATCGCGGTCTTCACCACCTCCGGCCAGAACATGGTCGATTTTACTGATGACATGGCGAAGGTGCGGGAGACGATGGATCGAATCATGCCGCGCCCAACGAGCGGCAGGCCGTCGGAAGAGTGTCCCTACATGTCGTTCTACATGGCGGACCAGATCGTGAACCGAAACAATCCGACCGTACTCCAGGCCGCGGAACAAGACGCGATCGTTTGCGAGAACATCATCCCCGATCGCGGAGGACAGGCGGCTGCGATGCGGCAAGCCGAAGGGGACGTGCGTGCAACCGCCCAGCGAGTGCTGTCTTTCGGGGAGAACGACACGACGCTGGTGCTGAGCGTTTTGAAAAATACGATCAGGCGAATGGCTGGTTCGCCCGGTCA
>Ga0126371_10003996_pt1 | contig 12966 bp, 10 predicted proteins | sample PanSoiMetaPlot_4_FD_110145 | JGI IMG/M metagenome (GOLD analysis project Ga0126371, IMG submission 110145) | Tropical forest soil microbial communities from Panama - MetaG Plot_4 | ecosystem: Environmental > Terrestrial > Soil > Tropical forest > Bulk soil | place: Panama | collected 2016-02-17
ACCGAACGGAAGGTGGCGTCCCCCCCGGTCAAGTCCAGCTCAACCTGGTAGGAGCCGACCGTGATGAGCCCTGAGCGTTCTCGTGCTTCGTCTCGGGTGAGGTTAGCTGCCACCAGGAGATCCTTTCGTGGTCGTCGTCGACTGCAGCGATTTTTGCACGTGCACGTGCGGGCTAGACGCAGGACCCCGGTCGCAGGCGTCGGAATGCGCCGGTCTTGCCCCGGGTTGTCGGTCTTGTAACCCCCACCGAGCTACAGGAGCGCGCATGACCGAGCATGAGCCAACCGTGGTCGACTTCTGGTTCGACCCGGTCTGTCCGTGGGCGTGGATAGCGTCCCGCTGGATGCACGAGGTGGAGAAGGTGCGTCCGGTCACGACGAAGTGGCACGTGATGAGCCTGTCCGTGCTGAACGAGGACCGGGACGTGCCTGAGCCGTACAAGACGCTGCTGCGCACTGGGTGGGGGCCGGTGCGGGTTTGCATCGCCGCTGAGCAGAAGTACGGGAACGAGGTGCTTGGGCCGCTGTACACGGCGCTTGGCGCGAAGTTCCACCACGAGAAGGCGCCGCGGGAACGCGCGACCTACGAGGCTGCGCTCGTCGAGGTGGGCCTGCCCGCCGACCTGGCCGACGCCGCGGAGTCCGTCGAATACGACGAAGCGCTGCGCGCCTCGCACAAGGAAGGCATCGAGCTGGTCGGCTACGACGTGGGCACGCCGGTCATCTCGGTGAACGGGCTGTCGGTCTTCGGCCCAGTCGTATCGCCGATTCCGCGTGGCGACGCGGCAGGCCGGCTCTGGGATGGCGTTCTGCTCATCGCGGGCACGGACGGATTCTTCGAGCTGAAGAGGTCCCGGACCCGGGATCCGATCTTCGACTGACGGCTCCCGTACCGGCAGTAGTGCCACGAATGCGTCCCCGTCCGCCTAGCGAGTTTCACAACATATTACACCGAGTGCCCGTTCCGTTACTGTTAGCCCCTGGGGGCTGTGCTTGCCCCCGGGGGCAGGCCGCCAGCACGGGGACTCCCCGCCCCCCCTTCCCCCCGGCCCCCAATCGCCGCCTAGTCGGCGGCTGGTGGCACACTCACGCTTATGCGCGTTTATCTGGGATCTGATCACGCGGGTTTCGAGCTGAAGACTGCCCTGATCGCCTGGCTTCGCGAGGCCGGGCACGAGCCAGTGGACTGCGGCCCGCAGACCTACGTGCCTGACGACGACTACCCGGTCTATGTGATGCGCGCGGCGCACGGCGTCGCCACCGACCCCGGCACCCTGGGCATCGTGATCGGCGGCTCCGGCAACGGCGAGCAGATCGCCTCCAACAAGATCCCCGGGATCCGGGCCGCGCTGGCATGGACGGAGGAGACCGCCCGGCTGGCCAGGCAGCACAACGACGCCAACGTGCTCAGCCTGGGCGCGCGGATGTACAGCGACACCGACGCGATCGGTTTCGCGAAGGTCTTCGTGGAGACCCCGTTCTCGCAGGAGCCGCGGCACGCCAGGCGCCTTGAGATGATCGCCGACTACGAGAAGTCCGGCGAGCTCCCGCCGCTGCCGGGTACCGCCTAGCGGATGCGGCGACGCCGCCGCCGGGCCCGCGGCTGAGGTGGCTCTGCGCCGGGCGCCGTGACGCTGCGTTCCGCGACCGACGGCTCCTCGCGCGCCGCCGCCTCTGCCAGGTGGTCGGGCCGCGGACGCGACACGTCCCTGGCCCGCATCGCCGCGCTCAGCGTGACCTTCATGCCTGCCATGCGTCCCAGTGTCGGTCAGAAGATCTTCGGGCACCAGGGGGCAGGGTCCCAGGACATGGCGGCGGACAGCGGCGCGAGGCTCCCCGGCCGCAGTTCAGTGATCAGGCCCGCCGCGGCAAGCGCGCCGAGCCGGGTGCCGCCGAGGTACGCGGCGCCCAGGTCGCGGACATCGAGCGCGATATCGGCAGCGTCTGAGGTCCGCTCGCACGTTACGCCGGCGGCGAGCCCGGCGGCGCGCACCCGCCAGCGGCCAGCGTTGGCGGGGAGCAGCTCGTCGCGGACCTCGAGTACGACGTCTACCGGGCAGGAGTACAGCCGTTCGGTCAGCGCCTTTGGCACGTCGACGATGCGCACCCACAGCGCGTCCGATACCTGTAGCCGCGCCCGGCGCGGATCGAGCAGCTGGTAGAGCAGCGGGTCGTCAGCGGGCCGCAGTCGCGCGATGACCTCCGTCACCAAGTCCCGGCTGAGCAGGTCGCGCCACAGCGCCGCCCCGGCGGCCGGGTCGGCCGCGATCAGCTCGTTGACGATAAGCAGGCTGTCGGGGAGGAAGGTGTCGTCGTCCCACCGGCCCTTGGCGGCGTATAGCGCGTAGCCGCGCGGTCCAGAGTCGTCTTCGGCAATCACGCAGCGCTGCGGGCTGAACCCGTGCCGGTCCTCCGCCCAGTCCTTGAGCACCCGTTCCCACCAGGCGTCGTTCCTGGTGAAGAACCCCGGCTGGGCCGCGAGCACGGCGTCGTAGACCTTGACGAGCTCCGCGCTGGCCGCGGTCGGCTCGGTGAGCCGCAAGCGCAGACCAGGGTCATCCGGAGCGACCGGCGCGAGCGCGCCCTCGCCGCGCCGGAACTTGAACGTCGCCGTCGTCGACGCGCGCCCGTACCCGTAGCGACCGTACAGCGGCGTCTCCGAGGCCCACAGCGCGGCGATCGGCTCGTCCCCCGCGGCGATGTCGGTGAGCTGGCGGCGCATCAGCGAGCGGACGATGCCGCGCCGCCGGTACGTCGGCAGCACAGCCACGTAGGAGACTCCCGCGGTTGGCACCGTGGCGCCTGGCACGCACATCCTGAAGGTGTATGCGCCAGCGACTCCGACCGGGCCGGCGCTGGCGGGCAGCGCGGGGTCGAACGCGGCGAGGGACCGGTCCGCTTCGAAGAGCGCGCGGATCATTGGCATGTCGCGTTCGGGCGTGGGTCCGCTGTGGAACGCGTGCTCGGTCACAGTGCGAAATGCGGCCAGCTCATCGTGGGTCACGGGGCGGATCGGGTACGGGTCTGCCATGATGGTCTTCTTATCCTGCCGGGGATGCCGCACGCGAGTTGTTTTCGCGCGCAGGGGAGGAAGTCGGGGAAAAGGAACGTGGCAACGCGTGCGATTACATCGATGTGCGGATAGCCTGCGCCCGTAATGGTTGTTCGTACCCCCACCACAGCGATGCGCACAGTGATGCGCTCGCTACGCTTGGCCGGCAGCTGGCTGAACAATCAGGTCCGGCAGCAGTTCATTACGCGGAACCGGCGGGTCGCGTTCGGCCTCACCCTGATCACGGTGGCAATCGCCATCGCGGCCGTGCACCTGTCCGAGTGGTGGTTCTCGCCCGGAGTGATGATCCTGCCGATCCTGTGCGGGGGCTTGCTGCTGTGGCCTCGGGCACTGCGGATCCTGTTCGTCATCGCAGGCGTCGGCATCATCTACGACATGGTGGAGGGCAAGGCCGGGGCGGGGATCGTCGCCACGATCGCGGTGACCGCGATCTTCGCTGACGTCCTCGCCAGGACCAGGGGCAAGCTGGGGACCCGCGGGCTGCGTGCGGACCGGATGATGATCGAACTGCGGGACCGCATCCGGGCGCAGGGCACGTTGCCAGACCTTGGCGACGGCTGGGGATCGATGGTGCTGCTGCGGCCGGCCGGCGGTTCCTCCTTCGGCGGCGACTTCGTGGTCTCGCATTCTGACGGGAAATCGCTCGAGGTGGCGCTCGTCGACGTGGCGGGCAAGGGGATGGACGCCGCCACCAGGGCGCTGCTCCTGTCCGGCGCGTTCGGTGGCGTGCTCGGCTCGGTCCCCAGAGAGGGGTTCCTGCCGGCCTGCAACGCCTACCTGCTCAGGGGCAAGGCCGCCGAGGGTTTCGTCACGGCGGTGCACCTCGCTGTCGATCTGCCGTCCGGTGAGTACACGCTCTCGTCGGCCGGGCACCCGCCGGCGGTGCATTTCGATGCGAACACCGGTCAGTGGCGGGTGACCAAGGCGCGCGGGATGGTGCTCGGCGTCGTTCCCGACCTGGCCAGTGTTCCCGAGATCCCGGAGAAGGGCGTGCTCCGCCGCGGCGATGCGATCATGCTCTACACCGACGGACTGGTGGAGGCACCGCGCCGGGACATCGACGAGGGCATCGAGCGGCTGCTTGGTGAAGCTGAGCGCCTGGTCGTCGCGGGCTTCAGGACCGGCGCGCCGGACCTCGTCAACAACATGCAGCGCTCCATAGCCAGCGGCGACGACTGCGCCCTCGTCCTCATCTGGCGAACGTGACCGGAAGCCCGAACCTGCCGAGCAGGTGGCTGTCGAAGCGGGTCATCGCGCTGATCCTGTCGCCAGACATGGTGAGCACCAGCAGCCCGACCGTGTGCGACTGCCCGCTCCGCTGGTTGCTCGCGTAGAAGCCGAACGCTGGCTGGCCGTTCGCCCGCGTCGGCGACTCAACTAGAGTGGCGGCCCAGCCGGGGCGTAGCGCCGTGGCCGCGAGGAACTGCCCGGCCAGTTCGCGTCCCTGGTACTCAAGCGGCAGCGGCGGCATGGTGAACCACGCGTCGTCGGTTAGCAGCGCGACGATGCCGTGCACGTCGCCGGCCTGGAAGGCGTCAGTGAGCTGACGGACCAGTTGCCGTTCCGCGGGCGAGTGCGCCTGCGGGGGCGGATCATCGCCGGCCGTCGGCCGCTGTCGCCGCTCCAGGGCCGCGCGGGCGCGCTTTAGCGCGCTAGTGACCGATTCCTCAGTGGTGCTAAGCAGCTGGGCGGTCTCGCTGGCACGGAACCCGAGTACGTCGCGGAGGATGAGCGCGGCGCGCTGGCGTGGCGGCAGCAGTTGCATCGCGATAATGAAGGCAAGGGAGATCGACTCGGCCGACTCGTAGCTGGCCTCCGGACCCGGAGCCATGTCGGCGAGTCCGGTCAGCAGGTCGTCGGGGTACGGCTCAAGCCAGAGCACCTCGCCGAGCCGGGTCGGCTCGGGCGGCACCATATCGGCCATCGCCGGGTCCTCCCCGGCGCCGTCCGACTTGGCCGGGGCGTTTGCCGCGGCCGGCGGCCGCCGCCGTGCCGACCGCAGCGCGTCCAGGCACCGGCTGGTGGCGACCCGGTACAGCCAAGTGCGCAGCGAGGCGCGTCCTTCGTACCCGGCGAGTCCCTGCCACGCCGAAAGCAGCGTGTCTTGCAGCGCGTCCTCTGCGTCCTGCAGCGAGCCGAGCATCCGGTAGCAGTACACGCGCAGCTCGCGCTGGTATGGCGCGACGAGTTCGCGGAAGGCCTCCCCGTCCCCGGCCCGGGCATGGTCAAGCAACTCCATGGCGGTCACGCTACCGCGAGCTGGATCGTGCGCACGGGCCAGTACAGACGACCGGACGAGCCGGAACTGGGCGCCCGCCGCCCGCCCAGTTTGCTACCCGGGCGGCCGTCCGTATAAGCAGCCAAGCCTGCTAATCAAGGAGCAAACGAAATGCCTGTCACCACTGACTCACCCGCAGTCGCCGTCGCCCGCACCCACATCGAGGCGTGGAGCAACCACGACTACGAGACCGCACGCGGCAGCCTCGCCGCAGACGTCACTGTCGCGTCCACCACGACCCAGCCGATCATGGCGCCCGTGCACCTGTCCGGTGCCGACGCTTACATGGAAGGCCTGACCCACTTCGCCCAGACCGTCGTGCCCGGCAGCGCGCGGGTGATAGCCACGACCGGCGACGATCGGAACGCGCTCGTCCTGCTCACGGTGGAGGCTGACTTCGGCGGCGGCACGATGATCCTGCCGGGCGCCCGCCTGTACCTGCTCGACGACGACAAGAAGATCAAGTCCGAACAGGTGATCTTCTTCGCCTCCCCGGAGTGAACCGCGAGAGGGGTGGGCCGTGCGACCTGCACGGCCCACCCCAGCGCGCGTGGGGCGTACAGTCCGCGCCGGGCACCCACCGCGCGCGGGGCGTGCAGTCCGCGCCGGCCACCCCGGCGCGGGCCTGAATTCCGCGGTTCGGGGTATAAAACTATGAAATTTCAGGATTTAGCACAGGTGAAGCCTCACCCGTAACTGCGTGATCGCGAAGGCTTTTTTCCTGGCGTAGACTTTTTATCGCTATAGAGTGCGAATTCTTCGCGATCATGGAATCCTGGCGGCCAGATACCCCATAGGGGTATGTGCGCGAAGACGGCGGCAGCCTCATCCGCACGTTGTGCCCCATCCGTTCCTGCCGCTCCACCACCGTGGAGTCTTACCCGGGTACGGGAAGGCCTCGAACCGGCAGCGAGCCGGTATGCGTTAGCGCCGCTGGCCCGGAGAGACCGTGCCAGCGGCGCCAACACTCCAAGGCTCAGGCGCCGCTCAAGACATCGCCGCCGCCCTCGCCAGCAGGCTGTGGGCCGCCCGGAGCAGGACGTTCGAGTCACTGGCGGCCTGCGGATGCCCGCCAGCCGAAGACCCGCCGACCGAAGACCCGCCGAACTCAGCGCCGTACAGGACGAGTTTCATCTGCGAGACGATCGCGTCCCGCTGCTTGCCGAGCTCGATGAGTCCATTCTCGATGGAGGTGTAGGTCGTATCGGCGGGGGAGTCGCTGGCCAGGGCCAGAGTCGATGCCTTGAGCGTGCTCAGGCCGAACGCCCCGACGGCGGCGTTGAGCTGTGAGTACGCGTCGCCAATCCGGACCAGCATGCCGAAGTGCGAACGGACCGCCGCGGGCAGCGCGGACGGCCTGAGCACCTCGATGAGCACCCTGCCGTCCGGCGTGTAGTCGTCGCGCAGCTTCAGCAGTTCCATCATCGTCGGCTGGATGTCGGTGTGATCGGACCAGAGGGCGCTGTTCACGCCCTGGTGTTCGACGCCGGGACCGACGAGGCCGAGCCAGGTGGTGTTGATCTCGGGTGCCACGTCGCCGTGGTTCCACGCGTCGCCGCCAGACGGCTCGCAGGTGAGGACGTTGCCGCAACCGGTCGGGACGCTGCTGTCCAGCCAGAAGTCGGGGTTGCCGAACACGGCAACCGTCGCGGTCCGCTTGGGGTCACCGGTGATCATGTGCAGCAGCTTCATCTCTACTGTGTCGGCCATGTAGTTGACGACTTGCACCGTCTTGCCGGTGGCGACGTCATCGGCGGTGAGCGTCGCCGCGGCCCGCTCCAGGGCGCGCACCGAGGTGTTCGTCCGGCCGGGCTGGTGGTGCACGTAGACGATCGGCGCCGAGTCGGCCTGGACGTCGAACGGGGTGCTGATGCCAGTGGCGGCCAGCATGCCGGTGATGTTCCCGTCGACCTCGCCCACGTTCTTGTAGGTGCACGGCGTCGTCACGCCGTCGCAGTTGGCCGGGCTAGGCGTGCCGCCCACGAAGTGGTCGCCCTCGTCCGCGGTGACCACGAACAGCGTGTTCGCCTTGGTGATCCCTCGCGACGCAAGGTCTTTGAAGAACGTGCCGAACGCGGCGTTCTCCGCTCGAAGCTGTGCCTCGTACTGTGCCTCGCCCGGGCCCATGCCCGCGCCCGTGGTCCACGAGTCGTGCAGGTCGGTCAGGTACGTGAACGTGACCGGGATGCCGTGGGTCTGCATGTCGAGCGTGTAGGCGAGCGCGTTGTATCCCTGCATGCTGTCGTAGCCGGGGAACCCGGTGTTGCCGTTGAAGTCCTTGATGACCTGGCCGTTGAAGTTTTTCACCGGGCCCGAGGGGCTCAACACCGGATCGATGTACTTCGCGCCGAACAGCGCGCGGTACCCGTGGTAGCCGCCAGGCTCGTCCGGCAGGAGGTCGGGCACCGAGTGGTGCTTGGCGCAGACCGCCGAACCCTTCGCGCAGTGCACCGACAGGCCTTCGTAGTCGGCCGCGGCCTTGGCGGACAGTTTCGGGTTGTTGCCCTCGGCGGCGTCGGCCGACGCCGGCCCGAACACGTGCGCCACGTCGGGGGCCTGGTTCTCCAGTTCGGTGTTCGCGGCTGCCACGGAGCCGAAGTTGCAGCCGGCCCGGGTGTAGGACACCCACGGCGCGGGCGGTGTCTTGCCGTTCTGCCCGACCATCGTGGTCGTGGAGTCATTGACGGGCGTTCCTGTGTAGTCAGTGAAGTAGTCGACGATCGGATCCGTCCAGTAGGCGAACGAGCCCGCCTCGTCGGAGCTGCCGTCCTTGGCGCCCGTGTAGTAGTGGTACTCGTTGGCGATGGCGTCGCCCGTGTCGCTGCCGTACAGGCCGGCCTCCGACGTGACGATGTCGTTGGCGGTGTGCGCGATCAGCGGGGTGTGCTCGTGGGAGATCAGCGTGCCGTTGCCGGTGATGAAGTTCAGCAGGTTCGGCATCTGCTGGAGGTCGCTTGGCACGTTCGGGTTGTCGCGTGTGTAGTGCACGTTGTCGAACTGCAGGTATATGACGTGCTTGATCTTGCCGACGGAGAGGTCGCAGGTACCGGCCGCGGTTTGCGGCGCGGCCGGCCTTGCGGGCGCGGCGGCCGGCCGGGCCGGCGCCGCCACTGCCGCACCGCTGGTGGCCGCCGCGGCGGTCACCATGCCAACCGCGAGGGCGCCGCCAGCGAGCACCGCGATTGACTTACGGGAACGTGAACTCGGGGATCGTGGTACGCGCATCTTGGGGGGTCGCCTCCGCCGCGTCAGGACCCGCTCCCGACGCGGGTCTGGCGAGGCAACCGTAAGCGAACAGCGCCGGACACGGGCTGACTCAATTCGAAGATCGCCTAAAAACAGCATGAACGCCATCCGCACGCGAACCGAATGCATACTTAAGAACTTCCTTAGTCGCGGCAGCGCGCGCCTAGCGAACGGCGAGAGCCGAACGACCCGCCGCACGCCACGTCTGGCCTGCGGCGATGCGGGGCGCGGCGACGCCACGTTAGCGGGACGCTACTGCCGCACGCCCCGCGCACAAGATGGCACACGCGGTCAGAATGTTTCCTCCGCGTGTCCGGCCGGCAATTTTCCGTGGTCCGCATGAACGTCCGCGAAATCGCCTCTTTCGCAACCGCCGGACGCCTAGAACGGCATAACCCGGCACTGGCAAGTCCCGCGCAACGGCGCCGGTACGCACGGTATTTCCGCAGGTCAGCGACGGTAAAGCTAGCCTTTTGTGTATTCACTAGCATATCGGCATTGGCTGTTGCAAACTAAATAAGAGCGCAATGCGCGGCACCTACGAGCAGCCAAGCCAGTTGGGCCCGCATACCCGCCTTCGTTCTCCGACATCGACGTCAGGTGACGTCAGTGTCATTGTTTGCTTTTATTTCTGACCTGTGCGCAAATAGACAGGTGGCTGGCGGAGGTATGGGCAGCCTGGCGGGGACGAGCGGCCTGGACGAGGAGGCAGCGGCGCCGGGCATAGAGGTCGCGGCGGAGGTCTCGCTGGCGGTCGCGGCGAAGGCATCGGGAGAGAACTTCCCAGTTGCCCTCAAGGTGCTGCCCAGAGCCTGGCGAGCACACCTCACCGCGCTGTACGGGTTCGCGCGGCTCACCGACGACATCGGTGACGAGCCACTGCCCGGCATGCCCGAGGACGCGACCCCGCAGACGATCCAGGCCACCCGGCTGAAACTGCTCGACGACCTGCAACAAGATGTCGCCAAGATTTTCGATGGCGGCACGCCGGAGCTTGCGGCCATCCAGGCCCTGAAGAAGACGGTGTCCGAGTGCGGCATCCCGCGGCAGCCGTTCGAGGACCTGATCCAGGCCAACCGGCAGGACCAGCTGGTCAAGCGCTACCAGACATACGACGACCTGAAGAGGTACTGCGAGCTCTCCGCGAACCCGGTCGGCCAGGTGGTGCTGTACATAGTCGGCGCCGCCACACCAGAGCGCTTGCAGCTATCCGATAACATCTGCACGGCCCTGCAACTCGTAGAGCACTGGCAGGACGTGGCCGAGGACCTGGGCAACGGCCGGATCTACCTGCCCCTGGAGGACCTGAGGGACTTCAACGTCAGCGAGGCCGACCTGGCGCGGCAAGCCGCAGGCCCGGACGTCATCAAGCTCATGGCATTCGAGACAAAGCGGGCGGCAAACCTGCTCGACGAGGGCGCCCCGCTCATCGGGACCCTCAAGGGCGCCGCGCGGCTCGCGATCTCCGGCTACGTGGCCGGAGGCCGGGCAGCACTCACGGCCATCACCAGAGCAGGCTACGACGTGCTGCGCCAGACGCCGAGGCCAGGTAAGGCAGCGACGCTGGTCAACATGGTCAGCGGTTACGTCAGGGGGAGGTGAGCGTGGACGTTAACGAGGCTTACGCCGAGTGCGAGCGGATTACCTGGTCGCAGGCGCGCAACTTCGCCTACGGAATCCGGCTGCTGCAGCCGCCGAAGCGGCGCGCGCTCGCCGCCGTCTACGCGTTCGCGCGCCGGATCGACGACATCGGCGACGGAGATCTGCCCGCCCAGGACAAGACGGCACAGCTCGAGGCGGCCCGCGTCCAGGTGCACGCCCTGGTCGCCGCCGTGCAGAGCGGCAAGCCCGCGGCAGACACAGGCCTCGACCCGAGCGCCCCTGGCGAGCCGAGCGCCCCGGGCGACCCGGTGCTCGTCGCGCTCGCGGACGCGGGGGCGAGGTTCCCGATCCCGCTGGCCGCCTTCGGCGAACTGATCGATGGCTGCCTCGCCGACGTCAACCAGGCCACCTACGAGACGTTCGACGACCTGCTCTGGTACTGCCGGTGCGTAGCCGGCTCGATCGGCCGCCTTTCGCTCGGCATCTATGGTGCCACGGACCCGGCACGGCAGACTCGCATGGCGGACGACCTCGGCGTCGCGCTGCAGCTCACGAACATCCTGCGGGACGTGCGGGAGGATTACCTGAACGGCCGGGTGTACCTGCCGGCCGAAGACCTTGCCAAGTTCGGCTGCGAGCTCACGCTCGGCCAGCCAGAACCGTTCCAGACCGAGGCTCAGCAGGCCCGCTTCGCCAGCCTCGTGGAGTTCGAGGCGTCCCGCGCCCGCGAGTGGTACGCCTCGGGGATGCGCCTGCTCAGCACGATCGATCGCCGCAGCGCGGCATGCACTGGCGCGATGGCGGGAATCTACCGCCGACTGCTCGAGCGCATCGCCAGCCAGCCGTCCGCTGTCCTGCAGGGCAGGATGTCGCTGCCGGCCGGGCAGAAGGCGCTGGTCGCTGTGCAGGCACTGGCCGGGATCGACCGCCGGAAGGCACGCAAGGGGGCTAACCAGTGAAGGCCGTAGTCGTCGGCGGGGGGCTCGCCGGGATCACCGCCGCGATCGCGCTCGGCCAAGCGGGCGCGGACGTCACGCTGCTCGAGGCCAAGCCCAGGCTCGGCGGCGCCACCATGTCGTTCACCAGGGACGGCCTGGTGGTGGACACCGGCCAGCATGTGTACCTGCGCTGCTGCACCGCATACCGCGGCCTGCTCGACCGGCTCGGTATGGCCGCGCACGCACCGCTGCAGCGCCGCTTCGACGTGCCCGTCCTCACTCCGTCCCGCCGTACCAGGCTCCGCAGGAATCGGCTCCCCGCCCCGCTGCACCTGCTGCCCACCCTTGCCAGGTATCCGCTTCTGTCTTTCTCTGAACGATCGCGAGTTTCTCTGGCGGCTCTGGCGATGCGCCGGGTGGACCCGGCCAACCCGGCGACGGATGAGGTCCGGTTCGGTGACTGGCTCGCGGCGCACGGCCAGGACGAGCGGGCGCGCCGCGCGTTGTGGGACCTGTTCTCTGTGGCCTCGCTGAACATTCCCGGCGACGACGCCACGCTCGCGCTCGCCGCCACGGTGGTGCGGACCGGACTGCTCGGCGACTCGGGCGCCGCGGACATCGGCGTGCCCGCGCTGTCCCTCGGCGAGCTGCACGGCGCCGCCGCCGCGCGACTGCTCGGCAAGCTTGGCGCCACCGTCCGGCCGAACACGAAGGTCGCCGCGATCGAGGCTAGCGGCGAAGGTCCGGGCGAATTCCTGGTCCGGCTCGCCCGCGGAGAGGACCCTGACGAGGTCATCCGCGCCGACGCGGTGGTGCTCGCGGTGCCGCACGAGGCGGCCGCCAGGCTCATCCCCGCGGGCGCGCTGCCCGCGGCGACGGTCGACGGCTGGGCCGGCCTTGGCGCGGCGCCCATCGTGAACGTGCACGTGATCTACGACCGGAAGGTCATGGACATGCCGTTCGCCGCGGCGGTGGACTCGCCGGTGCAGTGGGTGTTCGACCGGACGCGGATCTCCGGGATGCACGCGCGCGGCGACGACGGGCAATACCTGGCCATCTCGCTGTCTGCGGCGGACGAGTACGTTGACGTCCCCGCGGCCGAGCTTCGCGAGCAGTTCGTTCCGGCGCTCGCCGACCTGTTCCCGGCCGCGCGCGAGGCCACCGTGACGGAGTTCTTCGTGACCAGGGAACGGCGGGCCACATTCCGCCAGGTGCCGGGAACGGCCAGGCTGCGCCCGCAGGCCGCGACCGCGCTGCCCGGCCTGGTGCTAGCCGGCTCGTGGACTGACACAGGCTGGCCCGACACCATGGAGGGCGCTGTGCGCAGCGGCCTTAACGCCGTGCTCGCCCTCCGCGAGAGCCTGGAGCGCGCCGCGGCCCGGGCCTCCGCCGCCGCCCCCGCCGCGCCGCCCTCCGTAACAAATGGGCATATGTCAGGAATTGCCGAGGAAGTTGTGACAGAAGTGACTAACGCGAGCCTGAACGCCGCTGATGCTGAGAAGCCGGCTGGTTTTGGCCAACAGGAAAAGCCGGCTGGTTTTGGCCAACAGGAAAAGGAGGTGCGCTCGTGACGGTCGTGATGCCTGCAGGCGTCGCCGTGGCGCGTGACCTGGTTGGACCGGCGACGGAAGCCGCTCTCAACCGGCTGAGCCCCGGCGTGCGACGGGTCGCCGCCTACCACTACGGCCTGGCCGACGCGGAGGGCAACCCCGTCCGCGGTGGCAGCGGCAAGGCGCTGCGTCCTGCGCTGGCCCTCCTGTCCGCCCGCGCCGCGGGCGCCGCGCCGGAACGCGGCGTCACCCCCGCGGTCGCGGTGGAGCTTGTGCACAA
>Ga0126371_10003997_pt1 | contig 12966 bp, 5 predicted proteins | sample PanSoiMetaPlot_4_FD_110145 | JGI IMG/M metagenome (GOLD analysis project Ga0126371, IMG submission 110145) | Tropical forest soil microbial communities from Panama - MetaG Plot_4 | ecosystem: Environmental > Terrestrial > Soil > Tropical forest > Bulk soil | place: Panama | collected 2016-02-17
CTATCGCCTCACCGACTCGGTTTTTCTGCTCGGCCTCGTCACATTCGTCTCCCAGGCACCGATTTTCTTCATCACGCCCTTCGCCGGGATGATTGCCGACCGTTATGACCGCCGCACGGTGTTTATGGTCACCCGCACGCTTGGGATGCTCCAGGCCGCGGTGCTGACCGCGCTGACGCTCAGCGGTCTGATCGAAATCAACAGCATCATCATCCTGGCATTGATCCTGGGCTTGATCACCGCTGTCGAGACCCCCGCGCGGCAGTCCTTCACCGTCGAACTGGTCGGGCGCGAAGACCTTCGTCAGGCAATTGCGATGAACGCGATGATGTTCAACATCGCGCGTACGATCGGTCCGGCCATTGGCGGAATGATCGTCGCGGCACTCGGCGAAGGTCTGTGCTTCCTGCTCAACACGCTGTCATTCGCAGCGGTTCTCACCAGCCTGTGGCGCATGCGTCTGCCGACGCGCCCGGTCCTGAGCACCGGCCGCCCATGGGACGAGCTGATACAGGGCTTTCGATATGTGTCGACCCATCCCCATATCCGGATGGTGTTGTTTTTGTCGGCCACCTGTTCGGGATTCGGAACCTCGTATCTCGCGCTGATGCCGGCTTTCGCGCAGGACATCCTGCATCAGGGTCCCGAAGCGCTCGGCTATCTCATCAGCGCCTTCGGGGTGGGTGCGATTACCGGCGCGATCCTCGCCTCGCGCGTTCACGAACGGCACATCGCCATCACGCCGACCATCATGGCGGTGCTGCTCGGCGCCAGCCTTATCGTGTTCGCGGAAACCCGCTCGATGTGGCTTGCCATGCTGTTCGTGGTGCCAACCGGTTTCGGTTATCTCGGCATTGCCGTTTCGAGCAACACGCAGGTGCAGGCGCTGTCCGAGGATTCCATGCTTGGGCGAGTGATGGCGTTCTATGCCATGGGCGCGCTGGGATTGCCGCCGTTCGGAGCACTTTTCCTCGGCTGGTTGTCCGACATTATTGGCGTGACACGGGCGTTCATGTTCAGCGGCGCGATCTGTCTTGTCGCAGCGGCGATTTCGCTCGCCAGCCTGCGCCGCCGCGGTCTCGCCAGTTTTTCCGCCTTGCGCGCCGCCCAATCCCGGTGACCCATTGCCGTGCTGAAGCTCTACGGCCAGGCAAGATCGCGAGCAAGCCGCTCCTTATGGATGCTTGAGGAAATCGGCAATCCCTACCAGCACGTGCCGATCACGCCGTATACCGAGAGCCGCCAACCGGACTATTTGCGTATCAATCCGAACGGCCACATTCCAACTCTCGACGACGATGGGTTAATCCTTTGGGAATCGCTCGCGATCAACCTTTATCTAGCCGAGAAATACGCCACGCCTCCGTTGTGGCCCGCGCAAATCCAGCATCGCGCGCGCGCCTACCAATGGAGCCTCTGGGCCGCCAACGAGATCGAGCCTCAAATCCTTCAGATCGCCAAAGGGCTTTCGAAAAAATCTCCCAATCCGGACGCCGTCACTTCGGGACTGGACCAGCTTGCATTTGCGTTCGATGTACTGGAGACCGCTCTTGGCGGGTATACGTACCTGTCGGGTGAGGATTTTTCGGTTGCGGACCTCAACCTCGCTTCGACTATTCGCGAACCCGGTGAGCAAGGCGTCGCAGGCATCGGCGAGATCGACCTCGCTCCGTTCGCCAAAGTATCAGCCTGGCTCGATCGCTGCGGCGACCGCCCCGCAAACCGACGAGTCGCTGCGCTTCCCTAGGTTCGTACTTACCCCACTCTAGGCGCGGCGAGGCAAAACAGAATAACTTGTTCCGGCATTGAGTGGTGAGCATTGTTGTCCGTGACCAGGGGAGGATTTTCCGTAACGCCGCAATCTGCGCCGGCCGCTGACGCCGCGCACAAGATGCGTGAAGCCTTGACGCTCCATCAACAGGGCCGCATTGCGGAAGCAGCACGACTCTATGCGGATATCCTGAAGGCATTTCCCAACCACCCGGGCGCGCTGCAATATCTTGGTGTCATTGAATCGCAGAAAGGCAATTACGCGAACGCGCTGGAGCTGCTGGACCGTTCGCTGGCATCCAATCCGCGCGCGGCTGCCGCCCATTACAACCGCGCCAATATCCTGCGCGACATGGACCGGCTCACAGACGCCATCCGGGGTTATGACGATGCCCTGGCACTTGATCCGAAGCATGTCAGTGCCCTGATCAATCGCGCCGCCGTCTTGCGCAGGCTGGAACGCTATGCCGAGGCCCTTGGCAGCTATGACCTCGCGATCGCCGTAGCGCCGAACGAAGCCAACGCGCATCACGGCCGCGGCATCACGCTGAGCGAACTGGGCCGGCACAGTGACGCGATTGCCGGTTTCGACCGCGCTCTCGCGCTGGCACCCGGCAAAGCCGAATTGCTGATTTCGCGCGGACATGCACTCCGCAGCGCGGGCCAATTTGCCGATGCAGCCCGGGATTTTTTGCAGGCGGTACAGAAGGATCCGAACAGCGCGAACGCCTATGCGGGTCTCGCAAGCACGCTGATGGAGCTGCGGCACTTCTCACATGCGGTCGAGAGTTACGACCGTGCAATGGCTCTCGATCCCGCCTGGATCGAGCTCAATTACGGACGCTCGTCGGCCCTGATCGAACTTCAGCGCTATGAGGAAGCCGTCGCCGGTTTCCGCAAACTTCTCGCGGTGCACCCCGGTTACCCTTATGCGGCGGGCATGCTGGTGCATGCGCTGAACATCAGTTGCGACTGGAGCGATCCCGGCTGCGCTGTTGATCTGATCGCGCGCGTGCGCCAAGGGAAAAAAGCGGCATCACCCTTCGCCGTGCTGGAAATATCCGATTCTCCGAAAGTAATGCAGCAATGCGCAAGAATCGTCATGCGCGACAAATTCGAGCCTGGGCATCCGGCGCTGTGGAACGGTGAAATCTACCCGCATAAGCGCATTTATCTCGCCTATGTTTCGGCCGACCTGCGTTCTCATCCGGTGGGAAATCTGATCGCCCCGGTCATCGGACTGCATGACCGTTCGCAATTCGAGGTCACTGGCATCGCCTATACTGGTGATGACGGAAGCGAAACCCGGCAGCTGTTGAAGCAGGGTTTTGACCGTTTCGTCGAAGCCTCCGACAAAAGCGATTTCGATATTGCGCGGATGATGCGTGAGTTAGAGATTGACATCGCTGTCGATCTCAGCGGCCTGACCGCGAACTGCCGTCCCGGTATCCTTTGCTTCCGCCCCTGCCCGGTGCAGGTGAGCTATCTCGGTTACGCGGGAAGCATGGGCAGTCGCCGCTACGATTACATCATCGGCGACGAAACCGTCATTCCGGAACAAGACTCGGGCTTTTACGACGAAAAGCCCGCTTTGATTCCCTGCCCGTTCATGCCGTTCGACGCTGCGCCGCCCCTGACCTCGTCCCTGATCAAATCGCGTGCCGATGCCGGATTGCCGGAAGACAAGTTCGTCTTCGCCTCCTTCAACAACAGCCTCAAATTCAATCCGCCGGTCTTCGATATCTGGATGCGGCTGCTGCAAAGAATCGGCGACAGCGTGTTGTGGCTTCCGGCGGTGAATCCCACCGCTATGCGCAATCTCGCGAGCGAAGCCGAAAGGCGCGGCGTTGCCGCCGAACGCCTGATCTTTGCGCCCCGTCTGCCGCATTTGAACGACCACCTTGCGCGGCTGGCACTTGCCGATCTGTTCCTCGACACCCTTCCCTACAACGCCCATTCAACGGCAGCCGATGCGCTGAAGAGCGGACTGCCGGTGCTGACCTGCCGCGGCCACAGCTTCGCCGGACGGGTCGCCGCGAGTCTGCTGGAATCCGCAGGCCTCACCGAACTCGTCACGACATCGCCCGGCGAATATGAATCGCGTGCCCTGATGCTGGCACAAAACCCGCACGAACTCGCCGATATCCGGACCAGACTTTGCGCCTGGCGTGCGGCACAGGGCGTGGGCCTGCTTCGCGACACGGTCCGAAATCTCGAAATTGCCTATCGAGAGATGTGGAAGCGGACGCAACAGGGATTACCGCCTGGTGGCTTCACGATAGAAAACGTCGCATGAACACAACACCGCTGTTGGAAGACGCGATCCGATTGCAGCAGGCCGGGCGGATACCCGAAGCGGCTCAGCTCTATTCGCAAGTCCTGCAAACCGATCCGCGCAATTACCACGCGCTGTATCAGCTTGGCCTGATTCTGTTCGAATACCGCAGATACGAAGATGCCGACCGGTTTCTCGGCGCCGCCATACGCGTGAATTCGGGTTCGGCGGAATTGTTTTACAGCCGCGGGTGTGTGTTGCAGCAATTGGGGCGCACCGAAGATGCGCTTGCGGCATTTGCACATGCCCTCGCCATCCGGCCGGATTTTCCTGAGGCGCGCAACAATCGCGGGGTCACCCTGCTTGGCCTCGGACGTCCCGGCGAGGCGCTTGGCTGCTTCGACAGGATTTTGCTCCAGCATCCCGACCTCGCGATCGTTCATACCAATCGCGCGAACGCGCTTCTGGCTCTGAAGCGCCCGGATGCGGCACTCGAATCGGCCGAGTCGGCGCTGCGCCTCAACCCCAATCTGGCCGATGCCCATTTCAACTGCGGCTCCGCGCTGGTCAGCCTCGGGCGAAACGAAACTGCGCATGGGTGTTTCGAGCGGGCGCTTAAGATCAATCCGCAACATGCCGACGCGCTGATCTTTCGCGGCATTGTGCTTGAACTGCTCGAAAGACCAGCGGATGCGTTGGAGAGCTATAACGCTGCGCTCAGTCTGCGGCCCGAACATCCCGACATTCTGTTCAATCGCACCAGCACACTGATGTCGCTCGGCCGTTACCGCGATGTTGTCACGGATTGCGACAAGATTCTAAAGGCGAGCCCGCATTTCAAATACGCTGCCGGCATGCGGTTATATGCCAAACTGCACGCCTGTGATTGGGACAATCGCGATCCTGAAATCGCTGAAGCCGTTGCCGCACAGCGCGCCGGATATCCGGTGCTGCAACCGCTTCAGGCGGTGGCAATGCTGAACTCCGGCGAAGTTCTTCTTCAAAGCTCGCGCATTTGGGTCGGGCAGCAGTTTCCGGCGCCGGCACAGCCCCTGTGGCGTGGGGAAACATACCGGCACGGCCGCATCCGCGTCGCCTATGTCTCGGGTGACTTTGGCGAGCATCCGGTGATGACACTGACCGCGGGTGTATTCGAACAACATGACCGCGCCGAATTCGAAATCACGGCAATCTCGACCCGGCCTTGCAGCACTGGACCGATGCGCCAAAGGCTGCACGATGCGTTCGACCGCTTCATTGACCTCCGCAATCACAGCGCCCGCGAAATAGCCCAGACCATCCGCAATCTCGAAGTCGATATCGTCGTCGATCTGATGGGGCATACCCAGGGAGCGCCAACCCCGGTGTTCGCGCAGCGCGCCGCGCCGGTTCAGGTGACGTGGCTGGGATTCCCGGGAAGTTCGGGCGCGCCCTACATGGATTACATTATCGCCGACCGGATCGTGATCCCGGATGATCAGCAAAATTGCTACAGCGAAAAAGTCGCATGGCTGCCGCGCAGTTGTTTTCCGGTCGACAACAAGCGGGCACTGCCGCAGGCGCCCTCTCGCCAGGATGCCGGTCTTCCCGAAACCGGCTTTGTGTTCTGCAATTTCGGCAAACCGCTGAAATTCGCACCGCATCTATTCGCGCTCTGGATGCGGCTGCTCAAACAAATCCCGGACAGCAGTTTATGGCTGGCTCAGCACAACAGCGAAACAACAGACAACCTGCAGCGTGCCGCCGAAGCGCATGGGGTAGCCCGCGAACGGTTTTGTTTTGCGCCATTTCTGGATTCACCGGACGCGCATCTTGCGCGGATCGTACTCGCCGATCTCTATCTCGACACATTCCCCTACAACGCCCACGCCACGGCATGCGATTTTTTGTGGGCCGGTGTACCCGTGCTTACGCTCACAGGCGGTGGCTATCCCGGACGCGCCGGCGCCAGCATCCTCTCGGCAGCGGGGTTGGACAGTCTGATAACACATTCACCCGGAGATTATGAACAACGGGCGCTGCAACTCGCGAATGATCCAGGCGAAGTGCGACGTGTCAAAGACGTGCTCGCCGGCAACCGCAGTCTTTCCCCCCTGTTCGATACGCCGCGCTTTACCCGAAATCTTGAGCGCGCCTACACCACAATCTGGCGCCGGCATGAATCGGGAGCCGCGCCGGAAAGTTTTGCCGTTGATGATTCCGGCGCTGCATCATGAGCGATCAGACCGTCCGCGCGGCATACGCCCTGCATCAGTCCGGCAAGTATGAAGAAGCTGCAAAGCTCTATAATCAGGTTCTGCAAAAGGACCCCAACAATATCCAGACACTTTTCCTGTCCGGTATGCTCGTTTACCAGCGCGGCGATCTGGAAGCCGCACTCACGCGTTTCGACAGCATTCTGCTGCTGAACCCGGCACATTACGATGCGCTTGCGGCGCGCGGCGCAGTTTTGTCGAGCCTCGGCCAGCATCAGGACGCGCTCTCGGCCTATGATCGCGCACAACAGATCCGCCCCGGATCCGCGCAGATTTACAACAATCGCGCCAATTCGCTTTTCGCATTGGGCCGCCGCGAGGAAGCCCTGGAGAGTTACGGACTGGCCCTGAAGCAGAACCCCAACTACGCCGAAGCCTGGTGCAATCGCGCCATTCTGCTGATGGAATTATCGCAATTGCAGGAAGCGATGCAGAGCTTCCAGAACGCCATCGACCTTCGCCCGGATTACGGCGATGCCTGGGAAGGCCGCGCGACCATACTGACCAGGCTTGATCATCGCGCCGAAGCCGTTCGCGCGTACAACCGCGCGATCGCGCTCAAAGGTCCGCAGCCGCACCTGCTTTACAACCGCGGCAACGCTCATTCGATCCTGAAAAACTATCAGGCCGCCATTGCCGATTGCGAACAGGCGCTCGCCGGTGATCCGGATTATCCATATGTTCGCGGCGTGCTCGCCCACGCCAGGATGCAGATCTGCGACTGGAATAATCTGGAGCCGCAGATGCGCGAGATTGAAACAGGTCTTCGGGCCGGCAAACGTGTGATCACACCATTCAACCTCAAGGCCCTGTCCGATTCGGGCGAATTCCAGCTTCGCTGCGCCGAATTGTGGACCACACATGAATGCCCGCCCGCGCCGCAGCCGATGGCGCCGGCCAAAGTCTACGATCATCGGCGCGTTCGCATCGCTTATGTGTCGGGCGATTTCGCCAATACCGCGGTCGCCGGCCTGATGGCGCCCGTATTCGAAGCTCACGATCGCGAATGCTTCGAGACCGTCGCCGTCTCATTTGGCCCGGCGGATCACAGCGTGATGCGAGCGCGTTTGCAATCGGCATTCGACAATTTCGTCGATGTTGCCGGGCAGAGCGATTTCGCGATCGCGGAATGGCTGCGCCGCGCTGAAATCGACATCGCCGTCGATCTCATGGGCTACACCGGCCAATGCCGCAGCGCGATTTTTGCCCACCGGCCGGCGCCGGTTCAGGTCAATTATCTCGGATTCCCCGGCACCCTCGGCGCGCCCTACTACGACTACATTATCGCCGATCAAATCGTCATTCCTGAGCAGCACACGCAGTTTTATGCCGAAAAGCCGGTATTGCTGCCACACTGCTATTTGCCGGCCGATCCGGCGCGGTTGAACAAACGTGTCCAGCCAACACGCAAGTCGGCAGGCCTGCCGGATCACGGAATCGTCTTCGCCTCATTCAACAGCACCTACAAATTTGCTCCGGATCTCTTTGCCGTCTGGATGCGGCTGCTGACCGCAATCGAGGGCAGCGTGTTGTGGCTGCCGGAAGGAAACTCCGCCGCGCGCGTCAATCTCATACGGGAGGCGTTGGCCAGAGGCGTGTCCGGCGAAAGACTGATTTTCGCATCACCGGTCCCGGCGGCCGAGGACCATCTCGCGCGCCTGTCGCTTGCCGATATTTTTCTCGACACCGCACCGTACAATTCACACAGCACGGCCATCGATGCTCTGACTGCCGGTCTTCCGATCGTCACCATGCCGGGCAACAGTTTCGCCAGCCGCGTTGCGGCAAGCGCGCTCATCGCCGCGGGTTTATCGCAACTCGTGACAAAGTCACTCGATGAATATGAGAGACTTGCGAGCGAACTGGTGCGCGATGTGCCGCGCCTTACACGGTTCAAGCAGCAACTTGCGGCGCGGCTACCGGGCTCACCGCTGTTCGATGTGCGCCGATTCACGCGCGATCTCGAGCGAGCCTATAGCAACATGTACGACCGCAGCTGGACCGGATTGCCCCCCACCGCTTTCCCGGTAGCATCATGACATTGCGCCTCTGCCCGCCGGCGTGCCGGCGATGACGCAGCAGGTTTTGCAACAGGCGGCGCAGTTGCTGGCGGCAGGAAAACCCGAGGCAGCCGACCGCATCGTTGCGGAGGCAACGAAGCGCGAATCCAATCCGGCCGGACTTCTCTACCAATGGGGCAATATGCTGGCACAAATCGCGCGGTTCGATCATGCGGTTTCCACCTATGACCGTGCCCTGGCGCTTGCGCCCGAGGCACCCGAAGTTCTGCTCAATCGGGGGAACGCCCTGTTCGAATTGAGCCGCCATGCGGAAGCCCTGGCGAATTACGATACGGCGCTGACGCGCGCACCGGGAAACCCGATGTTGTGGAGCAACCGGGGAAATGCGCTCGCCGAACTCGGGCGCAACGACGATGCAATGGAGAGCTTTTCGAAAGCACTCACGATAGATCCCTGCAATGCCGCGGCACACATCGGCCGTTCCGGTTTGCTCTCAGATGCCGGCCGTAATGAAGATGCATTGCGGGACCTCGAAGCAGTCGACGAGGAAAGTGCCGAACTCGATTACCGGCGAGGCATGTTGCTGCTGCGCCTGAAGCGCAACCACGAGGCCCTGAAGGTTTTCAGCCGATCCATCGCGCTCGAACCGGGCGATGCACAGTCGCATATCGGCCGCGCAATGGCGCTTGGCGCGCTTATGCGCGATCAGGAGGCGCTCGGTGCCGTCGACATGGCATTGCGCCTGTCGCCTGAAAATCCGGACGCATGGAACAGCCGCGCGAATATTCTGTTGCGGCTGAGGCGATACGAAGGTGCACTGATTTGCAGCGACCGCCTCGTCCGACTCAACCGCACTTCCGCGGCGGCATGGCACAATCGCGGGGCGGCACTCTATGGACTAAGGCGGTTCAGGGAAGCTCTTGCGGCGTACGAAAAGGCGCTTTCGCTGGACGAGCAAAACGCATCGACCTGGAACAACAGCGCGGTCACACTGATGTCGCTTGGCAGTAACGAACCGGCGCTGGCGAATTTCGCGCGCGCCCTCGAGATCAATGCCCTCGATCCTGCAATCTGGAGCGCCCGCGCAAAGGCGCTGACCAATTTCGGACGCTTTGCCGAAGCCGCCAAAGACTGCGAACGAGCTCTCGCACTGGATGCCGGGAACATCTCCGCACAACGTCTGGCGATCCATGCGCGACTTCGCGCCTGCGACTGGAGCCGCCGCGAGGCCGACAAAAATGCCATCCGCAGTGCACTCGCCGCCGGAAGACGCCTGATCGATCCGCTGGACTGCCTCGCGATGCTGGGCTCGGGCGCCGAAAATCTCGCCGCGGCGAAATTGTGGACGTTAGAAGAATTTCCCCCGGAAAGTCCGCTGGTGTCACCCGCGGCGCATGTCGCACATCAGCGCATCCGGATTGGTTATCTGACTACGGATTTTCGTGAGCATGTTATGGGCTTTCTGATGGCCGGCGTGTTTGAGCACCATGACAAAGGCCGTTTCGAAACCGTCGGACTATCGCTTGCTCCCCGCGACAACGGCGCGACGCAAGCACGAATCGCGGCGGCACTCGACCGGTTAGTGGACTTGCACGAGGTTTCCGACGCTGCTGCGGCAAATCTCATTTCCGGCATGCAGCTCGATATCCTCGTCGACCTCAACGGCCATACAGGTAACGCGCGCACGGGTATCCTTGCTCGCCGGCCTGCGCCCATTCAGGTGAATTTTCTCGGCTATCCCGGCACGATGGGAGCGCCCTATATCGATTATCTCATCGCCGACCGGGTGATCGTTCCGCAATCGCAGCCGGGCTTCTACAGCGAGCAAATAATCTCTCTGCCGGACTGCTATCAACCGAACGATCGCAGCAGAAAAGTCGCCGAAACATTCCCGTTGCGCCAAAGCGCTGGTTTGCCGGAAGCCGGATTTGTCTTCTGCAGTTTCAACAACAACTACAAAATCACACCGGAGATTTTCGATACCTGGATGCGGCTTCTGCGCGCCGTCGACGACAGTCTGCTGTGGTTGCTGGAAGACAACACCCTCGCGGCTGCCAATCTCCGCCGCGAGGCCGCACAGCGCGGCGTGTCCGAACAACGGCTTGTATTCGCGCAGCGCGTGCCCCAACCGGCACATCTTGCGCGCCATGTCCTCGCCGACCTGTTCCTGGATACAACTCCTTACAACGCCCACACCACCGCAAGTGACGCGCTGTGGATGGGCTTGCCGGTCGTGACCTGTCCGGGAAATTCATTTCAGTCGCGGGTTGCGGCCAGTATCCTGACCGCGGCCGGTGCCCCGGAACTGATCGCGCCGACACTCCCTGATTATGAAGCCCTGGCGCTTGGCCTTGCACGCGATCCGAAATCGCTGTCGAGCATCCGTGCGAGACTCGCCGACAACCGAGACACCTGCACGCTGTTCGACATCGGCCGGTTCACGCGGAACCTGGAGGACGCCTACATCACAATATGCAATGGCCGGGCTTTGCCCGGCCATTGATATGTTGCTGATGTGTTGCGATTAACCCGGCGCCGGACCCTCGGTGACCCGGACCAGGGTATCCGGATGAATCCACTTCTTGAACGCGGCCTGAATCTGGGCCGGTGTCATCGCCACGTAATGCTGCGCGGCAATAGTCGGTTCATCCGGTGGCAAATCCAGATCCCAGCGTCCGGCGAGGCCACGCGCGATATTCCTGACGCTCGACTCGCCCAACGGAATCTGGCGGATCATCAAAGCCTTGACACGCTGCAATTCGTCAGCGCCGACCGGCTGCTCCTGCATCCGCTTCAATTCCTGCACCACCATGGCTTCGGCCTTCGAGACATTCTGCGGATCGCAGGCATAGTCCACGAAGTAATTGCCGCGCGTCCGGCCGGAATTAACATCCGAGCCCACCGAATAGACGAGGCCGGCATTCTTGCGCAGATCGATCGACAAACGCGTCGAATAGAAGCTGCCGCCGAGCACCGCACTGCCCATGTCGAGAGCGTAATAATCCGGATCTGAGCGCGTCAGTCCGATGGTTTCGGCCAGCACGACCTGATCCTGCACCCGGCTCTGGTCCGGCACCGCAACGACATCCGCCTTGTTCACCGGAACCACAGGCAGGTCCGTCTGGGGTTTCGGTCCGTTTGCCGTCCATGAGCCGAAATATTTCTCCACCACCTGGCGGGCGCGCTCGGGCGTGACATTGCCGACAACCACGATGGTCGTCAGATCGGGCCGGAACGCGATGCGATAATAGTTCTTTACATCATCCAGCGTGATCGAGCTCACCGTTTCGGGGCTCGGTTCGCGCAGCGTCGGATCGCCTTTGGGAAACAGCGCCTCGCGCAAAGCGCGCTGCGTCTGATAACCGGGGCTCTTCAATTGCGCTGCGACAACCCGCGCCGCCTGCCCTTTGGTGATTTGCAGCGCCTGTTCTGGAAATGCCGGTTGCAACTCGTTTTGCGCCAGCAAATCCACGCCGCGATCGAGATCGCGCGACAGCACCTGGAGGCTGAAATCCGTGCCGGCAGTTTCTTCGGCGCCGATCTGATCGAGTGCTTCCTGGAAGGCGATGCGGTCGAGCTTCTGGCTGCCATAGTTGAACAGGTCGCCGATCACCTGCGACATGCCCTCCTTGCCCCGCGGCACTTCCAATTCCGAACGATTCTTGATGTGCCCGTAGACCATCACACTGTCGCTGACATTTTCTGGCTGCACCATCAGCGTGAGACCGTTCGGCAATTTGGTGACCACCGGATGCACGGTCGACTTGGGCACGTTGAGGCGCTGAAGCGCGCTTTCCGCCCAGTCCGGCAGCGCGGTCGGCTTTGCTTCGCCGAGCGAAATATTTTCCTGACCGCCAAATCCGTTCGAAGCGACCGGTTGGCCGCCGCCGCGTGGCGTCAACACCGCGGACATCGCATGGTCGGGATCAAGATACTGGCGCGCAACCCGGTCGACATCGGCGACCGTGACCTTCTTGATCCGTTCGAGGTCTTCATCGGGCGAGCGCAGGTGATAAACCGCGACCGCTTCCGACCAGACATTGGCCAGTCCCTCGATTGAGTTTTTCTCGAATTCAGCCTGGCGCTCCTCCTGGGTTTTTGCCGCTTCCACCAGGTCGGCGGGAATACCGTCATGCAGGATCTTCTGTATCGTCGTGCGGAGATCGTTCATCTCCGCCTTTTGATCTCCATCTGCAGGATAGGAAATCGAGGCATAGGCCATTCCGACCTTGTCCAGCGGATCGAGCGAAAAGCCGGTCGCCACCGCCTTGCCTTGCGGCACCAGCGCGTAAAGACTGCCGCGCTCATTGTTCAGGACGTCTGACAGTACTTCCAGCGCCGGAAAATCCGGGCTGTCGAGGCCCGGAACGCGCATCGCGAGTACGCTCGAGCCATTCGCCTGATCCGTGGGAACGGTGATCGTTTGAGACGCCGGCAACGGGCTGGGACTGATCGGCGCGTGTGCCGGCAGGGTTTTGCGCGGAATCGGACCGAACAGATCGCGGATTTTCGCCAGCGTCGCCTGCGGATCGAGATCGCCCACCACCACGAGAATCGCATTGTTCGGCGCGTACCATTTGTCATGGAACGCCTTCAGCATCGCGCCGGTGGTCTTGTCGAATGATGGCCGCGTGCCCAACGCATC
>Ga0126371_10003998_pt1 | contig 12965 bp, 17 predicted proteins | sample PanSoiMetaPlot_4_FD_110145 | JGI IMG/M metagenome (GOLD analysis project Ga0126371, IMG submission 110145) | Tropical forest soil microbial communities from Panama - MetaG Plot_4 | ecosystem: Environmental > Terrestrial > Soil > Tropical forest > Bulk soil | place: Panama | collected 2016-02-17
AGCCATCCCGCAAGCTCGTGCGCTGTATGAGAACGCACGCAAGGTCATCGCCCAGCGCAATGGCACGACCGGTGCGCCCACGTTCAGCACTCAGCCTTAAGCGGTTGAAGCTCTGTTGAAAACCCTGACAACCTCTGCTAAAATTTTCCTATTCGCTACTCGTGGGCGAGTAGTCTAGGTGGCCGTTCGCTGATTCGGCATCAGTTAACATTAAAAAGCTCGCCCCCCGAACCGCCTTCCAGTGGTCAAGCCTGTGGCACAAAATCGCCCCTATTACCATCGTTTCGCTAACCGCGGCCTGGTTCGTCACCGCGGCAATCTTATGGACAATTTGCTCGCCCGCGGGTGGGAGAACTTTTGTTCCTGCAACCCACGTATTTTGGTTCATGCCGTTGCAGCCGCCCTTGTCCACAATCGGTACAAACGGTACAAGGAGATCGACCTCCTAGTCCCGAACCAGGGAAAACTATAATGATTCGATGCCACTTAGTTCGAATTTGTAGGGCGAAACGGGGCTCTAGTTGGACCCAAATTTGGACCCAACTTTTTCGCCGTTCAATTCAGGCGCGCAAATGAGCGTACAATTCCCTTCCCTAGCTCGCACGGCCTCCGAGAGCCTGCCGACAGCCTTGTCAAACAAAGAGAGCCGCAATCTCTTTGTGCAATGCTTCCTTAAATTGTTTAGTGACGTTGTTGTGCTCTACGAACTTTGGCTCAGTTTTGTTTGCGCTCGGTTTCGCCACTCGGATAAGCAAAGCCTCAAGTTCTTTCAGATATTTCGCCTTGCCCTTTCGGATGATGTACAAGTCGAATTGATCCCATTTCCCTTGAAGATGGTCTGTCAGGTGATCCGCCAACCGCGACCGAAGGCTGCTGGCAAGACCTATGTAGAAAATGTCCCCATCCGTTCGAAGGACATACACTCCACACTTGCGCCGTCCTATGAATTCCCGGAAACACTTGAGATGCTTCTGAATCGCCTTAACAGACACGCCTTTGATGTGCGCAAATACAAGAGGCTGCTGTTTTGCCGTCTTTGGTCCTTTGGCTGGCGTCCGAGCAATGTACGCCAGTTCGTCGCTGGCAGGCAATACGCGCGGGAGGTAGGTGAAGGGCGAACGCCCCATCGTTTGCACGGTTGGTCCGCTGCTACCAACAACCGTTAGCACACAAACTCTCGTGTCAGTAGCAGTAGCCGTGGTCTGCGAGTAACGTTCGCCCCAATCAGTATAACGCTTCACAGGACTCTCAAAATGCGCACAAGGAAGGACGGCGGTGGCACCCTGTCCGCGGTCCCTCGGCACCACGATGGCTGCTTCGCTCATTGGGTGATCATGCACCGTGCGGGCTGGGTAGCTCACAGCTGCGGCCGCTTGCGGGAACATCTACCTGTAGTTTGAGGCCGTCGCTGTCGTGAATCACGGCGCGAACGAAGTCATCCTCGATCTTGCCGTGGTGCAGTTTACGCGGATTTTATCGCCGACCTTGAATTGCGTTGTCTCGCCACGAGTAGCGGCGCAACCCGGAAGCAATGACACAGTTCAACTACCCCTGTACTCGCAGCCTGTATGGCTGTTCAAGAATCCCCTCCAATTCCTTGTCATCTAACTTATTGAAATCTGGTGGTTAGGCCAGCCTTACTCGGGCGTTCGATATTCATCCAATTTCCGAACGTGGCGTCGTCCTCCGGCGAGACGAAACGGGCGCGCGATTCTGATGGCATAGAAGCATTCCGCACCCGACGAGTTGGCAGAGTTGTGGGATGGGGCTGAATCCTGATGAGATCACAGAGCTGGCGGAGCAACTGCCCTGCGATGGCAAGGACTCTTGCCCCCACTGCAAGCTGATGAATCGCCTTAAAGAACGCAAACAGGAATATACCGACATGGTATCGAGGATGGAGGCAATAGATAACGTGATGCAGAGCAGCCCGCAGGAGCGGCCAAAAGAATTTGAGGAGTTTCGCCAAGAGGCTACATGACAGGATGCAGCCCATCATTGCGGAAGAGTGGTCGCGCACTCCCAAGGAGTTCCGCGACAAACACGGGGGCTTGCACCATCACTACGAACGAATCGCCGCCTAAACAGGACACGATTCTTCACGCGAATCCTTCATTCATTCGCTTACTCTCTTTTTTCAGTTGAACACACTCAGCGAGCGGGTTCGCACGGAATCTCAATACTTTCGGGTTATCGAAAGAACTGCGCACGTCGCCAAACGCGCACGAATAGAGTTTCTAGTAGGGGCAGCTAGCCGTTTTCCATTTCCGCATCCAAGCTATCACCAGAATTAATCCTACGCCGACGAGCGTGGTACATGCGGGTTCCGGCGTCGTGGTTACAGGCGTGGTACTCAACGCGATATCAAATGTGTCTCCGTCGTTCCCCCCGGTTCCGTGAAAGTTTACCGTCAGTGTTCCACCCGATAAGCTGATGTTGGACGCGCTAAGAGAGCCAAAAAAGCCGGAGACAGATATCAGAGAGGCTGAGGTAAATGCGTGAGTTGTATCCGTAGAACTGAAGGTGGCAGGCCCAAAAAACGCTCCACCCCCACCGGGAAGCACGGTGAACACTACATCGTTCGTGCCATAGTCCACCGAGAAGAATTGGGTGCCGAATGGTGGAAGGGGATTGCCGATCGTGAACTCCACCCCAGTGCCAACCACGGAAGTGGCTTGGCTACATGACGGAATCTGGCCGGTAGCCGCGCAAGTAACAGTGTCTCCGATGAGGCTGTCTGCTTGAGCAGGCGATGTTATCAGGAATATAGTGCATGGCAACAGCGCCACAAAGCCCGATATCCAAGTTTCTCGCTTGAGCTTCATTCTAAATCTCCTTGCTTAAAGGGGAAGTCCGTTTGGTTCCGAGGTTTATTGAGCTTACATCGCAATCCTTCGCGACACCACTGTTTTTGAGGCCAGCCGTCCTACGTCGTAGAAGTGAGAGCTTTAGTGGGTATGTAACTGCTGGTTCATCTCCCCAAACTCCGCGAACCGCCCTTCAGAGGCACGCTAACTGTCGGCTTTCTCTTGAACAGTTGCCAGGCAAAAAGCATCCAGCCGAGCAATCCCAGAAAAAAGAGCAAGCTACCTGCTACGGAAGAGACCAGGTGAGACCGAATCGCGGCTCTCAAGGAAAACGTCGGCCTGACCGTGCTGTTTTGCAAAGCGCGAAAAACTTCTTCCGTTGGCATTTCATCTGGAAAACTTACGTTATAAGCATCCGACTCCGAAACTTCCTTGTCAGGGCGAAGAAACGTGATGGCAGACGCAGGAATATTTACGACCTTCTCTGGTGACCCGTGGTCTATGTCCGCTTCGGTGTATTGCCCTATTTGGGGAGCAACGGGTTTTGCTGCTTTCTTTGAGTGGGCCGGAGGAGGATGGCTATCAATTGGTTGAACGTCTTGCCAAACGGGCGCTCTAGCAATGGCCTCACGGATGTCCAAAAGGGCTTGGTCGTATGCCGTGTTGCGAGTGTGGTAAAGCTCCCGTTCTTCCCAGATGGGCGCAATCAACAAGTAGAGGCCAACGCAACAGGCTGCTGAAGCAAGGATGAGTCCAAGCGTGCGTGGCGCAACGCTCCCGAAAAACCACGTCGCGGCCAATCCCAGTAAGACGATTCCTGCGGTTTGCTTCGCGCTCGCCTCGAAAAACAAGCTCAGTCCTGCGGCAACGAGGACGAAGAACAACCCTGCCTTGTGCCTGCGATTCAGAGTGGACAGCGTGAACATGTTGGGGGGGTCTGCGCCGAGCGAGTCACAACGTATGGGAAAACGAAACGAATTGAGTCGAAAAAAACCTTACGATCGGGATGTTTCGCACTCGCAGCCACCCGCACCGCCACCACTGGTTGGAAGGACCCACCGGCGAAGGGCTTCCGAGATTAACGTATTGGGACTTTCCGGTCAGACGGAGTTACAAGAACTACGCCATCGACGCCGGCTGTCGACTCACGGCTCTCCTTGAGCAACTTGTAAGTCTCGCTGTCATAGGCAGGCTCACGGTTCAGAAAAATCAGAAGCGTGCCGTCTTCTTTGGCTACGCCAGAGAAGTCTTTCCAGATCGGTGCGCCTGCTTTCTTTTGTGACCGAAGATAGGCATACCGGTTCAGCAGCGCATAGCCCTGTATTGCATTCTGAATTCGCATCCAGTCGTCAGATTTATCAGGCGCCGCTGTCATCTTCAATTGCACTGAAGCCAGCGCCGCATCCGTAGTTGCGGGGGACACAACACCTCCCGCCACTGTGGCGTGACGTAATTCGTCCAGAGCAATTTCGGCAGCTCGGGGGTCCGCAGGGCTGGCCTTCTCAATCAGCCCGTAAGAGTTCTTGATCTTTCCATTCGCGGAAATTCCCGTGGTGAAACCCAGACCTCCGGATGAACGAAACATAGCAACAAAGTTGGGCAACTGCCATACGCACAGGCCAAGTACGGCCACGACGGCGATCTCCACCATTACTGCCCTGGTTTTGAGCAAAAAAGCGAACGGGTAGAAAGTCTGTCGAAGAACTTCGCCTACCGAATTGAACCAATGCTCTTTGGCTGGCGTTGTTTCGAGTTTCTTCAAAAAGTAATCGCGTTGGCGCCGGTAAACGCCTTCCCTTCGGCGAATGTGGTCAGAGAGATCGGCGCACTTCGCACAGTCTTTGAGATGCTGCTCGACCTCCGGCCGGGGAGCGTTCCGGAAGTGAGAAACAATCGCTTCGGTCTCAGGGCAGTCGCCAAACGGGTGAGACGCGGAAGTCTCTTCGGTTAGCCACTGCAGAGTGGCGCTAAGCTCTTTCTCGAATGCACTAGTATCCACCTGCTCTGGGTTTTGTGATTGATCCTTCCGCATCCTTGCACCAGTCTCTTCGACGCTCATAGTCGCCCCTCCGCTCACCCTTTCACAATAGCACTACGTTGGCCCGGGCCCTTTCCTTGCACGGTCATCGAGGATTTTTTTGAGCTCCTCCACGCAGCGATGCCATTGTGAGTACACAGTGCCGAGCTTAATCCCATGTTTCTCTGCGTACTCTGCAAGTGCTTGCTGTTCAAGGAGATAGCTGGATATCAGCGTCTGGCAGCTGGTTTGTAACTGCGATACGAGCTGGGCAATGAGTGTTCTGTTTTCTGCTTTGCGGATGTCCTTGGCGAAGCTGTCGGCGGCGAGATCCTCGAATCGCAACCGCATCACCTCGAAGGCGCTCGTTGCCGCCGAGCACGACGGAACTGATCGGTCAACTCATTTCGGCAGGCTTTTAGCAAGTAGTTACAGAGGTGTTCGAACGATGAGAATCGGATCTTTTTCTGTACAAAGTTGTTCGAGAATCGCCCAAGAACGGTCTGTACAACGTCGTCGACCTCTGTGAGATTACCGCGCCATGCTCTAGCAATCTCATAAACAAAGGCCCGAAGTCGTGGTTCGACAAGGTCGTAAAGCTCTGACCATCCGACCTGATCCGCCGGGTTCTGTTCGACCGCTCGCAGAACCTCGTCACCCGAGCGCATCTAGCAAGATCCGGTCAAGGACATTGAAAATGGCTTTTTTCACCTGCGTTTCGTTTGTCGGGGTCACCGGTTTAGCCTCGAAGGTCTCACGGATAGCGCGCCAAACTGCACGTTGAACTTCTTGAGTGGGAACTCCAGAACGGGTCCTCAAAAACTGCTCTGTGATATATCGGTCGACCCAGGCATGCCGTGCCTGCAGCTCTTGCCATATTTGCGGCGAACCTCTTCGATGTAAGCCTCGACCATCGCGCGCCGATCGCCGGTATGACCCCTCGCCCCCTTCGCTGCCTTGCTTGGCTCGTCTTGTTTCCCAAGACGAGATGCTAGACGATCTAGATGACCGTAATGACGGAGCCGGGTTACATCCTTTGCTCCCTGGAATGCCTTGAGAAACGCGGTTACATTTTCCTTCCACTCTGGCTGACTACTGAGTGACGGGGGCTCGCCGGATGCGCGCCCGCGCGACTCTATCCGATGGCGGATTTCTGCACGGTCCAGGATTTGTTGTAGATCGGCAAGGGAAAGCTGCATTTTTCTGAGGTATGCGCGCTCCTCCGCTGAGTTCGCAATCGAAAGCCATCGTGTTGCGTCCTTCTGCGCATCCATGAGTTGAGCACAGAGCATCGCATTTTCCCCGCTCGAAGCCATACCACCTCCTGCGTGATTCCCGATTTGAAGTGGAAAGCGGCAGGCAGATCGGGTGCGCCTGCTTTTCGCTGCTTCCAGCTAGCCGCACGCCGATTCTATCATTTGCCCTTTACAACGCCTCGGTATCGAGCGTATCCGTGAGATCGCGCGGGAGAACGGCAAGAAGGGCGGCAGACCGGCGGAACCGAGTGAGCGTTTATAAGCGTGGAGATTTGTGGTGGTACAAGTTCCGATTCGCTGGGCAATGATCCGCGAATCCTCAAAGAGCGAGAGCAAGACTGTCGGCAAGGACGCTGCGCGCGTCCCGCGCCGCGAGCCTGGGGAAAGCTACAACCAAATCAAGCGGATGACACTGCCACCAGGTGCGGTTGCCCTGCGGATTGAACCACCGACCTCGCCCTCGTCAGAGGTGGTGTAGTGACGTTCGCAATTCCTTGATCTGGACTTTAAGATTGCAAAGTAGGCCAACCACGCCGGCTTGAAGGGCTGCGTGGCCCGGGGGGGTGCCGGGAAATCGTAGAAGGAAAAAGGAGAAAAAGAAGGCATGATTGGCTGAAGTCGTTTTTCCACAGTGCAAGAGAACTTCCGAATGCACGGAGCCGGGACCTGAAATAGTATCTGCCGCCGTAAGGCCGAATCAGCGACAGCCACGGAAAAGAGGAAGATCTATGGCTGGTCGCTTTCAGACGGGTAGTGTACGACTCAAGAGCAAGACTTGGTATGGACGCTATCGGAAAGACTTCCCCGATCACCGAGAGCAAGTCTCGGTGGTCTTGGGATACAAGCCAGTGATGCGTACCAAAGCAGAGGCGCAGGCGAAACTCCAGCAGCTGCTAGTCGCTGAGGGTGTCAACGAGCCGGATTACTTGGAACGTGTTACCAAACCCGCTACAACGTTCAACGATGTTGCCGACCAGTGGGTATCAAAACGACTCCGCGAGCTATCGGCCGGCAGCCAACACACAATTCCCGTTCGGCTGAGGAAATATATCCGGCCGGCCTTTGGGGCCTTGCCTATCAAAAACATCAGGACGGCACAGGTCAATGACTTTGTGCGATCACTCACGGCACAAGGGCTCAAAGCAAAGACCGTGCATAACATCTACAAAGACTTCAGAACCATTGTGAACTGGTACCGGCAAGAGCAGGACCAGCCAAGAGCGTGCTTCTACGTGAAACTGCCAAGACTGAGCAACCTACCTCCGCGTTGGTTCACTCCCGAAGAGGTTGACCTGATCGTGAACGCTGCCCGCGGCCAGTACAAAGTCTTCTTTCGGCTTGCTGGCTATTCCGGGATGCGTTGCAGCGAACTCGCCGGCCTGCGCTACGAAGACATAAATTGGGAACGTGGCGTGGTCGAAGTAAGACGTTCTGCTACGTATGGAATCGAGGTGCAGACGAAATCGCCGGCAGGTACGCGGACTGTCTACCTGGACGCCGTGACCTTGCAAGCGCTGCGCGAGCACTTGAACGGTCGCAAGGAAAGCCAGCCGGCTGCCGGGTGAATTCATCCAAAGCCAAGTCGGGCAAGCAGACACAAAAATCACGGCGCATTACACACACTTCAGCGACGAGCAAAGCCGCGAAATGGTAAACGGAATAGCGGCTGGTTGTGGTCAAACTACCAATTTGTGGTCAACGGTCAACTAAGTTAAGCTAATTGGAGCGTTGCAGTTGCGGTCAAAGTAGTTTCCCAGTTCCGGGGGGCGAGTAGCTCAGCTGGGAGAGCGCCTCGTTCGCAATGAGGAGGTCGTGGGTTCGAATCCCATCTCGTCCACCAAAATTCAAAGGGCCGCAGGAAACTGAGATACGCTCTACGAAAAACGAAAAAACAACAGAGTGCCTGGTTGGAATCCGGCAGGTCGGTGGTACAAAACCACTCGCCCCGACCACTCTTTCTAATGTTATTGATTTCAAAGGCGGGCCAGAGTTGTGGCGAGCCACAGGTCCGAGATCATCTATGACCAGCAGGTCATCACTTCTTTTGTCGACCTGCAGCAGAGCGCTCCCAAGCCCTGAGCAACGATGGCTGAACTCAAATTTCCAACGTGGCAACAGCCATATCAGGATGCGTTGCTGGAACTCGATCCAGAGAAGCTCAACTTTCGCGACTGGCGTTCCAAGTAGCGTATTTTTCAGTTTTTTCACTGGAAAGAGAAATGCTAAACGCGTCTTGCTTGTGGACGACAATCAGACAGTCCGGAAGGCTGCGCGGAGGGTGTTTGTGTCATCAGGATTTGTTTGTCATGAAGCGGACAGTGGGGCGAAGGCTATCGAACAAGTCCCGATCTTCCAGCCTGATTATTCTAGACCTCGCAATTCCGATAAAATAGTGTCCGTTCGCAGCCTTACGCCCGTAGGTAATTAGGCTGGGGACACTCGTTTACTTGGGATCTGCCTCCACAGATTTCTCCGCCGCCTGGAAAATGGGAATAGTTACTCTCAACAGAGTTCCTTTCTTGTCAGACTTGATTTGGAGTGATCCACCTAACTCGCGCATGCGCTCACGCATTCCGGCTATGCCGACACCAGAATCGGCAATACCTTGGGCAAGGTGCTTCAAAGTTTTTGGAGGGACGCCCCGACCATTGTCTCGTATTTCCAATCGAACCTCATTAACCGCAGCCGTGAAGCAAATATCCACCGCTGAACTCTCTGAGTGTCGATGAACATTAGTGAGGCCCTCTTGCAGCGCCCGGAACAAGGCAGTTTCGACATCACTGCGCAGCCGACCAAGCTCTGCTGGGAATTCCAAATTCACTTTGATGCCGCTACGCTGGGCAAAGCCATCAACGTACCAGCGAGCCGCAGAGCCAAGACCTGCTTCATCCAGCAATGGTGGATGCAGGAGATAGGAGATGGTACGGGTTTCAGCGATACATTTGTCCACGATCTCACCGCAATCAGCAACAATTTGCTTTCCATTAGTGTTCAAGAGCAAGTCGAGATTCATTTTTAAAGCAATTAGGTATTGCCCTATACTATCGTGCAGTCCTCTGGCGATTCGTCGTCGCTCCTCATCCTGCATGCTCAGAATTTTGGCACTCAAGCTTCTGGCTGCGTCTTCAGCCCGCTTGCGAGCGGTGATGTCAGTGTTTATTTCCAGCCAGCCTACAGGTTTGCCATCGCTGTCGTACAACGTCCTCCAGCGGCTTGCAACTGTTAGCTCCGATCCGTCCCGCCGCTGTTGCCGCAGTTCACCTTCCCAGCGATCCAACGCAAGGATGTCAGAAACATCCTCTGGGAATTCGCCGCGAATCAATTCCTGAGTAGTCTTGCCAAGAGCTTCCACCCTTGTCCAGCCGTAAAGACGCTCCGCACCCTCGTTCCAGTACGTGATTCTGCCGTCTGTGGTGCGGACAAGAATCGCATCGTTCGCCAAATCCAATAGTTTCGCTTGATCCCCCAGTTGTGTAGTCTTCCGCTCAAGCTCGCGAGTGCGTTCTCGACCTCGCTCTTCCAACCTCACGTTTGCAGCCTCGGTTTCACCGAGGAGCTTCTGGTTGGTTTCAAATGCCGCTCCGAGGTGCTCCTTCTCGTTAATCACTGCCGCTAGCATGAGTCCAGTCAGCGATGTTACTGCGATGAACACCTGAAGTAGCACTGTATTGTGCAGAGGAGCGTGGTTAACAAATGGTCCGAGTCCTCGTGCTGTTCCCCAGACAGCTACACTCGCAGTCATGAGACTAATGAGCGCAGCGCCTGCCACGCGGAACCGAAGTGCCGCCCAGACCACAAATGGGAATACCACAAACGCCAAAACATCGTCGCGCACAGCAGTCCATCGCCCGAAAACTAGAAATGAGGTAGCGAGCACGGCGGCGAATACAACGGAAAGCTCCAGCGCACGCCATCCTCGGCAGACCCGAAGTAACTCCTCCCCGGCCAGCACTAACGGGGTGACTACCAGCACACCCATCGCATCGCCTAACCACCAAATTCGCCAAGCTGAACCGTATCCAGACCACGCCTTCGCGTGCGTAATGGTCAGGGCGGTGACTCCCACCGTGGCTGCGATTGTTGTCGCCACGACCGCAGCCACCGTGACCAGCCTTAGCACGTCCCTTAGACGAGGAAGCGAAATCTGGAAATCAGAAAAACGAACCAACAGGTAACCAGCAACTACGGCGCTGGACGCATTGCCCAGTCCAATCGCGATGGATGCGGACGTGGGAATTGGAGTCAGGAAGTTGACGAGGAAAGCAGCCAAGGCTATAGCGGGAGCAATTTGAATGCCCCAGACCAGCACTGCTGCCACTGCTATCCCCGCCGCGGGCCACACGGGTGAAATGTTGGAACTTGTGAACGGAACAGCTAGACCGAGCTTGCCCACACCGAAGTAAAGAGCAAATACAATCGCCAGTTGGGAAACATACCGATACCCTGCTCGTACCCGATTCTGGGATTCGCTTCGCTCGCTAGCAACCATCTCTGCGGACGCCATATCTGAAACCCTAAGATGGAAAGTCTGGCTTGATTGAGATATCTCGGTTCAGAAGTAGGGTAGCCGAGACCCAACCGCGCATGCCTTATTCTACTCGCACTGGGTTTTGGGAACGCAGCTTTTCTGCGGTTAAGACGGCCCCACTGGAAGTTCGGCGGCAATGTTTGTGCGTCCCACGCTATCCTAGCGGCGGAACGCTCCCTTCATTCTCAGCTAATGTGGGGCAAGGTGGCTAAGCGCCGAGTGCTTTGGGTTACTTGCTGTGGCCCTCGAGGGCCTCTCTAATGTGCTCATCTTTCGCACGAACATCACGCCATTTATCTGGCTGGCGTGACTTTAGATCGAACGTCACACCTGCGGCCTGAACCCTGGTCTCGACATACTCCGGAGGGAAATCCGAATCCACGTCCACATTCCATAGTCGTGCCGTTTTGTCATTACTCCAGGTCAGAATCTGGCTCTCGTCCTTATTAAACGCAGCGCCGCGGACGGCATCCGTATGGTACAGAGCTGGTAGCATCTGGGTCCCGCTATGCGCGTCCCACAGTCGGGCAGTTCCGTCGAGACTCCAGCTCAGAATGTGAGTCTCGTCCTGATCAAACGCCGCGCCGAGAACAGCGCCACTCGCGCTGCCGAAGCAACTTTTTGTAGCGTTCCGACACGTGCGTTCTGGCATGTCCGGACCATGTGTGCTGTAGCGCTTGGGAAACTTCTGCCGTCTCCATAGCAGTGATGCGGAAGCGCCGAAAGATGTTGAGTCCACCCTGTTCCAGTCGCAGCTTCTTCAGGATGGGATGTAGGCTGTATTTGAGAATGTCCCGTTGCGAAATCTGCGAGCCGTCCTCTTCGCAAAACACTAGACCGCTGGGCCGGCTACCCACAAAGTCCTGCAACATCGCAGCCAACTTCGCCGGCAGGTCTACTACCCGTCCGTGCCTCGAGTCGGCATTCTTCGTTTTCATGTAGTCTTGCAGCTTCCCGCGCTTGGCCTTCTGCACAATATCCAAGGTGCGGAAGTCGCGGTGGATAGATTTGATGTCCAAGCCGAGGGCTTCGCCAGCGCGCATCGGACCACAACCGGCGAGCAATGCATACAACGTGCGGTACGGTTCCGTGGCGTCCCGTAGAATCGCTTCCATGGCGTCTCTGTCCACGGTCGGTTGGTTCTGGCCTTCGATGAATGGAACGTCAATAAATTCGTCGTCCCACGCTCGGGGAAACAGCATTTTGCCTTCCCGGTCGCGTGCCGAGGCTACCACCGCCTTCGCGGTGTTCACGTAATCGCGAATGGTCGCATTACGCCTGCTAGCGGAAGGTGTCAAGGCTCAGTACGGCTAACTCGGGAAAATTATTTCACGCGCCCTGCAAAAGGCGTCCGGGCGAGATTACATTTTTTACAGTTCTTTTTTTGTCGCGCCTCTACGTGACCACTGCAGCAGCCTTGCGATGTCGAGCACGTAGGAAGTGGAGTTGAATAGGAAACTGTCGGATAGCTCTCTCTGTCAGCAGACAATTATTTGACAAGTTTTCGCTTGCCTTCCAGCACCGCCGAGAGAAACTGTGTCGCTCAGGAGCAAATATGCTCTGGAGAGGAAGTCAACATGCTGTCAATGTCGAAAGCCGCGAAATTCCTCGCGGCTCTTGCAGGTTCGCTATTCCTTCTTCCCGCATTAGCATTCGGGCAGTACAAACTCACGACCCTGGTCACGGATGCGACGGACGCAGATTTGGTCAACGCCTGGGGTCTTACTCGTGCGGATCGGTCCCCTGCATTTCCAAATGGAACTCCCTTCTGGGTCAGCGACAACGTCACGGGCAAGTCCACGCTGTACACAGGAGCCGGCGTGAAGCTGGGGCTTGTCGTGACCATTCCTCCGGCCGCGGGCGGCACGAAAGGCTCTCCTACAGGCACGGTTTTTAACATCACACTCACTAATCAAACTCCCTCGTTTTCCGTTTCGAACGAGAATTCGGGCCCCGACCCTGCCATATTCATCTTCGCGACCTTTGATGGCACTATCAGCGGGTGGAATCCTCGCGTCGGCGGGACAAATGCCACGATCGCCGTGGATCGATCCACTTCGGGCGCCGTTTACACTGGGCTCGCCATTACCAGTGACGCGTCCGGCGATTTTCTCTATGCCGCAGACAACGGCCCCAATAGCCGCATCGACGTTTTCGACAAAAATTTCACATGGATAAGATCCTTTACGGATCCCGCCATCGAGGGCGGTTTTGCTCCTTACGGCATACAAAACATCAACGGCAATCTCTGGGTCACGTTTGGCGGGAATAAGTCCGCCGCCGGGTTCGTGGACGAATTTGACGCGGCTGGCAACGTCCTCTTGCGGATCCGCGGGCCGCTACACTCGCCCTGGGGA
>Ga0126371_10003999_pt1 | contig 12962 bp, 10 predicted proteins | sample PanSoiMetaPlot_4_FD_110145 | JGI IMG/M metagenome (GOLD analysis project Ga0126371, IMG submission 110145) | Tropical forest soil microbial communities from Panama - MetaG Plot_4 | ecosystem: Environmental > Terrestrial > Soil > Tropical forest > Bulk soil | place: Panama | collected 2016-02-17
AGATCAACCATTTCGGATTCGCCGCAAAGCGGCTCATGACTTCGAGAGCGGCCAGGGCGTTCTCTTCGCGAACCGTCACATTGTGATGAAGCCTTGTCGTGACGATTCGTTTTCCAATCACGTCATCGATATCAAGCACATCGTCATGAATCTGTTGAGATGTAAGCGAAGCCAATGCTTCTGCTGGCGCGTGGAGTGGCTTGGCCGGTTGGGCGTACGTTGCGAGCGCCGGAACGGAAAGCAACTCCTTTTCCGGATAGCGAAGCGCCGTTAAACTCCCGCCAAAGACACAACCCGTGTCGATGTTGATCGTGCGATTCAACCAATCCGGTTGAGGGACGGGAGTGTGGCCGTAGATGACCATTGCCCTGCCGCGGTACTCCGCAGCCCAGTTGTAACGAACAGGCAGCCCGAATTCGTCCGTCTCGCCCGTTGTTTCGCCGTACAAGGCAAAATCGCGAACCTTGGCGGAGCCCCGACCCTGCATTTCTTCTTTCATGCCGGCATGAGCGACAACAAGTTTCCCGTCGTCCAGCACGTAATGGCTGACGAGTTCGTCGATGAACTCCAGGACCTTGGCACGGAATTCCGGCGACTCCTTGTCGAGCTGCTCGAGAGAGTTAGCCAAACCGTGGGTGATTTGTACGTCCTTTCCGCGGAGCTTACGCATCAACTTGACATCGTGATTCCCGGGAACGCACAGAGCGCTCCCCGCCTCAACCATACTCATCACCAAACGCAGCACTTCAGGAATCTTGGGGCCTCGATCCACAAGGTCACCGAGGAAGATGGCTTTGCGTCCTTCGGGGGCCTTCACCGAATAACCCGATGACGCCGCGCCGTTCGATAGTGGTTCCAGGGAATATCCGAGCCTTGTCAGCAAGTCGATCAATTCGTCGAAGCATCCGTGAACATCACCGACAATGTCGAACGGACCATGTTCATGCTTAAGGTTGTTCCACAAGGGCTCGCGCGCGATTTCTGCGGCGTCCACCTCTTCTGGGGAGCGTAAAACATGAACTCTCCTGAAGCCTTCACGCTCTAAGCCCCGTAACGACCGCCGCAGTTGTTGGGACTGTTGGCGAATCACATGCGGTCCAAAACCCCGATCGGCGCGATTACGATTCCGCTCCTGGCAGAGCTTTTCCGGAAAATCAAACACAATTGCGACCGGAAGACAGTGGTACTCCCGCGCCAGGGCTACGATCGGTTTCCGTGCTTCCGGCTGAACGTTGGTTGCGTCAATCACAACAAGCTTGCCGGCTGCCAAGCGCTTGGAAGCGATGAAATGAAGAACCTCGAACGCATCGTTTGTCGCGGCCTGACTGTTTTCATCATCGGAAACCAGGCCACGGCAGGAGTCTGAAGACAAAACCTCCGTTGCTCGAAAGTGCTTTCGGGCAAAAGTCGACTTGCCCGACCCGGAAGGGCCGACCAGGGCGACAACGGCGAGTTCGGGAATCGTCAGTTTCATGTCAAACGGAGACCTACTGTCCGAAACGGCCACTCAGCCTTACGCGAACAAGGAGATCGTTTAGCGCTTCTTTGCTCGAAGGGCGATCAGGCAGATGCGACTCTTGACTGGCCCGCTCCAGCTCGCCTTGGAGGCGCAAATACTCCCTTTCATAAAACGCGATGTCAGCTTCGCCCAAATGACTCTTTTCCGCCGCCTCTGATTTGCGGGCAATCAGTTCGTCCAAGTACGGCAATTTGAACGAAAGGTTCAGATGCCGTAAGTTCGCCTCTATTTCGCCGGTACGCATCATGTGAATACCGGTCAATAAGACGCGATAGACGTACAGCAGAGGCTTAATTCGCTTCGGGGTTTCCTTATTCAAGAGTTGCCACTCCGTCTCCGCAAAGCCGAGATAGTGGTGACTGTGATGGCGAGTGATGCATCCTTTGCCGATGTGTTTCAGTTCTTCGTGCTCCGGTGTCGTGTAAACGATCAAGGGAGAATACAACTGCTCGAGCACATATCCGTTTTTCTTGAGTAGAAGCCTGAAAAATTTCTTGATGTCGTGAGTCACGAGATCAAGTTGGATGGTATCTTGGGCTTCGGAAATCTCGATTGTTTCAGTGCCTGTGTCCAGGCCGACCACGTCACGAACGGGCAGAACATGCACTCCGCGAAGATCGTAATCTGAATCGGGCGAAGGGAATCCGTATAGATGCGCCCCGCTGATGGTCACAAACACCATGGGGCGCCCCTGGCGTTTCACGGCTTCCATCAATTTGAGATTCGCTTCCATCACACTTTGCTGCGCCTCGCCTTTACCAGGAAGGCGTTTACGCGATCATAATCGGGATGTTCCGGCAGTTTCGTCCTCGCCCAAGCCTCATCGAAGACGTGATGAAGCTCCTTCCGCCAAGCATTCACTTCCTGCCAGGCCACTTTGCCACGCCGGATGGCCAACAGATGATCCCGATGTTCTCCGACTCGAACCGGAACAGCTCCCTCTGTGAGAATCGCAATGCCTGAAAGCAGCAACCGAACCAGGTGCATGGCGTGCTTCCAGCGAATTGCTCCTTTGTTCCGTAGGTCTTGGCCAAGCTTCTTGAACTGCGACATCACGTAGCCGTTGTAGGTCTGATAGACCTGCTTGGTCAGAAAACAGTCCCGCATGGCTAGCAACTGCTCGCCAAGCGGGGATGCCCGTTCCACCAGTGGCGTGTAGAGGCATTCCAAGACGTTGGGATTTGCTCGAAGTGCGAGTCGCAGAAATTTCTCCATTTCCCAGTAGCACTCCTGGGTTTCCTGACGCTCAAGCTGCTCCGGAACGCCGAGCAATGACCATTCAAGATCGGCCGGTGGCAAATAGATTCCGCGCCGGTCAATGTCTGAGCTGTCCTCCTCTAACCCATATGCGCGTGATCCCACGACGCAGCGATAAATCACATACTGGTACAGGTCCGCCTGGGACGTCCCAAATGCTGTCCCGATTGTTCTTGCAAGATCTTTACGCACTTGAAATTCTGTGCGTTTCAGAGAGGCCTCGGCACCATCGGGAAACCGCACCCGATATGGTCCGTGCGGGTCCGGCGGCATCTGCAGGATCACAGCGACGGCTCCTGCCATCTGCATCAGCGCTCCTTCAGGCCAATGCGTGTCTACCCGAGTAACAATCTGGGTTCCCAACGGCACAATTCGTTCGCGCCTTTGTTTGCTGCGCTCAGGCACGAGTGAAAATCCCCATTTGCGTGGGACTGCCTACCGCAGAGTCTTCCGGTCCGATCGGCAAGAAGCGAACGGAATATCCGAACCGCCCGGCCATGCGATCTGCCCAGGATTGAAATTCAGCGCGAGTCCATTCGAATCGATGGTCTTTGTGCCGCAACTTGCCCACGGGCAGTGTTTCAAATTTCACGTTGTACTCAACGTTGGGCGTTGTCACCAGGATCGTTTGGGGATGCGCGAATTCGAACAGGACTCTTTCGAAGGCAGCCAGCCGAGGCGGATCCTGGTGTTCGATCACTTCGACGACAGTCGCCGCGTCGTAGCCGGACAAGCGAGCATCCCGATAGGTCAGTGAGCCATGAAGGAGTCGAATTCGCTCTTTCTGCATCGTTGGGAGACTCTCGAGATGGAGTCTTTGTGCCGCAATTTCCAAGGCGCGGTGAGAAACGTCCAAACCTACGATTTCCGCGAAGATTTTGTCTTTCAGAAGTTCACGGAGAAGCCTTCCTTCCCCGCAGCCAAGGTCGAGGATCCGTTTCGCACCGCTACTGCGAAGAGCTGCCACAACAGATCCCATCCGTTGTTCGACCAGACTAATGGGTTTCTCGATGGCTTCTTCCTCGCTGGTGTGAATCTCCGTCAACTCTTCCGCTTCGGGCTCTTCTTCGCCTATGAGGCGGTCCAATGCTTCGCGAGTCAGCCGTTTCTGATGCTTCAGATAGCGATTGGTAATCAGTTCCCGTTCGGGATGCTTCCGAAGCCAGCCCTCGCCGTGGCGCAGTAATTTCTCTACCTCCGCATCCCCAACCCAGTAGTGCTTGTCGTCATCCAGCGTGGGAATCAGCACATAGAGATGAGTCAGCATGTCGCTCAATCGGACGATGGCTTTCAATGTGACAGTGAAATATAAGCTCTCACCCCACTCTGGGAACTTCGTATCGAGTGGATGACGGATCGCACCGACTTCGTATCCAAGAGGATCGAACAGCCGGCGCAGCAGGGTCTCTCCACCGCGGCAAGGCAGCACGGCAATCCTTGCTTCTAGAGGCAGCGCTGAATCCGCGAGTTCCTGGCGCTCCTTGCTCCTCCCAGCCATCGCAGTTCCGAAGGTTCGGGCAATGGCAACGCTGAGAAACGATGATGCCGCGTAGGGCCTGTCGTTTACGTATTCTTCGAGTGCATGCGCCTCGCCACTCGGTCCTCGCCGATTGCGGACAAGACCGATCGCATCAATCACCAAGAGCAATGCGGCGGTACAGCGGTCTGGTGCTGTCTCCGGGTAGAAGACATGAGCATTTCCAAAGGCCTGCTCAAAGGAATGCGCGCGGAATGGGCTCTTGTGCAGCAGGTAGCCTAAATCCGTCGCCGGATTCCCAGTGTACGTGATCGTTAGAAGCATGCTTGTTTTCTACTCTATCGCAAACTTGCCGGAAACTGCATTACTAGGCCGCGCGTCGTCGCATCGCCGTCTTGCGTATGTCGTTGAAACAAATGAGGCTAGTGTTAGTCCGAGCCAGCGAACAGCCCCGAGCGAAAGGAACGCTTGACAAGTGTCTTCGATACACGTATTATAGTGTCAGTTAGACACTAATGGAGGTTTCAAATGCTTCCTCTCCGATACATGAAAGCCGCTCCCACAACCTATGTCCTTCAATACAAGAACGGCGGCCTTCGCCGCGAAGGGCCCGGACTTTCCTTCTTTTACTATGCACCAACCACCACACTCGTGACCGTGCCTCTGGAAAGCGCCGATGTCCCGTTCGCTTTCCAGGAGACTACCGCAGATTTCCAAGCTGTCGCTCTTCAGGGCCAGCTGACTTATCGCGTGGCTGACCCCAAGAAACTCGCCTCGCTTCTAGATTTCAGCATCGGCCCCCTGGAGTTGTATCGTTCCGAGGACTATCGCAAGTTGCCGGAGCGCCTGGTCTACACTCTGCAGACGCTCATGCGCGCAGAGACCCAGAAGCTATCGCTTCGCGAGGCTCTCACAAAAGGCGGAACGCTGACCGCGTCAGTATTCGCTGCATTGAAGGCTTCCGATGCCGTTGCTCAGCTGGGAGTGGAAATCCTGAATCTCTCCTTGCTTTCGATTCGTCCGACGCCTGAGATGGCAAAAGCCTTGGAGGCCGAAGCACGCGAAGCACTGCAACGCCGCTCGGACGAAGCCATTTACGAGCGGCGGAACAACGCTGTCGAGCAGGAACGCCGCATAAGGGAGAGCGAGCTCAACACCGAAATCGCCGTTGAGGAAAAGCGGCGCCAGATACGCGAAACGCAGATGGCTGCGGACATCGCGATTGAACAACAACGTGCTGCCTGGATGGAGAAGCGCATCGAGAACGACCGCAAAGAGGCGGACAGCCGTGCGTATGCCCTCGAAGTGACACTGAAGCCAATGCGTGACATGGATTGGAGAACCATGATGACGCTGTCTCAGCAGGGCGGAGACCCGAAGATGATGATTGCCCTGGCATTCCAAGAGATGGCGTCCAACGCGCAGAAGATCGGCGAACTTAATATCTCGCCGGACCTGCTGCGCAGCCTAGTTGCTTCTGCGGCTAGCACTACGGCTCTTCCCTCGGCGCAAAAGGGGAAGTAATATGCGTGTCACCACGCACCCCACCGACCAGCGAACCGGATTCGAGAAAATCGTCCTGGTTACCCGCAAGACCCGGCTGGCGGAATTGGTTGAACGGTTCAACACCCTGGCACAAGCCAAGTTCTACATCGAACATGCGGGAGGAGACTTCCAGGAGTATCAATTAGAAGATGACGCTTACCGGCGCTCCGCCGAAATAGTTCGTCGCTCCTTGGAAGTTGGCCTGAAGTTCCAGGAAATCGACCGCGGACTCGTACCCACGTTTACATTTCTTCCGGAAGACCTGGTTATCACCCTGGGTCAGGATGGACTCGTCGCAAACGCGGCAAAGTACCTTGGCAAACAACCACTGGTCGCGGTTAATCCAGACCCCGAACGATTCGACGGAATCCTCCTCCCCTTCGCGCCCCATCAGACAGGCACGGCGCTCACCAAAGTCATCGAGGGGAAATGTCACATTCGCTCCGTTACTCTGGCGGAAGCAAGAATGAGCGACGGCCAACGACTTCTGGCATTCAATGACCTATTCCTCGGGGCACAAACTCACGTTTCCGCGCGATACCGAATTCGATGGGCAAAGAACGAGGAACCACAATCCTCGAGTGGCGTCTTGGTGTCGACCGGTGCCGGCAGCACAGGTTGGGTGTCGTCGGTCTTCAATATGGCTTCAGGCGTTGCCGCCCTGACCGGTGGCCACGAGGTGAAACCGATTCGCCTCGGTTGGGAGGACCGGCGCCTCCTGTTTGTTGTTCGTGAGCCCTTCGTCAGCCGTCACTCCAAAGCGAGCATTGTGGCCGGTATCGTCGAGCAACAACAGGTACTGGAGTTAGAGTCGATGATGCCGTCAGGTGGAGTCATCTTCAGCGACGGCATTGAGGCGGACTTCCTTCAATTCAACTCAGGTTCTAGCGTCATCGTGAAGGCCGCGTCCGAAACCGCTCAACTCGTCGTGGGATGAACCGTGGAAACCTTGCGCGTGACCGTAGATATCGTGATCTTCACCGTGCGAGAGGCTTCGCTTCAGGTGCTGCTTGTGAAACGAGGGGTGCCCCCGTTTGAAGGGCAATGCGCGATTCCCGGTGGCTTCCTTCGAGAAGGCGAATCGCTCGAAGAGGCGGCTCTTCGTGAGTTGCACGAAGAAACAGGTGTGCGGAACGTTTTCCTCGAACAACTGTATACGTTCGGTGATCCCAGACGAGACCCGCGGGGGCGGGTAGTCACGGTTGCGTACTACGCTTTGATGGCCTCGGATAAATTGTCGTTGAGTGCTGGAGCTGATGCAGCCGAAGCGCGATGGTTTCGTGCCCATGACCTTCCGAGTGTTGCTTTCGATCACAAACACATTCTTGACTACGCCATCGAACGCTTGCGCAACAAGCTCGAATACACAACTGTTGGCTTTCAGCTCCTTCCCGAGAAGTTCACGCTCGGGGAGTTACAAGCGGTTTACGAAGCAATCCTCGGCAAGCAACTCGACAAACGTAACTTCCGTCGCAAGATTGCGCTGTTGGGAATTCTCAAACCACTCCGCGAATGGCAGCACACCGGCCGAAAGCCAGCTCAACTGTTCCGGTTTGCCGCATCGCGATTCGAAAAACTGAAGGACAAAGGAATCCTCTTTCCTTTTTAACGGACTACGAGTTTGCAATCTGGGCCCATTCGATGCCAAAGCGGCCCAGATATTTTCTCAGACGATCGGCATCGTTCGTGCTGGTTTTCTTGGCGCGTGAGGCGGCGAACAACCTGCGTCCTGCGTCCGACAGGGTCCGCGCCTGCTGGCAGATCTGAACGACATGCGCCAATTGCGCGCGATCAAACAAGTCCATCTGTGCGAGTCGTTCGCGATTCAACAGCCCCGAGAGAATTTCGCCAGATGCCCCCGGTTCAACTGACGCCCAGGAAGCAGTCAAGCGAGCAAGCTCCTCTTCGACGATTTCCGAGGAAATTCGTCCGCCTTGCGCAAGGGTAGCCATACGAACTACCGCCGCGTTGAGGTCCCGAAAGTTTCTGGCCCATGAGGATGCCGAGGAGAGGGCAAATTGCAGAAATCTCTCGCGGGCCTCTTTGTTGAAGGTCACATGGCGGCTCGTTCGTGTTTCGAACTGCTCCAACTCGAACTGCAGATTAGGCTCTATGTCCTCTGGACGAGAGCGCAGCCCAGGCAAAAAAAATGTCCAGAGATTGATCCTCGCGAGCAAATCCTCTCGGAACCGGCCTTCGCGCACCGCGGCGACGAGGTCCTGGTTGGTTCCGGCGATCAGTTGGAAATCGCTTTGGGCTTCACGATCGGAACCAAGAGGGAGAAACGTCTTTTCCTCGAGCGCCCGCAGTAGCATGGTTTGTTCATCAACGCCGAGTTCGCCGATCTCGTCGAGAAATAAGACTCCTTTGTCTGCAACCCGCAAGACACCTGCGCGATCTCGGAGAGCGCCGGTGAAAGCGCCCTTGACGTGGCCGAACAATGTGGACATCGCGGCGTCGCCCCGAAGCGTCGCGCAGTTGACGTCCACAAAATCTCCGGTGACCGTGTGGCGAAGCTTTTTCAGCTCGAAGATGCGACGCGCGAGCTTTGATTTGCCGGCTCCGGTCGGCCCCATCAGGAGAATAGGGTCTCGTGTCGCGTTAGCAACCTGCTCAATCCGGTCGATCAGGTCGTTGAATGCCTTATTTCGCGTCTCGATCCCTCCTTTGAGGTATGAAACCGCGGAACTCTGCTCCTGGCGGAAACGAGAGGCGATGCGGTCGTATTTGGAGAGATCCAGATCAATGATCTTGATTTCTCCGGGCTCTCCGCGGTCTCGTTGCGGAGAGGCCTGAAGCAGGCGTCCCGGCAGATATCGGGCCTCGGTCAAAAGGAAGAGGCAGATCTGAGCGACGTGTGTACCCGTAGTGATGTGGATGAGATAGTCTTCCGCGTCAGTGTCGAAAGGGTACGTGCGTGCAAATTTGAAGAGCGTCTCATAGACCCGCTCGAAATCCCACGGGTCACCGAATTCAATTTCGTTTAGGCGAACAGTCGTTTCCGGTGAGACTGCGGCGATATCTTTGACAAGAAGTTGAGCGAGCGATTTATCACGCAGGCCATGCAGAAGTTCGAGGCGCCGAACCACAAAATCCGGCTGGCGGCAGATCGCAACGGTGGGCCGCCAGCTCTGCCAGCGGTCTTCATTCCGTCCCACGTCCAGAGTCGTGCCTAACAGTCCGATAACAACGCTGGCCTTGTCCTGCATATCTAATAGTATAATAGACTATCCCAAAAGATTGTATCTCCATTGGCTCGCTCCGGCGGCGATGTCGTAAAAGACGGATTTGTAAAGTGTTACGGTTGGGCGCAGATGGGCTGCAGGATTGCATTTGAGAGTGTAGAAGAAACCGGTAGAGAGAGGCTCGTGAGCGAATTGGGAGTCACGAGCCGGGTTGGGGCGTCAGCGCAGATAAAACTGACTGGCGCCTCGCCAACACCGAAGGTCAGAAAACGAATCGGCGCTAGGGAGGGAGGACGAAATGTCGGAGCCAACCTACAACGTAATCGTGCCGGAAAAGGGCGCACCGATTAAGGCGTGGACGAAGGGAGTGCAGCTCGAAGACCAGGCCCGTCAGCAACTCTTGAACGTTGCGCAGCTTCCTTTCATTTTCAAGTGGGTTGCCGCCATGCCCGATGTTCACTGGGGCGTTGGCGCAACGGTGGGTAGTGTGATCCCCACGAAGGGCGCGATTATTCCTGCCGCTGTGGGGGTTGACATCGGTTGCGGCATGATGGCGGTACAGACCAACCTTAACGCTCGGGATCTTCCCGATAACCTCCACGGGATTCGTACCGCCATCGAGAAAGCTGTTCCGCACGGCCGCACGAACAACGGTGGCGCCGGCGACGTAGGCGCTTGGAATCGGATTCCCGGTCGCAACGAGGAAGTCTGGCAGACACTGAAGCCTCGCTATGACGCAATCCTCGAGAAGCATCCGAAGCTGGATCGTGGAAACCACTCGAACCACTTAGGTACATTGGGAACCGGCAATCACTTCATCGAAGTCTGCTTGGATGAAGCGGAAAACGTCTGGGCTATGCTCCACAGTGGTTCACGTGGCGTTGGCAACCGCATGGGTAGCTACTTCATTGAAGTGGCCCGTAAGGACATGGAGAAGTTCTTCGTGAACCTGCCCGATAAGGACCTAGCCTACTTTCCAGAAGGGACCGAGCACTTCGACGACTATGTCGAAGCCGTCGAATGGGCTCAGGATTTTGCGCGTTGGAACCGCCATCTGATGATGGAACAGATTGTCGGCGCAGTACGCGCCTCGGGCGAAGTACGACCGTTTGTCGCCGAGCTGAAAGCGATCAACTGCCACCACAATTACGTGGCACGTGAACGTCACTTCGGCCAGAACATCCTGGTTACGCGCAAAGGCGCGGTGCGCGCTCGCGAAGGAGATATGGGTATCATTCCTGGAAGCATGGGAGCGCGTTCCTATATCGTCCGGGGTAAGGGAAACATGGAAAGCTTCATGAGCTGCAGCCACGGAGCCGGTCGTGCTATGTCTCGTGGCGAAGCCAAGCGTCGCTTCACGGTGGAAGATCACATGCGCATGACGGCGGGCGTGGAGTGCCGGAAAGATGCCGACGTGATCGACGAAACTCCAGCCGCCTACAAGTCCATCGAGGCGGTGATGGCCGCCCAGGCGGACTTGGTGGAGGTAGTTCATACGTTACGCCAGGTAGTGTGTGTCAAGGGCTAGGTTGAAACCATTGGGAAACCTGCGTCAACAGAGCGAATGCGTGATTGGGATTGACGGATCAGCGGGCGAAGGCGGCGGACAGATGTTGCGGTCCGCCCTTAGCCTTTCCCTCGCGACTGGAAAAGCATTCCGGATGGAAAATATCCGGGCTAAGCGGGAAAAACCTGGGCTTCTTCGCCAACATCTCACTGCAGTTCTTGCTGCGGGCGAGATCGGCGGTGCTGAGGTCGAAGGCGCAACTCTGGGTTCGAAGACGCTCACGTTCATTCCGGGATCTGTTCGGTCCGGAAGTTATCACTTCGCGGTCGGGACCGCTGGCAGCGCCACGCTCGTCTTCCAAACTATCCTTCCAGCGTTGATGACGGCGTCCGGACACAGCGAGGTCACGATCGAAGGCGGCACACACAATATGCAAGCACCGCCTTTGGATTTCCTTCAAAAGGTGTTCTTGCCGGTGATTAGCCGCCTCGGTCCAAAAATCGAGATTCGTCTGGAAAAATACGGGTTCTATCCAGCCGGTGGTGGTCGCCTTACCGCCACGATTGAACCGTGCGAGCGGCTTTCCTCGATTCAACTGTTGGAGAGGGGAGAGATCGAACGGCGCAGTGCGGTGGCCATCGTGGCGAATTTGCCTCGTAGTATCGCTCAGCGCGAGGTCGATACCGTCGCGAAACTACTGAACTGGGATGCCGAATGCACCCAGATTGTTGAGACCAGGAACTCCGTGGGCCCAGGGAATATCGTTCTAATCGAACTCACAAGCAGCAATGCCACCGATGTGTTCTGTGGTTTTGGGCGTATCGGCGCAAGCGCCGAGAGCGTAGCGTCTGAAGCCGCCGACGCTGCTCGCTCCTATCTTGTGTCAGGAGCCGTCGCGGGAGAGCATCTTACTGATCAACTTCTTCTGCCGTTCGCTTTGGCTGGTGGAGGCGCATTCACAGCCGAGAAACTGAACCTTCATTCTCGAACAAACATGGAGATTATCCGGTACTTCCTTCCGGTAGATTTCGTGACGACCGAAGAAGGATCCTTTACAACCGTTGGAATCAAGACTTAACGTCGGTACGAAACCATGAGCGCGGAAGGATACCTCCAGCTTCGAATCGAAGTTCGGCCTTCACCCGAGACTAACGACCACGAGGTGCGCTTATTGGGTGACGGGGAGAACTTGGTTGATCGCTTTTCGAGTGGTCTCATCGGCTTGGACCCCGACGATCTGCTTACTGATCCTTGCCCGCTGCGCGCTGAGAACGTGCCACGGCGCGTCACTGTCGGTCGCTGCTCGTGTGGAATCGTGGGCTGCGGGAGCGTCGAAGTTGAGATCCGAAGAGAGAATGATGAAGTAATCTGGGCGAAACTGGATTCCTCAAAGCGAGTCCGTTTCCTGGCGGTCGAGTATGATGCAGAAATCGAAAGAGCGCTTCACGATCATACTTGGGAAACGCCAGAGCGAACAGCATCACGGCTTATTTCTCATGCAGTGGATCGAGCTGTGCTGGAGCGGAGAGGGTGTGAGTTCTCCTGGGCATCAGGGCGGTGTCGAGATGGAATGATGACAGTGTCCCTGGTTCTAACTCCAGGACCGTACCAAGTTCTCGTCAGCGTGCCTTGGGACGGGAAAAACATCGAAGGTATCGCTGCTCATTTCAGGACAATTCTGAGCCAACCGCCCGAAACATGGCCGAATGTAGAGTGCAACCCACAAGTGAGAGGCCTTGGCCCACCGCCAATCATGGGTCCCAGTTGGAATAGACGAAAATAGCGAGGCCAAGTTGCGCCCGAGGTGCGTTCCATGGGCGGCACAAGGAGCAGGTCCTCCTGTACCAACGCTCCCCTGTTCGAATTCCGTACCTCTGAACAGTTTACAGCGTCGTGCAATTCCGCAATCCTGAGACGAATTGGGACTAAATAGGGGGGGCAGGACCAGCCGGACCTGCAGCTTCACGTCTTGCTCTAGTGTTCAAGGAGTGGAGAACGATGCGTATTTATTCGCCTCGCACCGGGGTCTCGTTCGCTTTAGTTGCGCTTGCGCTGATGGCCAATGGGAGAAAACCCGTTGCCGCGGCGCAACTGGCGCCGCCGCCAGCGTCCCCGAGCGTCGCTCTTAACGCCTCGCCAGCTTCCGCCCAAGCGGGCGAACCTGTCACGCTCACGTGGTCGTCGACGAACGCCACATCCATCATTTTGGAACCCTCCGTGGGCCGCGTCGCCCCGCAGGGTTCTATGACAGTAACGCCTACGCAATCGACCACTTATACCGTCACCGTCACGGGTCCGGGCGGTTCTGCCCATGCCAACGCGCAAGTCACTATCACGCCCGCGCCCTCTCCGGCTGCGGTCCAGCAGCGTTCGCAGGAAGAGATCACGTCCGACCAGCAACAGATGAGGGGCCTCGACGAACAGATCCAGGAGATCAAGTCAGACGCCCTCCGCATGTCGGCGGAACTGAGC
>Ga0126371_10004000_pt1 | contig 12961 bp, 9 predicted proteins | sample PanSoiMetaPlot_4_FD_110145 | JGI IMG/M metagenome (GOLD analysis project Ga0126371, IMG submission 110145) | Tropical forest soil microbial communities from Panama - MetaG Plot_4 | ecosystem: Environmental > Terrestrial > Soil > Tropical forest > Bulk soil | place: Panama | collected 2016-02-17
CACGGTGTCGTGGACACCGGTGAACTATCGGCACATGTCGCCGCGCTATCCGGATCACGGCCGCGCGTTCGACTGCACGACCTGTCACGCCACCAACGCGCAGACCGTTCCGTGGAAGTTCGCCGCCTACCAGCCGGATTGCGCCGCCTGCCACGCCAATTCGTTCCGGCCGATGACGCATCTGAAGTTCCAGAAGCCGATGGCCGTCTACTACACGGTCGGCGAGCTGCGCGACTGCACGGGCGCCTGCCACGTCTATGCCGACAATACGCAGCGAACCATCGCCACGCGCCGTCCGGGCGAGCACCGGGCCAATCGGGGAGGATGGTGATGCGGCGGTACACCGGCCGACATCTGCGCTGTGCGGCCTATGCGCTGTCATGCGCCGCGCTGTTCGGCGCCGGGAGCGCCGCCGCGCAGCCGGTCATCGATGCGGTGCTGTCCGACGCGCAGCTCGTGACCCGTCCGGGCTGCGCGATCCTCAAGATCAATTTCAATATCCGTATCCGCTATGCGCACCATTTCCCGATCGACTTCGGCTCCGACCTGAGCGTCACCGTCAATCCGGTCGATCGCCAGCAGCTCGTCGCGCTGCAGCTGTTGCGGCGCGAGGCGGCCCGCGTGCCCAACGGCAAGAGCGCGCTCATCAAGGCGATCGATTTCGAGACGCGCCCGGCGATCGGCTCGGTGCTTCACGTCCGGTTCGAGCGTCCGCTGTACTACCAGGTGGCGCCGGGTCCGGACGTCCAGAGCATCATCGTCGCGATCTCGGGCGCCAAACGGTCCCCCGCCTGTCGGCCGGAATTGCCGATCGGCGTCCCAGGCCTCCGCCCGCCGGGCGCGCCCAGCTGGCTCGAGTCCGGCGGCCCGGCTCCGGGACGCAGCCCGCCCAACGATCGGCCGCCGGGAAAGATTTCCGATGCGGATTTGCGCACGGTCGCGGCCGCCATGGACGAGGCGCGCGCCGCGCTGAAAAAGAACAATCTCGACGCAGCGATCGCGCTGCTGACCAAGGCGCTGAAATATCCCGAGAACGAATACAGCGCGGAAGCGCATGAGCTCCTTGGCGTCGCCCGGCAGCGCCACGGCCAACCCGATGCGGCGAGGGCTGAATACGAGGACTATCTGCGCCGCTATCCGAGCGGGGAGGGGAGCGAGCGGGTCCGGCAGCGCCTCGCCGGTCTCGTGACCGCCGCAGGCGAGCCGGGTGAGAAGTTGCGCGGGCCCAATGAGCGCTTCGCCGCAAAAGCGCCCGGCACGCAGATCCCACCGGGCGGCGGAACCGCCTGGACGTTTTCGGGCAGCCTGTCGGAGTTCTACATCCGCGACGACAGCTTCCAGACGCGGAGGGACGCGAGCACTGCGCCGAACCCGAACGACGACGCGGATTCCCATCGGGTCCACCAGAACGAGCTTTTGACGGGCATCGACCTGATGGCGACGTGGAACAATGCGGATACGCGGGGAAAGATCCGCTTCTCCGGCGCGCAGGAGCATCCGTTCGATTCGAGCTTCAATGACCGCTTCGGCGTGGCGGCGCTGTACTCCGAGGTCGATATCAAGGACTGGGACGTCTTCGCGCGCGGTGGTCGCCAGACCCGCAACACCGACGGCGTGCTCGGGCGCTTCGACGGCGGGCTGATCAGCTGGCAAGCGCTTCCCTTCGCCAAGCTCAACGTGGTGGTGGGCTCGCCGGTGCTGAGCCGGTTCGATGAGCCGTTCCGCGACGACAAGTGGTTCTACGGCGCGAGCGCCGATTTCGGACCGTTCTGGGGCGGCCTGGAGGCGAGCGTCTACGCCATCGAGCAGCGCGACCGCTGGCTGCTCGACCGGCAGGCGATCGGCGCCGAATTCCGCTATTTCGATCTCACCAAGAGCGGCTTTGCGACCGTGGACTACGACGTCCACTTCCAGGAGCTCAATGCGGCGATCATTTCGGGATCGTGGATCCTCGCCGACAAGTCGACGATCTACGGCGGGGCCGACTATCGCAAGACGCCGTTCCTGTCGACCTGGAACGCGCTCCTCAACCAGCCCTTTGTCACCATCTACGACATGCTGCGCCTGCAGAGCGAGGAGCAGCTGCAGCAGCTCGCCGTCAGCCAGACGCCGACCTACAAGTCCGCGATGATCGGTTATTCGCGGCCACTCAACGATCACTTCCAGGTCAGCGGCGACGTGACCGTGGTCAATCTGAACCAGCCGCTCGTCGCCTCCGTCGTCGATGCGGGCCTGCCGTCGCTGCCGGCCGGCAACGAATACTTCTACTCGACCCAGGTCATGGGCAGCAATCTGCTCAAGGACGGCGACATGTACGTCGCCGGCCTGCGCTATTCGCAGCTCCTCGATTCGAACATGTGGGTGGTCGACTTCAATACGCGCTATCCGTGGACCAACGAGTTCGCCTTCAGTCCGCGCCTGCGCCTCGGCTATCGCGCCGGCCGCGGCATCGATCTCAAGGAGTATACGGCGCTCCCGTCGCTGCTCCTCGACTACTATTGGACGCGGCAGCTGAGCTTCGAGGCCGAGATCGGTTGGCAGCAGACCTGGGGCGAGCAGGCCGGCTTCAGGGAGAACAACGCCGATCTCTTCCTGACCGTCGGCGTGCGCTGGGACTTCGACGCCGACACCACCACGAAAACGACAGACAAGCGCAATTGCGCGACGCCGGCCGCGGCGGCGCTCTGCCGCTACAGCAAGGGCGCGCAGGAGGGCAACTGCGCATCGCCGCCGCCGGGCTGCCATTGAGGGCGCGCGCGAGATGCACGATCGGATGCCCGGTGAAATGTGGAGATATCGCACATGAGGTGAGCATGGAGCCCGGACCCTCTCTCCCCCGCCAGGGGGAGAGCCCTCCCTCCCGTTAGGGAGAGAGGTTGGGGTGAGGGGGCCGCCGCAATTCCGCAAGCCCCGCGGAAAGGCCCCCTCATCCCGCCCGCCTTCGCTGCGCTTCGGCGGGCGAGTTCGTTCGCCCGGCTCGCCCTGCCGGCGATAGCCGTAACGTGAATTCGGAGAATAGGCCATGGGATTATGGGTTGTTGTCACCGTTCTGGTCGGTCTGGCGATCGTCGCCGTCGCGGCGCAGGTCCTGCGGCGGATCGATGCGGCCGCAGCTGCGGCCGGTGCCGACGAGATCGCGGCCGCGCTCGACCGGTTGAGCGAGCTCGAGCGCAGCGCCGCGACCGGCGCGATCGGCGGCGAGGAGGCGGAGACGACGCGGACCGCGATCCGGTCGTGGATTCTGGCTGCCGTCAATCAGCCGCGGTGGGCCATTCCGGCCGCGTTTGCGCCACATGCGCGCAAGATTGCCCGCGTCGCTGCCGCAAGCCTGCTGATCGTTGGCCTGGCCGGCGTCTATCAACGCTACGACAATCCGTTCGAATGGTCCGAGCGTCCGGCGTCGTCTGCGGCCCCGTCCGCGTCCCGACCGCCGGAGGGCGCGGCCGCCATCGAGGCGCTCGCGGCCGCCGCCGGGCAGGCGCCCTCACGGTCGTTGCCACTTCAGCCGCAAGCTGAGCCGCAACGCACGCTCGGCACAGTCGATGAGATGGTCGAGCGCCTGGTCAAGCGATTGGACCGCAATCCGAGCGACGTCGAAGGCTGGCGCATGCTCGGCTGGTCCTATGTCAACACCGATCGGCACGGGCCGGCCGTCGCCGCCTATGCCAAGGCGATCGCGCTCAGCCCCGATGACGCCGATCTGCGGAGCGCCTATGGCGAGGCGCTGGTCAGACGCGCGGACGGCCAAGTGACCGACCAGGCGCGATCGGCATTGGCGGCAGCGCTGCGGCTCGACGGCCGCGACGCGCGCGCCCGCTTCCTGATGGGCCTCGCGAAGCAGCAGGACGGGGACCCGCACGCGGCGCTCGCTGACTGGATCGCGATCCTGAACGAGGCGGAATCGAAGGAGTCATGGTTCTCGGATTTGCAGCAGCGGGTCGCCGCGCTCGGCCGGGAACTCGGCATCGATGTGACCGCGCGGCTGCATCGCGACAACGCCGCCGTGAGGGTGCCCGGCGAGCAAGCCGTCGGGGCGGCGGGCGAGGCCGCGCGCGGGCAGTGACCGATATGCCTACGGGCAGAGTCGCGGGTTGAAATAGCCGTAGTCGCCGCTTTCCGCGACCGCCACGACGATCAGCTTCTGTCCGCGCGCACAGGCCAGCGAACCCTCAAAGGACGCCGGCCGCGCCGCGGCGGCGTCGGACCATCCGCGGGTCGCGACGGGGCCGGCGCGCCGGGTGGGCAAGGTCAGCTTGTTCTCGCCGTCGACGAACACGAGGACATCGAGCGGTGTCGCGTCGTTGCCGACGTCGCCGGCCCAGCCCGCAACCGCGATCCGGTTGTTGCCGAGCGGCGTGATCGCGTCGATCGCGCCCTTCACGCTGGGCGATCCCTTGAGTCCCGCCGCCTTGATTGCGGCGATCAGCGAGCGGCTGTCCGACACGATGGCATGCGCCAGCGCTGCGGCCGCCGTGCTCGGAGGTTTTGGTCTGATGAGCTGCAGCGTGACGACGAAGCTCAGGACGCAGCACAGCGTTCCGCTCAGCAGGGTCGGCCACCATGATCCGCGCGTCGGCGGTGTCGCGGCCGGGGCGCGGCGGCCGGAAGCGGGCTGGTGCGCCGCAGGATATGCGGGCGCATTACCGCGGGTTACGGGCCGACTCGATCGCGAGCGACTGCCCCTGCCGTCCCCGGGGACCGACACAACACGCACTGCTACTACTCCCCATGCCGGCGACGCACGCTGCCGGCACCCACCCACCCACAGCAAAACACAAGAACCGCGTTCGAGGCAACGATAAGTTGGCTGGATTTTGTGCGCCGTGCGTGCTGCGGCGCAGCGCATGACACTTTCGGTGAAGTGCTACCGCCGAAACACTTACCACCAGTCGTCATCACCCGCGAAAGCGCTCGCGAAGCGAGCGCAGGCGGGTGTGCGGGCAAATGACGGACCCGGGTGAACGAAAGCGCGCTACGCGGCGTCGCTCTTGGCGTGGCTTTCGATGAATCCGCGCAGCGCCGGGGTCGGCAGCGGCGGGCTGAACAGGAAGCCCTGCACCTCGGTGCAGCCGAATGCGCGCACATGCGCGAGCTGCTCGCTCGTCTCGACGCCTTCGGCGACAGTCGTGATGCCGAGGTCCTTGCCGAGCCACACCACCGCCTTGATGATTGCCGTCGCGTCGCTCTTCTGGCCCATGTTCTCGACGAACGAGCGGTCGATCTTGATCTTGTCGAATGGAAACCGGTGCAGGTTGGAGAGCGACGCATAGCCGGTGCCGAAATCGTCCATCGAGATCTTGATGCCGAGGTCGCGCAGCTCGTGCAGCGTCCGCAGCGTCGAGTCGTCGTTGTGCAGCCACGCGGTCTCGGTGATCTCGAGCTCGAGCCGCCCAGGCGCCAGCCCCGACGCGTGCAGCGCGTCGAGCACGCTCTGCACCAGGTTGCGGCTCTTGAGCTGCGCCGGCGACAGGTTGACGGCGACCCTGAACGTGGGCGGCCAGGTGGTCGCCTCGCGGCATGCCTCGCGCAGCACCCACTCGCCGATCGGGACGATCAGCCCGATCTCCTCCGCGAGCGGGATGAAATTGGCTGGCGCGACCAGGCCGTTGGTCGGATGGTTCCAGCGCAGCAGCGCCTCGCAGCCGGCGATCTCCTCCGTCGCGACGTTGACCTGCGGCTGATAGTGGATCTCGAACTCGCCGTTCGCGAGCGCCTCGCGCAGGTCCGCCTCGAGCTGGCGATGCGCCTTGAGCTTGAGGTCCATCGCGGGCTCGAACAGACGAAAGGTGCCGCGCCCGTCCGACTTCGCCGCATAGAGCGCCATGTCGGCGTTGCGCAGGAGCTCCGCGCTGGTGGTGCCGTCGCGCGGCGCGATCGCGACACCGACGCTGGCGCCGATCACGATGTGGTGGCCGTCGAGGTCGAACGGGCATTCGATCGAGGCGATCAGGCGGCCGGCCAGCGCCTCCGCGTCGTGCACCCCTTCGAGGCTGACCTGCAGCACGACGAACTCGTCGCCGCCCATGCGCGCCACGGTGTCGTGCGTGCGCACCACGGCGCGCAGCCGCTCGGTCACGGCGCGCAGCAGGAGGTCGCCGACCGGATGGCCGAGCGTGTCGTTGACGTCCTTGAAGTGATCGAGGTCGAGGCACATCACGGCGATGATCGCGCCGCGATGGACGCGGGTGAGCGCCGCCTCCATCTCGTCGCTGAGCGCCGTGCGGTTCGACAGGCCGGTGAGCGCGTCGTGGCGCGCCATGTGGCGGATCTGCTCCTCGACATTGGCGCGCTCGGTGACGTCCTCGTGCGTCGCGACCCAGCCGCCGTGCGGCATCGCCCGGTGGATCACCGAGATCATGCGGCCGTCGGGCGTGCGCATGAGCTGGTTGGAGACCGACTCGCGGCCGAGCGTCGCCAGCAGCTCCTCGCAATACTTGTCGGGATCCAGCGCGAAGGAACCCGATTTGGTCCGATGCTCGAGAATGCCGCGCAGCGAGACGCCGGGGCCGATCGTTTCGCGCGAGAGGCCGTACATCTCGATGTAGCGGTCGTTGCAGACGACCAGGCGCTGCTCGGCGTCGAACATGCACAGGCCGTGCAGCATGTTGTTCACCGCCATCTCGAACTGCTCGTTGCGCACGTTGAGCAGCTCCTCCTGGCCGCGCTTCTGACGCTGGTACTCCGAAGTCACGAGCTTGGCGGCACGGGCGGTCGCGTCGATCGAGGCCTGCGCCTCGGAATAGAGCCGGTGCACGCGGCACTTCTGCGCCATCGCGGCCGCCAGCGTGAGCGCCTGCGCGTGATCGTCGGGCACCGCCATCACGCGGTCGGAAATGATCGAGTCGACCAGCCGCTCGATGCGCGGAGCCTCGACGATCAGGCAGATGACCTTGTCGGCGCGCAGGATCGCCGGGACGACGTCGGGCGCGTTGGCGGCGAGCCAGGTGTGATGCGCGACCACGACGTCGAACGGACCGCCGGTGCCGCCGGCATCGATGCGATCGACGGGGTCGCGGTTCTCGCTGAAGGTCGCGATCTCGAACGGGAGGAGCGCGCCCGCGGCGACGAAGGACGCACACTGGTCTTCGCTGCCGCAGAACAGAACGCGCCAAGGATGCGCCAGCACGCTAAACGCCCTCCCAACACCCTCCCAGGATTAAAGGAAGTACCTAAAGAACCCTGATAAAGGCATAACGGGCAGGGTGTGATGCGGCGCCGCAAGGGCGGCGGAAACCATTGATTAACCACCGGGCCCGCCCGCGGCGGTGTCGGCGAGGGGTGACGCTGCGGCAGGTCGCCCCGTCATCCGCCGACCAAGTACCGGCGCAGCACCCGATCGATGCCGTCGTGGCCGGTCGGCAGCGACGCCCGGTCCACCGCGGCGCCGGCCTCGAGCAGCAGGGGCGCGCAGGCGTCGTGCCGGCCGGTCGAGATCCCGCGCCACGGGTTGAGCGCGCCATGGATCAGCCACCCCATCGGGGTCCCGTCGAATTGGCGGTCTTGCGCGTCGATCGGCGGGTTGTGCCGGAGAATGTCCTGCATCATCTCGGGGTTGCCGTGAAAGGCCGCCCAATGCAGCGGCATGGCGCCGTGCTGCGACACGGCCGTCGGCGGAAATCCGCGGCGCAGCATGGCGCGGACGGCCGTCGTGTTGTTGTTGCGCGCCGCGTCGGCGACCTGGCGCGCGACCCGGCCGGCCTCACGCGCGACCATGTGCGGATCGCGCGCCAGCACCGCATCGGCGCGCGCCTCGTCGCCGCACCAGAGCGCATCCGTCAGCCGCTCGCGCGGACCGGCTCGCTGCCGGAGAAGCGCGAGCACGTCGGCGTGGCCGCGCTTGCGCGCGACATCGAACGCCGAGACGTGGAAGCCGAGCGTCCATTGATAGATGTGTCCGCCGTTCGCGGCGGTGTCGATCATGGGAAACCAGTCCTGATCGACCCGCATGGCGATCGCGTCCGGCGCGGCATCGAGCGCGGCGCGCACGCGGGCGAGATCGCCGAGCGCGGTCGCCAGCAGCAGGTCGCAGCGCGCGCCCTGCGCCACCAGAAAGGCGGCGACCTCCGGCCGATCGCCGACGAGGTGCTGGGCGGGGGTCGAGTCGTGGTCGTCGTCGAGGGCGTCGATCTCGGCGCCGTGCGCCAGCAGATAGCGGGCGATGTCGACCGTGCGGGCGAAATGCAGCGGGCGCTTGCCGTCGCCGCCCTTGGCGTGGACGAGGGCCGGCTCCCGTTCGACCAGCGCGGCGAACTCCGCCATCCTGCCGAGGTTGGCTGCCGCCCAGACGTCGACGCGCGCGCCGCGGGCCATCAGGGGAGGGGCCTCCTCGGGGCTCACCTGCTCGAGCACGCCGAACCCGCCCTTGTCCCAGCTGCTGCGCGCATTGAGATCGGCGCCGTGCGCGAGCAGCAGATCGAGCAGCGGAAGGTTGCTCCGCGCGACATGCACGGCCGGGCTGTCGAAGGCGAACAGCGGCGCGTTGATGCGCGCCGTGAGATCGCCGTGCGTCTGCAGCAGCCGCCGCACCTCGTCGATGTCGCCGCCTTCGACCGCGGCCACGAACTGCTCGGCCGGAGACTTGGTGAGCGAGTCGATCTTGCGCTTGAGCTGCGGCCAGCCGGAAAACCCGTAGCCGCGCGCGATGACGAGCTGGGCGTCGCTCAGGAGAAACGCGTCCGGCGACGGCGGTTGCGGATGCAGCGCGCGCACGCGCGCGACCGCCGCGGGGCGGCCGCGCCAGTAGTCGCGCGCCAGGGCTTTTGCGAGCTTGCGCTGCCGGTCGAGGTTCGGGCTGGGCGGAAGCGGACGAACGAAGCGGTCGTGTTGCGCGGCGTCGTCGGACATGGTGGACCTTCTTTCGCATGTGCCCGATGTCCACGCGGCGGGCGGAAAGAGGGTCGTGGCTCTGCGTCGGCATGGCGGTTCAGGTGGGAGGATCCCTTCCCGTGGACGGGACGCGCCCTGACCGCGCGCCCGCCCATTATAGTGTGCGGCCGCTCCGTTTCCAGCGGCCGACGCATAGGCGCGTCTGGCGCGGGCGTATTGCCGCTCATGGCGCTTAGCGGACCTGCTGACATGTCCGCCCAATGTCGGCTCTCAGCGGAAGACCGGAAGCTCGCCCTGAGCCTTTCCGCTCATGACGCACGGCGGAAGTCATGCGGACTGATCCTGACGTGGGTTCAAGCTCACGCTATGCATGGGCGGCCTTGGCGTAAGCCACACCCAGAACCGCACCGTAGATGAGGTGAAGAACAAGCGTCGCCGCCGTCGCCTGAAGCCCGAGCGACAGCGCGAATAAGCCATGCCCGGCCAGGGGCATGAAGAAGATCATCATCGCGAGCCAGGCGAGAGCGCCGAAAATCAGGCCCTTGACGACCGGGGCGCCCGGCAGCCTTGCCTGCAACGCCGCATAAATGATGCCCCATACGACCGTCCCGAGGACGAAGTGGCCGATCCAGCCAAACGGAAGGGGTAAGGTCATGCCTGTCGGGTGGTCCGCGACATGCACGATATCTTCGATTGGATTGAGCCGCGGCATCAAGCCCGCCGAACTCTTGGCGATCATCAAGATCGAAAGGACGATCGTGGCTATGAGGCCTGCCATAAGCGCTGCCCAGACATCGAGGGTCACAGGCATTGCATGCAAGGATTGTCTGCGATTCATGGCGTTGCCCACGAGCTTGAGAATCCGTCCGCAAGTGCAGAAGGATTCCGGACCAAGGTCGATTTCGGATTCGCTCGCCTGCCGGAGGCACGACGGCCGCCATTGATTTCGCGGAAACTCGGCATGTCCCGCTGGCAGCTCTGACGTGAGTTTACGCCAATTGCCCTGTCAGAGTGTAGAGGCGCGATGGACGCCATCTCGGAATGCTGTAGGGTCCTCACGCCGCAAGCGCGTGTATCGGGTGCTTGAATCTTCCTTTCTTCCCGATCGCAGCGGGCCATTGATGACCGTGCGGAGTCTTCCGTTGTGCAGACGGGTCGAGGCAGTTCCGAATGACGAAAGGAGCCTTGCTGCCTACGCACGGGGACATTGGGCCGCATGTCCACCTCGAGGCGTTGGATGCAGCCGGAAATTACATTGAGACCGACCGCATTCCGATACCGCCAAACGTCGAGTCAGCGAAGGCTCAGGCCGACTTCGAGTATGGAATCCGGGAAGAGGACTGGGTTGATATGCGGCACTGATTAGGCCGCATGCAAGCGCTGCGGACGGCCGTGCATAGCGGGCCAGCCGCGTTCCTTATTCCGCCCAACCTCGGCGCGCCGCGGAGGGCGGCATGCGCGACTGGAACGGGCGAGGCGGCCGACCAGCTCGATCAAGTTGGCGTCGGCGTCAAAGCCGGATCATCGCAGGAGCGTACGACTCGCCGCGCCATCGGACGGTGGTTCGTGCTGGTTGTGTGTGAGGGCCGCGACGAGAGCCACGGCGAATCCGATGACGAGAACCGCTCCGCTGACGAGCCCTAGTGAGAATAGCAGCATGCTCTCCCCCTCTGGCCCCCGGCGGAAATCTTCCGACAGATTTTTGACGCGCAGATGGCGGAAAAACCCGAAAGAACAATCTGGTAATGTGGTGCTTCACAGGAAATGAACAAAACGAATCCGGGCCGCGAACGGTGGTGAACAATACCAATCGTCCCTGCACGCAAAGTCGGCGAAGGTCGGCGCCCCACCGGATGTGTCAGCACCCGGCCGGAGCCTGAACACGGGATCAGGGCAGTTGCCGCATCCGCGCGTGACCAACGCGGGCGGCACGACGTGCTGGACGACACCACGTTCTCGAGTCGGCGCCTCGCCTGCCAAATTGCTGATAGCAGGGAGGAATCATTTTGACGCGCGCTTGACGCGCGCTTGACGGTGCTTGGCCTATATCAGTGCTTTCACAGGCCGCGCCACGCCTGCGCGGCGTGGCCGGACGCGCGATGAAGAGACCTCCCCCCTAACCGCAGTTTGAAGGAGAGTGAGAATGTTTGCTCGGCAAGCGAAACTGTTCAATCAATCCGCATTGATGCTGGCGGCGTGCGCTGCATTTGGCGTCTGCAGCGCCTCGCCCGTCGCCCGTGCCGCCGAGGCCGAGGCCGTGACCATCGATACGACATTCATCGTCAAGACGCCGCCCGTGCGTCTCGACAGGCCGGCGCGCCAGGCCCGCGCCAGTGTGATCCTGATGGCCGGCAATAATGGTCTGCTCTCCCTCGATTCGACCGGCACCATCATCGATTTGACCGGCAACTTTCTGATCCGATCCGCCAACCTTTTCCTGCGCCACGGCCTCAACGTCATGATGGCGGACACGACGCCGGCGCACCCCGCCGGCCTCACGTTCGGACTACGCCTGAGCGCGACCCACGCCGCGGAATTGCAGGGCTTCATCAATGCGGCCCAGAACCGCTGGGGCAAGCCGGTCTGGGTGGTGGGCACGAGCAATGGCAGCATTTCGGGGGTGACGGCTGCCGGCTTCCAGCCGGCCCTGGCTGGACTGAGGGGCGTGGTCTTGACGTCGCCGGTGACGGTCCTGACCCTCGGCACTCAGCCGACGTTCAACCTCTATGCGTCGCGCATCACGGTTCCGACCTTGGTCGTCTGGCACCAGGATGACCACTGCACGTTCAGTCCACCGGCCGGCTCGGCGGCGCTGTTCGCGCAGATCCCGTCCGCCGACAAGGCAAGCCACGCGTTCGAGCATGGTCATTCGGTGGCGACCGATCCATGCGGTGGTTTTTCCGAGCACGGTTATGCCGGCATCGAGGAAGAGGTGGTCGAGAAGATCGCCGAATTCATCCGTCGCGACGAAAGGGATTGATCGAACGCTCCGTGGCGCCCTGCCGCGCCATCTCGGCGCGGCGCTCCCCGTCGTTGGCAGCGGGGCCGGCGGTCCGATAGGATGCGCGTGCGACCGGCCCGCTGAGAGGCCGGCGCATCGGGGCAGGGGCGCCAATGCAGAGCTCTGCGGATCTGGCCGGCTTGCCGGGCGCGCCGCGCGCCGGTCACGCCGATGCGGCGCTCGCGTGCGCAGCGGCGACGCCGTGGGCGATGCTGCTGCGCGGCTGCGAAAGGGCAGCCGAAGCCCTCGTCGTCACCGCATTGGTGGCCGAGCTCGCACTGGTGCTCGCCAACGTGCTCGATCGCGCCGCCTTCGGCCGCTCGTTCCTCTGGGCCGACGAGGCCGCGCGCGCGGCGCTCTCCATTCTGGCGTTCATCGGCGGCGCCGTCGCCTATCGCCGGCGCGACCACGCGTTCGTGCGCGTCCTGCTCGACTGGGTGGCTGCGCCGGTCGAGCGCGGCTGCCTCGTTCTCGCCGACGTGGTCGTCGTGTTCGTGGTGGTGCTCGCCGGGATCGCGTCGGGGCAATTCATCGCCTCGAGCTGGGGCGAGCTCACGCCGGTGCTGCAGCTGCCGGCGGCGCTGATCGCGCTGCCGCTGCCGGTCGGCATGGCGCTGATCGCGCTCTTTGCGTTCGACAATCTCCTCCGTCACGGCACGCGGCTCGCCGGCGGCGTCGCGCTCGCCTTCGCCGCAATCCTGGTCGTGGCCGCGCTCGCGCGCGATCTGTGGCTGCCGGTGCTCGCCGGCGATGCCGCGATCGTCGTCGCGCTGACGACCTTCTTCGTCGCGATCTTCGCCGGCATTCCGGTCGGCTTCGTCCTTCTGCTCGCGACCGCAACCTATCTCTGGGTCGCCGATGCGGGCCCGTTCGTCGTGCTCCCGCAGACCATGGTGAACGGCACCGGCAATTTCATCCTGCTGGCGATCCCGTTCTTCATCCTCGCCGGCCTGATCATGGAGCGCGGCGGCATCAGCGTGCGGCTGGTGCGATTCATCCATACACTGGTCGGCCATTGGCGGGGCGGCCTGCTGCAGGTCACGGTCGCGAGCATGTACGTGGTGTCCGGCCTGTCGGGCTCGAAGCCCGCCGACGTCGCGGCGGTCGGCACCGTGATGCGCGACCAATTGCGCG
>Ga0126371_10004001_pt1 | contig 12959 bp, 13 predicted proteins | sample PanSoiMetaPlot_4_FD_110145 | JGI IMG/M metagenome (GOLD analysis project Ga0126371, IMG submission 110145) | Tropical forest soil microbial communities from Panama - MetaG Plot_4 | ecosystem: Environmental > Terrestrial > Soil > Tropical forest > Bulk soil | place: Panama | collected 2016-02-17
GACGCCGCGATCGACGTGCACAGAAAGTATGGCGCACAGCTGCCAACCGGTCATTCGACGATGCACATGTACCCGATCGACGGTGCCACGAGCCGCGTGCCCGCCGATGCGACAGCCTTCGCCTACCGGGACGGCGGCTGGGCCGGCGTCATCGTGGGTGTCGACCCGGACCCAGCAAATGCTGAGCGCATCTCGCAGTGGGCCAGAGAATACTGGCAGGAACTGCACCCGACCTCAGCCGGTGGAGCATATGTCAACTTCATGATGAGCGAAGGCCAAGACAGGGTCCGGGCGTCTTACCGCGGCAACTATGACCGCCTCGCGCAGGTCAAGGACCGTTACGACCCGGACAACGTTTTCCACATCAACCAGAACATCCAGCCGGCCAGCGCGGCTGGCCAGTAGGCAGCAAGCACCCGCCCGAGCGCAGTCGCCGCAGATCGGGTGCGTCGCCCCATGCACGATCCACGCCGATGGGCCGGCACGGTTGGCCGGCCCATCGCTGGGCGCTTCGGGGTGACTGACGCGGCAATCGGCGCTACTTGGCACAGGCACGCAAGCTGCTGGGAACGCCTCGGCCCGGCCTCGAAAACGCGAGAACTGCGGCACACTACCTGCCAGTCACTTCGGCGAGAGACGCGTGGATTCGCTGCGCGGCCAGCGGACCGAAGGCGCAGCAGACGTCGCCGGGGCCGTTCCCTATCGCCGGGCGAGATGTTTCGGCTTGATGAACTCGGCCCCTCGTGCAGCGAATCGGCAGGGTTGAGGACTCACCCGGGACGTGATGTGCTGGCGCGGCACGCGTCGGGAGGCACGCCCAGCCGACCACGTCGACCACCAATCACTTCCGGGCGCCGCGCCCATCGACACGTAGGGGCGTTTATTTGAGACGAGGTGTCATGGACAGAGTTGGCCAGGTGCCGGACAGATATCTCTCTGAGGAACAGCGCCTAATGCGGGCAACCTGCCGGCGGTACGTGGATGAGATCGTCAGGCCGTTCATCCGCGCGAACCGGCAACGCGAGTGGCTGTTCGACCCTGCGCAGCGCCTGCCGGGCGAGATCCTGCAGGAGGCCGACAACGCGGGACTGCGCGGCCTGGGCGTGCCCGAGCAGTATGGCGGTGTCGGGCTCGAGCCGGCCACCGAAGCGCAGACGTTCTCGATCATTGCGACCGAGATCGCGCGTGGCGACTCGGGGCTGGCCGACAAGCTCGTCCAGAACTGGAAGATATCCGTGCTGCTGCGTACGCTCGCCCCCCAGCACCTGCAGGACCTATGGTTCTCGCGCTACATGGCCAACCCACAGTTCCTGATGGCCCACTGCCTCACCGAACCGCGGGGTGCCTCCGACCGCTGGCTGCTCTACAACGTGCCGGAGGCCAATATGGACACCCGGGCCGTCCACCAAGACGGTCACTGGACAATCAACGGCCGCAAGCAGTTCATCAGCAACGGTTACGACGCCAGCCTTTACGTCGTGTACGCGAACACCCACCGCTCAGCGGGCATGCTCGAGGGAACAAGCAGCTTCCTCGTCCCGCGGGACACGCCCGGCCTTGAGGTCACGCGCTGCAACGAGACCGTCGGGGGCCGTTACATGAACAACGGCGAGATCGTCTTCGATGACTGCCGCGTGCCGGAGGACCATCTCCTGGCGCACGGCGACGCACTGGGCAAGGCCGGAGTCTATTTCCGGCCTGGCAAGATCATCCAGGCGGCGAAGAACCTCGGCATCGGCATCGCCGCGTTCGACGACACCGCTGCGTTCGTACAACAACGAGTACAGGGCGGGAGAATCCTGATCAAGCACCAAGCCGTAGCCGTGCGCGTCGCCGCGATGGCGACCAGGCTCGAGGCAGTAAGCGCGCTCTTGCGGCACGCCGCCCTCGCGGTCGATGAGAACAACCCGGACGCTACACGTCTGTGCGACATGGTGAAGGTATTCGCATCGCAGGAAATCCTTGCGGTCTGCCAGCACGCCGTCGAACTGCACGGAGGTTACGGTGCCATGCTCGAGGTTGGAGTCGAGAAGTACTTCCGTGACGCCGCGGTGTACCTGCACATGGACTCAACCGTTGACGTGTCAAACTTCAAGATCGCGAAGGCACTGTTCCCAAGCACCGCCGGGACCTACGCGGGCGCGCAGTGACCCCACGGCGGTGACCTGTCCGCGATGGGGCGCCCCGTGCTTAGCTCAAGTGCCTGACGATCGCGGGTCTCGGCGCAACGGGTGATCGGCGGGGACTTCGACGAGGACGATCCGCACGCCGTCGGGATCCTCAATCCACATCTCGGTCAATCCCCACGGCTCGGCAACTGGCTCACGCACGACGCGAACCCCGGCCTTGACCAGCCGGCGATGCTCAGCATTGATATCGCGCACCTGGAGCCAGATCATCACCGAGTCCCCAGCCTCTCGGTCGGAGTGGCCGGAGACCTCCAGGAAGCCCGTGCCGAGGAAGAACACGACGCTGGGATCGCTGGCCGGACCGAATTCGCGGTAGACAGCCAAGCCCAGCACATCCCGATAGAAATAACGGCTTCGGTCGAGGTCCGTAGGGCGCAACAGGATCCTGCTGCTTAATACATCCATGGCAGCATCCTCGCCTTGTGGCGGCTCCCGCCAACGCCGATACTGCTGGGATGGCCGATCGAAATGTGCTCGGCGGCGAACTTGAGCCATGTAGCACCGACCCGCTCACCGGTTTCTACCGAGACGGATGCTGCACCAGCGGGCCGGAAGACCTTGGCAGCCACACCATATGCGCAGTGGTGACCGCTGAATTCCTCGAGCACCAGCGCCGCATCGGCAATGATCTGTCCACCCCTATGCCCCAATATGGCTTTCCTGGCCTTGTGCCCGGAGACCGCTGGTGCGTGACGGCGGCCAACTGGCTGCGGGCACATCACGATGGCGTCGCAGCGCATGTGGTGCTTGCCTCCACCCAGGAGTCAGCGCTGCAGATAGTTCCGCTCGCCGCGCTTCGGGAGCATGCCGTCGACGTCCCGGCTAATCCCAGTGCGCTCGATGAGCATTGAGGACTGCGAACGTTGCAAGGGCATCGTGCACGCCAGCTCACCCGCGGCTTGAACCAGGACTGCGGCCGAAACAGCCAGCATCGGCAGCTCCGGCCGGGACGGGGAAGCCATCGGTGGAGACCGCGCTGATCACCGGGCTCGCTGCAGCTGCCTTGCTGTTTGCCAGACAGCTTGCCTAGGAAGCGTCAGCAACTCGGACATGCCGCCAGGGGAGACAAACTGAGAAAGCGAGGGGGAACGGGCGGGTTCAGCGCGCACTGTACGAGCCACGTCTGTCGTTTGCATTTGCGGTTGGGGCATTGTGTGGCCCGATCAAGGCGCAGTACCTCGCAGCCTTCTAAGCGCCTCTCGTGATCACCGCCCTGGTGTGACTGCCTTGGGGTGCGCCCGCAAATCAAGCTCCGCACAACTCGGCCAGCTTGCTGACCGTTGCCCAGTTGCGCGCCGTTCCAGACACTGAAGCCGAGGTCGGTCCGCCTGACCTATCGAACAGGCGACGCAACAGGCTTGGCGGGTACCCGTCCGGGGTGTGCAGGTAAACCGTGCGGCCGAGCACCTGAGCCTCGTCCCGGCTGCCTTTCTCCCGCACTTGCCGCACTGCGTCGGCCACCCAGCCGGCCATGCCCGGCCCGGATCCCTCCGGCAGGAATATCGCGTGCAGCATTCTTGGATTCGCCTCACCCGGATAGGGATTGTCGCGCACGCACCGCGCGAGTTCCTCTTGGGAGAGCACTATGGCGCGGGCACGCACGCCGACGCCCCCAGCGATAGCTCGCTCCAGCTCGCCGGCCAGCGCCGCGGCGTCCACATAGCCAGCGATCCCGGGATCTGACGGCCGCGGCGTGAACAGCACGTTCCCGCTCTGGATGTAGGTCATGACATCGGCATGGCCAAGCGAGGTCACTACCTCACGAAGTTCGGCCATCGTGACCTTATTGCTGCCGAGATTGTTGACCCCGCGAAGCAACGCAATGTGACTGGGCACGCAAGCATCATGCCAAGGCGGGCGAGTAAACCCACCAGGGATTTAAGGCTTCGTCACAAGGGTGCGTGGCCAGCATGCCGCCTCTCGTGGTGCCGGCGCCCTAGCCGCCTAGTGCCACCACTCCCCCGACAGAGGCTGCCGCACCCGGACATAGTGGTGCGCTCACTCCTGACTAGAACCGCCAGCGCCGCGAAGACTTGGTTGCAACAGAACAGTCACAACGGAGGCAGCAAATGAAGGTCCGATCTTCGGTCATCGCGCTGGGTGCGGCCGCGCTTCTGGGCAGTACTGGCGCCATTGCAGTACCGGCCCTCGCCAGCACGCAAGTGACCAGCCACACGCTGAAATTCACCTCAGTTATAGAGAAGAGCATCAAGCTCGGCCAGTCGGCGGGAGGCCAGGAAGACAGGGACTTCAACGCCAGCGGCAAGGTCATCGGATTCGACGAGCTGTACATGTCGTTCGATTTGAGCACCGGCGTCGGGACCGGCAACGTGGCCGTCGTAACGAAGGGCGGCATCCTGTACGGCAAGCTCAAAGTCACCCAGACATCCATCAGCGGCAAGGTAACCGGCGGGACCGGCAAGTTCGCCGGAGCCCGCGGGACGATCTCCGCCCGCAACCTCAATGCCAAGGGCACCAGGACGGCTGTGACGATCCGCTACCACAGCTAACTGCGCTACTGCCGGGTCGCCGCCGACCGAGAGTCCTCGCTGGCAAGCCGGCTGGTATCGAAGTGGCCTGGGCGCACGGGAGGGACGCTCAGGCCGCTTCGGTTGTGCGGCGACTCAGGCCTACCCGGGCGAGACACCGACTGACGAAGACAGCCCTCGCGCATTTACGGTCGTGTCATGAGTCAACAGGAGGTTGAGGGTCGGCCGCGCGTCGTAGTGTCCAGCACCGCGTCCCTTGATGGCCGCATAACTTTCAGTAGGCGTGAGCGGCTGCTCACGCCTGAAGTGGGTCAGCGCTGGCAATCACACTGGCCACCAGACGTTGCCGACCTAGAATCTCAGCGGACTGCCTACATCGAGGAGCATCACCATCCAACCGTTGTGCTCGAAGGCAGCGGAACGTTCGTCCCCGACACCGCCGGGTCAGTCACTGGCATTCCGGGTCAGCACGACGCATCCGACCTGCGCCGAGATTGGCTTCCCAGGCCATCGCCTAAGTGGTTTGCCGTAGTCGATGGCCGAGGGCGCGTGCCCTGGTCGTATACGGGCGCGGGCGACGTCAGTCTCCTTGTGCTTGCCTGCGACCGCACTCCCCTTGCGTACCTTGGCTGGCTCAGAGAACTAGAAGTGCCCTACTTGATCGCTGGCGACGACCGAGTGAACCTGCCTCGTGCCCTCGAGAAGATGCCGAGCCTGCTGTCGGCTACCTGCGTAGTCAGTGAAGGGGGCGGCGGAATTAACGGCGCGCTGCTGCGCAGCGGTGTCGTCGATGAGCTGCACATGATCTGGTTTCCTGCCGTGATCGGCGGCGCAGACACGCCGTCATCGTTCGACGGCAAGCCGCTCGCGCAGGGAGAAGCACCCAACACGATGATTCATCGCGGCACCGTCGTCGGCGGCCATGGGTCCATCTGGTCTTGGTACGAATCCTCTGAGTCAGCGAGTTAGACCGCGAACAGGTCAACCGAGTTCGATGATCGCCCGGATTGCTGCCAGGAGCTTGTCGTTCTCTTCAGGAGAGCCGACGGTTACTCGCATGCCACTTGGCATCTGAACACTCTTGCCGTCGCGAACCCAGAAGCCCGCTGCCATCAGCTTCGCTGGCAATTCGTCATCGATATGCGGGCAGAAAATGAAGTTGGTTTGCGTGGGCAATGGGTCGAAGCCGAGCTTGCCCAACTCCTCAGCAAGCCGCGAACGCTCCGCCTTGATCAGTTCGGTCCGCTCGGCGAACAACTTGGTGAGCCCAAGGGCGGCCTCTGCTGCGACGAGGCCGACGATGTTGGCACCGCCTAGCCGGAGCCTTGCATGCAACTCCCCCGCGATCTCTGCGGAGGCGACGCCGTAGCCGACCCGCAGACCCGCCAGGCCATAGAACTTGGAGAACGTTCTCGTGATGAGGACTGGCCGCCCGCAGTCGAGATACTCAAGGGCACCGAGTCCGCCGGCTGCGTACTCGTCAGTGAACTCCCAGTAGGCCTCGTCGATCATCAGCAGCGCGCTGAGAGGCAGAGCGTCGATCAACGCTCGCAGGTCCTTGGTAGGCGTCATTCCACCCGTCGGGTTATTTGGGTTGCAGACGATGACCAGACTCGTCCGATCGGAACACGCGTCCGCAAGCCCTTGGATGTCACAGCTCCCGTCGTCCCGGAGTGGGACGGCCCGCGACTGCGCCTTGACAGCCGTCGCGGCGCCGCGGTAAGCCGGGTATGACGAGTCCGGGTACACCACTTCGCGGTCGGGGCCGCCCAGCGCTTTGATGACCGCCTCCACCATTGGGCTGGTTCCGGGCGCGATCATCACCTGATCAGGCGAGCAGCCCAGGTGCGCGCTCAGCGCCTCCGCGAGCGGGCCCTCCATCCCGAACGGGTAGCGATTTACCCGGTTGGCTCCAGCCGCGATCGCGTCCAGCAGCTCTGGCGGTGGCGGATAAGGACACTCGTTCGCGCCGAACCTGAGCACGTCCGCGCCATGGCTCCAGCGACGCCAGGTAAATGGCGTCCTGGGATCGGTCCAGCGCAGCTGGGTTTGGTTCTGCGGCTCCGGCGTGTCCTTGGCCGACGTTGAGTCGCCCATCCAAGCGCTCCTCTCGGGAACCTGTGCGTCTGCGTTGTTACGGGCTGACCACTCCGCCGCTATCCAACCTACGCGCTGGATCGAATGGCGCGCGGCGGTCGCTCGGCCGTTCCCGAGATCCCCGGGACAGCAACTAGCAACCGAGAGCATCGGTCCACCGGTGATCTCAGAACTGCCGGAGGGGGCCGGCTAGGCCAGCCCCCTCCTCTTAGTTCACGAGTCTGCGCGCTTAGGCAAGACCCGTTCCGTTCAGTTATTGATGGTTAGGCTCGTCACCTCGCAGTGCGTTGATCCTGTCACGTTGGAATCGGTGCTCGTGAAGGTGATCAGCCAGGAGACACTCGCGCTCGCTTTGACCAGGAAGGTCGAGTTGCTCGTCGTGAGCGTCCTGTCCGCCAGCGAAGTGGCGTTCGTGAGCGTCAGCGTGTACAGCTGCCCATTCACCGCGGACCCTGAGGTCACGCCGCAGTTGTCGCCCGTGAAGAGCTGAGCGGACAACGTCCCGTTCAGTGGTGCGCCGGCGCCAGCTGTGACGGTTGCGCTGTCATTCGGCAGCCAGTTTTGAGCCGACGAGCTCGCCGTGGTGTCGGTGACGGTGAAGCACTCACCGGAACTGGAGTCGTTCGATCCGGTGTAGTTACTTCCGTTGGCCCCGCCCGGCGTGTACACCGCGCGGAAGCACCATGTGCCGGTCTTGTTGACGGTCACCCCAATGGAATCAGCGGTAGCTTGCGGTGGGTCCGACCCGCTAACCCCTTGCGTGGTGACCGGGTCGCCTACCTGCGTGCCGTTGGGAGCCGGGCAGGTCCCTCCGCTCACCTGGGACGGGTCACAGATGAAGAACGTGACTGTGCCTGTCGGAGTGCCGCCACCTGACGCCAGGGCCTGCACCAGTGCATGGTCGGTGACCGAAGAACCGAAGGTCGTCGTCCCGCCGGAACCGGCCGATGGCGTCGTTGTGGTTGTCGTCTTGATCGTTTGGACTGTGAAGCACTCGTTCGTGCCGTTGGCACCACCGAACTCGGAAAGTGCCGCTGGGTAGTTGGCATCACCAGGCCACTCGGCGCGGAAGCAGTAGCGTCCCGGTGCGAGCGGGCTAGCGGCGGTGTTTACTTCGGGCGAAGGTGCGCTCGCACTGCCGCCGGAGCCGATAAGCATTCCCGTCCCGATGTTGGTACCGCCGCTGGTACACGCACCGCTGGCGATGGGCCCGCACAGGAAGAAGGTCACCGTGCCGCTCGGTGTATCACCGACCTGGTTGCCGACCACCGTGGCCAAGTCACCCACAGGCTGGCTCGGGAACACCGGACCAGCGCTCGAGACCTGCGTGGACAGGGTGGCTGTGTTCTGCTGGTTGACGTAGGTGCATACGACCTGGTCGCCCGGCGCCAGGCTGATTGTCGCGGTCTTGCCGCTCTTGGAGGTCGTTCCGCCGGTGCAATTCAGGCTCTCAAACGTGAAGCCTGGCGGATCGGCGCCCTCTGTCACGGTGTATGTGCCTGCCTGCAGTGATGGGTTGAAGATGGTGTTGCCGGCGCTGTCACCTCCAGCGCTGTTTCCCTTGTCGTTGAGGCAGAAGCTGCCGTCCGACTGGACACCAGCATTGCTGTTACCGGGACACGCAACGCCGCCCTGGGCAACGCCGTTCATTGGGACTGGAGGCTCAGCTGGAAGGTTCGAGCCGTAGCTGAACACCTGGTCTGCACCCCGTGGGTCGCTGTGCTTGATGATCTTGATCGATCCGCAGTTGCTGATGTTCACCGGGATCGGCGCAATGAAGTCCTTGACCTCGGCTGTGAAGGACGCCGAGGACCGGCTCTTCACGAACGCGCTGCCGAACGCCTCACATGTGCCGGGCGGGAAGACATTTGCCTTGGTCAGGTCGATCGCCGTCTCGCCGAACTGCAAGGCCGGGACCGGATTGATGTGGTTGGGCGAGCTCGGGAATAGTGGGTCCGACACCGAATCGAGGTTGTTGACCGCCCCGATCGAGTCGGATCCGTCCAGGGTGACCTGGTCGCCCCAGCACGGGAACGTGTTAGAGGAGAAGCACACGTTGGTGGCGAAGTTCGGAACCACTGGCTTGGTCGCGCTGGTGAGCCAACGTTGCAAGCCGATGGTGGGCCTGCCCCCGCCATTGGTGAAGTCGAATGTAACGAGGAGATCGCCCGGAGTCCGGTTCAGTGTGACTGGGCCGGTTGTCGTCCCGGTGAATCCCGCCGTCGACAGCTGGTTGATTTCAAAGTCGATGTTTGCGGTGCCTAGGTTATTGGTCCGCTCCCAGGCGAGGTAGACGAAATTGTGGTTGTTGACCGGCGAGAACTCAGATGCCTCGTAGAAGCGAGTGAGGTCGCTCTTGTTCGGCGGGATCGAGCCGCTGACCACACTCACAGCGGGGTTGTCTTCTTTAGTGCCCTGGCCGAACGAGTTGTCGCCAGTTCCGCTCTGCAGGTCGAAGCCTGGGTTGAGCCCGGTCACGTTCTGCCAGTCAGTAGTGCCGAACGTTGTCGGGTTTGTCAGCAGGTTGCCGTCGCCACCTGCGAACGTGCTGCCAGTCAGTGGCGGCAGACAGGATTGGGTTGTACCAGTCGCGGCAAAGTCGCACCCGCTGGCGTTGTCAGCGAGGCTGAGTGCCGGAATACCTAACGTGATAAGTGCGGCGGCGCCTGCCAGCGCCCCCCACGTTCGCTTGCTCTTAAGAAAACGGCTGGACCGGCCGCCCGGCCGTTTTGCGCCATTGCGGCGCATGTCAGGTACTTTCATATCCGCTCCCCTTCGGGAAAAGCTTCAGCGGCGGGACCTAATCGGCAGGGTGCGGTTAATTGCCTACTGTCCTGGAACCGTGCAGGTCGCCGCCAGGTAGTTATTCGCCGGTTGACAACAAAAGTTCTGTGGATTCGCTGACAATGCCGCGGACCTACCCACGGCCGTTCGGAGTGGCGTTGTTTGCGGCATGCGCCATCTGAGGCCAGCGCCCGGCGGACCTCGAGTCGTCCGTGGGGTCCCTACCTGCCTCCTTGGCGCCCGCGGATGACTCTGGCGTGCGCTGGGCACGGGTCCTTCGCGGCGAGCGCAGAGCATGCGCCCTAAGTCAAAGCAGTGCCGCGCTCGCATTCGTGCTGAAAGGCGCGCTAACGCAGCGCCGCGCTGCTCCCCCACCCCAAACCCCACCCAAATACAGACCGGCCGGAGCCATCTCGCGTAAAGACCGAGTAAAGGTCGGACCTGACGTTACGCCCAGCGAAACCCGGATGCAAGACTACGAATACGCATTCGTTTTCGCTTGTCATTTTCTTGATGACACTCAAGTTTCGACGTCGTAACGGAAAATATGGCAGCGGCACTGTCATAAGTTTGAATTAACGGCGGGACTTCGCGAGCAGCAGCCCGGCGGGTCGACTTGTTCTTACGTGAACCTATCTCCGCGGGGTGACATCCAAGCAGTCGCGGGACGAATATGTACCTGACCGCAGAACAGTTTCGGTTCGAGACGTTCGCCTGGGTCGCAGACGCTGGAGACTGTTCCGCAAATGAAAGACGTGAGTCGATGAGTGTTCTTGGACCGCTAGGCCTCATATTCCTACTGACGCTAGGCCCGGTGGTCTTCTTGCTGATCTTCTACTGGATCATCCGGCTGGCGGTGCGGCACGGCGTTGAGGACGCCCATGCTCGCCGCAACAGGCCTCAGCGAGAGTCTGGCTATTGGGATCCCGCTCGCCTAGAGAGCAAGGAGTTGCCGTAGCCCAGCACAGTCATCACAGCAGACCAACGCCTCGGACCTGTCACCAGCCAATCCGGCCGCTAACGCGCCGCTAACTCGAGTCGCGCCGCGTGCCCGTCGAGGTCCGGCATCGACCTGTTGGCTCGATCTCAGCTTCAGCACATCGCTAGCACACCGCTGGCACATCACCGGGTGAGATCTTCAGCGCGGACCAGCGTGTCTGTCGGCGCGCTTGTCCGTGCTAGGTGTGGGTCGCCGCCGATTGTCGATCCTGCGATCTGTACTCGAAGTTTCTGTCTGACGGTCTTTGGAGGCACGGTGGCACTTCGTGATGCGATGCTGAAATCTTCGGCGCAATACCTCGAGCCAGGCGAGACAGTTGACGCCGTGTTCGGCGCACAGACGACCAGTCAGTATTTGTACGTGCTGACTGGAGGTCTGATCTTCCTGATCATCAACCGCTACCGCATCGGAGTCGTAACGCAGCAGCGCATACTAATCCTCGATGCCGGCAAGATGGGCATGCGAAAGGCACGGGGGGTTGTTGCCGAGTTGCCAAGATCCACTCAGCTCGGTCCTGCCTCGGGGATCTGGCACATCATTCCTGCCAACGGCGAGGATCTTCACGTGCATCGCCGCTTCTTTAAGGACCTCGCTACAGCAGACGCAGCGACACCTGCAATCTCTAGCTGATCGGCAAACCTTGCACACCTGGCTTCGCACATGAGCAGGTCCTCACGCAATAGCCGACCCCTACTACCACGCAGCTCGCTTAACGCGAGTCCGGCAACAGAGCCGCGGTGATGGTGGTTCGCACCCACTCCTCGAACTGGTCGTAGCTGTATCCAGCCTGACGTACGAGCAAGTCGCGGGTATCAGGACTAGCGATTACCCAGACGGCGTCGGCGGCAGCTGCCTGGGTCATGCCGGGCCGGAACACTTCGGCAGGCACGCGGGAGAAGAAGCCGTGCAGCGATTGCCGCCGAATGTCGTTGAGTTCTCGCCAGTCTGCAGCAATGTCCGGGTCCATCGCCGCGCCGTCTCGATAGGTCTGCCAGCCGACAGCTGCCCGTTCGGCAAGCAGCCGGAACTCGTGACTGAGAGCGGCTAGCAGACGGCGCGGATCGGCTGCGACGCCAGCATCAAGCGCAGCTTGGAATCGCGGCGGCGGCTGCCCCGGCACCAGTGGAACGTCTTCATCGGCGGTTACCGCGTGCTCCATGATGGCGCGCAGCAGGTTCCGCTTGTTGCCCCAGTTGGAGTACAGGCTCTGCACCGAAACGTCGGCCCGGTCGGCGATCCGAATCACCGTGGCCGCCGCGTAACCACGCTCTGCGAACTCGGCGTTTGCCGCCTCTAGCAGGCGCCTGCGCGTCTCACGCCTGGTGACTTCGCCAGCCTCTTTTTGCCTGCTGACCCGGCGAGCCCGCGACGGCGCCTCGGCCTCCGCCGGTCGTCTCCTCGACTCCACGCTCCGATTGTCCACGACAGCATCCTAGCAAGCTCTTGACTGACGTTCTAGAGCTATGTAGTGTCGTTCTAAACCATAAGCCTGCAACCCCCAACTCCGAGGACCGGAGCCAGAGATGAACTCAGTGAACAGCTCGACCGGGAAGTCACCGGTGACAGCTAATGTCCGCCCGGCTGCCGTTACTGCAGTTGTTTGCCTTGCCCTTGCCGCAGTGGTCGCGGCCGTCTCTTCGCTGAACGTGGCGCTTCCTGGCATCGCCAGAGCAACCCACGCCACACAAACGCAGCTGGCATGGACCGTTGATGCTTACTCTCTGGTGTTTGCCTCGCTGCTGTTGCCCGCCGGTGCCATCGGCGACCGATTTGGCCGCAGGCTCGCGCTGATAACTGGCCTCTTGATCTTCGGCGCAGCATCAGCGGTGGCCATGACCGCCAGCTCGGCGTCTGAACTTATTGCCTTGCGGGCCGTCATGGGCGTTGGAGCCGCGCTAGTCATGCCGGCAACTCTGTCGACCATCACCGGGACCTTCGCCGCTGCGCAGCGCACCCGGGCAGTCAGTATCTGGGCAGCTGTTGCAGGCGGCTCGGCGATTCTCGGGCTGCTGGTCTCCGGGATCGTCCTCGAGTTCTGGACGTGGCCATCGGTGTTTGGGCTGAACGTCGTCCTGGCCGCCGCCGCACTCGTCGGCACCGTGCGCTTGGTGCCAGAGTCAGCCGCCCACGAAACTCCCCCGCTGGACGTGACCGGTGCCGTCCTGGCGGTCATCGGCCTGGTTGCGCTGGTCTACTCGATCATCGAGGCTCCTAATCAGGGCTGGCTGTCGGTTCGCACGCTCGCCGGTATCGCGATTGGCCTGGTTGTCCTGGCAGGCCTAGTCCTGTGGGAGCTGCGCCGCCGCGCACCGATGCTCGACCCTCGCGTGTTCGGTCACCGCAGCCTGGCGGCCGGGAGCCTGACCATCTTCGTGCAGTTCTTCGCTCTCTTCGGCTTCA
>Ga0126371_10004002_pt1 | contig 12959 bp, 7 predicted proteins | sample PanSoiMetaPlot_4_FD_110145 | JGI IMG/M metagenome (GOLD analysis project Ga0126371, IMG submission 110145) | Tropical forest soil microbial communities from Panama - MetaG Plot_4 | ecosystem: Environmental > Terrestrial > Soil > Tropical forest > Bulk soil | place: Panama | collected 2016-02-17
TTGGTGCCATCGAAGGGACTCGAACCCCCACACCGTTGCCGGTACATGGACCTGAACCATGCGCGTCTGCCAATTCCGCCACGATGGCAAGTGGACTTCAATCACGGCAGCGGAACGCCGCCGCATCAGGAAGACCTGCTTTTCTATTCTACAGGCACGAAAAAACCTGTCAAACCTCTCACCGTGAATTGCCCCTCTAACTAAGGTCCGCGAGCAAGGGCTTATCGAACAGCGCCATCTCTTCCCGAGTCGGCGCCTGGAAGAGCGTGGCCCATCGGAATAAATCCTCGCGCCGAATCGGAGGATTTTCCAGACCTCGCATGCGAATCCGTTCAAAAAGTAAATCGGGCGGCGCGTCGAGAAAGTGCAGCTCGACCGCTGCCCCGAGGGCCCGCGCAACCTCGCGCAAGCGATCTCTCTCAGACCTTCCCCATGTGCCCCATTCGATAACGACGATCAGTCCGAGTGTGAGTAACCGCTGTGCAAGCTTCCACTGCAACTCCTCAATCCGGCCTCGCCGCTCTTCGTCGTAGAGATCCAGGGAGAGATCACTCATCCATTCGTCTGGCGCAAAACGAACGGCGCGGAGCTTATCTTCCAGCACCTTGGCGAGTGTCGTCTTACCTGAACCCGGCAAGCCGCAGATAATGATCAATCTCGGGCTCTTGCCGGGTCCTTCCATACCGAGTCCTATTCCAGCTTCGCATTCATCGTAATCTTCGCGTTCAGCACCTTCGAAACAGGACATCCCTTCTCCGCCGCCTCGGCGCATTTCTGGAAGGTTGCCGCATCGGCTCCTGGCACTTTCCCCACAACATCAATGTGGCTCGCCGTAATCGTCCACCCGGAATCCAGTTTTTCCATCGTCAACGTGACGTTCGTAGAAATGCTCTCCGGCGTCAGATTCGCCGTTCCCAACTGCGCCGACAAAGCCATAGAAAAGCATCCTGCATGCGCGGCCGCAATCAGTTCCTCCGGATTCGTCCCCGGAGCATTCTCAAATCTCGTCGTAAACGAATATGGCGTATTGTTCAGCACCCCGCCTGGAGCCGACATCGCCCCCTTGCCATCCTTGAGTCCACCCTTCCAAAGCGCGCTAGCCTTGCGTTGCATGACGTTCTCCTTACATTATTTGATGAAGTCGCCCAGTCATTGTAGACGGAATCCGCTCCGGCGTGTGTAGGGACGGCCGCTTCGGCTGTCCCCTGAGCGAGCAAAGCGAGCGATAGGGAGACAACTCACGGAATGAAGGGAACGTAATGAAGTGTGAAGCGAGAGGCGCCTATTCAACAATAAAATGAAACAATCCCGCGAAACGCGTGGTGCGGCGCCAATGCACTGAGCCAACAACGAACGACCAACGAACTCTTCAGTAGAAATCCGAACAGCTCAAATAAAACCCACACTGCGGGCACTTGAGCTTGCACCGGCTCTCCCGAAGCTTGGACGAGCAGTTCGGACAATACTGTCCCGGATCCTCAGTATTGGCTCGCGAACTGTTGTTCTCAGCTGGGGACGCTTGTTTGCTTGTGTCCATTTATGCCGCGAGATCGCTCGCTACCTGTGACGTCCAGTTCCAGGAGTCGGCCACCAGCAACCACGCACCCAGACGGCGCCACACTCTGACGTACTTTCCCCGCACCTGGGTGATGGCTCCATCGGCTTTCCGCACTGCGAGCGAGAAGCGACCGAGTTCCATTGCCATATCGCCGGAATGCTCCACTCGCATCGTCTCCATTCGCAAATCGCTGTAGCCGGATTCGCCGAGCTGCCGCAGCAGATGCTCCACCGGCTTTCGCCCGTACGCTCCTTCGTACTGGGGCGCCATCAGCACACCGTCGGTCGCGAAGAGTCCGGCGGCCTGATCGTAGTTACCTGTATTGAATGAGGTTGCAAAATCCTGGGTTTGGTCTCGCAGCTGGGATTCAACATCCCGAAACGGATGGAAATCCGCCTGGGGACTTGTGTATTGCCGATACATCTACATCCTCCTGGGGGAAGGCACCGCTGGAACTCTCTCTTTTCCCGCCAACGCTCGGGCGTGCAAAATTATGCAGATTTTAGCGCAAAACAAACGTGTGGGACGAGAAAAGTTTTCTCAGATGGATGGATACCAAGAAGTCGGATACGACAAAAACACAAAATCGCAATTGAACTTAACAGTTTATCGTTCGAGCGGCACAGATCGAATCGGCAGCCTGACCGTACCTGATTCTGAATTGATTGTCGCGGGTGGCAGTTTTGCGCCCTCGGTTCTTGGGCCACCATTCGAGCGCTCAGCGATCTGACGCTTCAACCGATCCATTAAGAAAACGAGTTTCTTGGTTTCGTGATCTCTCTCAGCCTGCTTGCACATTTTTTCGAAATCTTGTGGGGCGTAAGAAACTCGATTCGTCATCGGCAGATCAGTCCTTGAATAATCTTGGATAAAGTTGAAGCGCTAGCCTACCTGATCTCGCAGAAATTGCCAATCCCCTCGACACTCGACGTCCTATCCCCTTTCCCTTCTTTACGTTCGCCGTATGTTGGTAGTCCGCCACTCGATTTTGCTCCCGAGGGTACATGACCTTGGTTACGTTGAGCCAATGACCAAAATCCTTGAGAATCGCCCCGTGGACTTTTGTGTTTTGGAGGAGCGAGCGTGTTCTTCCGAAAAATCATAGGCGCTTCGCTGTTCGCCGCCGTCAGCGTTTCCTTGGCAGCGGCACGCGACTTGGCCGTCGTCTCGAATAAAGCAAATTCGCTCGCCGCCATCTCGTTGCCGGATCTGGTGAAAGTGTGCAAAGCACAGACGAATCGCTGGCCTGATGGAAAACCAGTAACCCTGATCATGCGCGCTCCATCTGCTCCGGAAATGAAGCTTTTTCTCGAAAAAGTTTATGAATTGCCTGAGGCGCAGGTAAAGGATCTGATCGCCACCGCCAATCACGGACGCAACAATCATCCCGCCATCATGATCGTCGAGTCGGATGAGGATCTTGTAAACAAAGTCGCCTCGATTCCCGGAGCCGTGGGAATCGTGGATGTCTACGCTATCAACAGCAGCGTTTCAGTAGTAAAACTCGGCGGGAAACTTCCGCTGGAACCCGGTTACTTATTGCACGGAAATTGAGGATCTTAGCGAGAACTCAGCGTCGAGTCTCGCGATGGCATGTCGAACGAGAAGAAAGCGCAAGCGGCCGCCGCTGGTGCCGGAAACTCCGGCAGCTCCTCGTCCGCCCAGCCCGCACATGGGAAACCAACTTTCACGCGCCGCTTTCCCCGCTTTACCATTGACGTCCGGCTTCAGGTGAAAATGTTTCAGGCCGGCGAATTCCGCACTTGCTGGGGACGCTCGACAGAGATGGGCCAGGACGGCATAGGCGCCACCCTCACCGGCAGCCTCGAGCCTGGCGAGATCGTCACCCTGGAAATTCCGCTTCCGCTAACGCCGTATCCCATCAAGGTCCGGGCAATTGTCCGCTACCGTCAGGGCTTACGTTACGGCTTCGAATTCCTCACCCTAAACGACAATCAACGCGACACCATCAAGCGCGTCTGCCAGTACCTCGCCACAAAATCGTAATTCAGCGCGATTCCAGTCTCCGCCATTCACGGGCCTCATCAGCATGCATCATTTCGCGTGTACCGTTCAGCGTCATCATTTGGTGGCAAGAAATCCGCGCTGAATCTTACGTCTCATGAACTTACCAGCATAAGCGCAGTAACTTGTCGGTAGCTGCCTCTGCCCAAACCGAGCTATACTGGTTGCCAATTGTGCGGGCAGATCATCAGCACGTCTTCCCCAGGACTGCGACCAGGGCATGCTGGATGAAAAACCAAAGGACTTAACCTCCTCCTCTTCATTTGATGGGCCGACCATCGGAGTCGCTTCCTCGTCGGGAGTTGCTTCCTCGTCTTCGTCTGGTTCAGACGTCCCCACCGTCGAGGTGCGCCGGCCAACTGCTCCGGCATTGACCCTGGGTAAGGTACTCGGCGGACGCTACGAAATCCTGCAAAAGCTGGGAGAGGGCGGCATGGGAGCCGTCTACAAGGCGCGAGACCACGAGGTGGACCGTCTTGTCGCGCTCAAGGTCATTCGGCCTGAGCTGGCGGCCAATCCTGAGATCTTGCAACGATTTAAGCAGGAACTTGTCCTTGCTCGGCAAATCACGCACAAGAACGTCGTTCGGATCTATGACCTCGGTGAGGCCGAGGGCGTGAAGTTCATCACGATGGAGTACGTTGATGGTGAGGACCTCAAAACCATCCTTCGCCGTTCCGGCAAACTCCCTTCCGCTGAAGCCGTCAACATCATGCAGCAGGTATGCCGCGCTTTGGATGCCTGCCACAGCGAAGGTGTGATACATCGTGACCTCAAGCCTTCCAACATCATGCGCGATAAATCGCGCAAGGTCGTGGTCATGGATTTTGGCCTGGCGCACAACGCAGAAGGCGGCGGATTGACGCAAACCGGCGTCGTGCTGGGCACGCTGGAATATATGTCTCCCGAACAGGCGCAAGGCCTGGAACTCGGCCCTACAGCGGATATTTATTCAGCGGGGCTGATCTTTTATGAACTGTTAACCGGGAAGGCCGCGTATGAAGCGCAAAGCGCGATGGCCAGCCTGATGAAACGCACTCAGGAACGCGCCATCGCTGCCAGCACGGTGGAGAAGACGGTCCCACGCACCTTAAGCGCGATTGTGAGCCGATGCATCGAGCCAAAAGCTGGAGATCGATATCAAAGCGTGGCGGAACTGCTGGCAGATCTGGAGGCGTATCAGCCTTCTGGGCCCACTATTGCAACGAGCATCATTCGACGACCGGCTAAGTCTTGGCCATTGATCTACAACTACCTGGCTATCGCCTGCTGCGTTTTCCTGCTAGTGATTGCAGGCTTCCTGGCGGTGAAGAACAGAATCTGGCCGACGAGCAATGCTCAATCAACTCCGGTGAGCATTCTGGTCGCTGACTTCAAGAATGAAACTTCCGATCCTGTATTCGATGAAACACTCGAACCGGCGTTCAACGTTGCCATGGAAGGAGCGTCGTTCATCAGTTCCTACAACCGTGGGACCGCGCACAAGGTTGCGGCCAAGCTCCAGCCAGGCGCCACGAGGCTAGATGAACAACTTGCGAGACTAGTGGCGACGCGAGAAGGGATCAACACCGTAATCTCCGGATCGATCGGACGTGAGGGGGATTCCTACCGGCTCTCAATTCGAGCCGTAGAGGGAGTCACGGGCAAAGAGATCACCGCAAAATCCGAGAAGGTTGCCAAGCAAGATGTTCTGGTGGCTGTAGGAAAACTAGCGGCGGGAATCCGCAAAGCACTCGGCGACACGACGCCAGAATCAGTGCAGCTGGCAGTCGCCGAAACCTACACTACTCATTCTCTCGATGCGGCGCACGAATACGCCCTGGCGCAACTGGGTCAATTTACCGCCAACTACAACGATGCCATCGAGCATTCGCAGAAAGCGCTGCAATTCGACCCCGAGATGGGCAGGGCATACGTGGTGCTGGCGGTTGTCTACAACAATATGAAGCAGCCGCAACAGGCCGAGAAGTATTTCAAGCTGGCGCTCTCTAAGATCGATCACATGAGCGACCGCGAGAAATATCGAACCCGCGGCTCGTACTATCTTGTCGCTCGAGAACCAGAGAAAGCGCTGGAAGAGCTGCAGCAGCTTGTAGCCAAGTATCCCGCCGACAATACCGGATTGGGGAACCTCGCGCTGGCTGATTTTTTTCGGCGTGATATGGCACGTGCGCTGGAAGTAGGTGGGCGTGCCGCCGATCTTTATCCCAAGAACACCATCTACCGCAACAATGTTGGATTATACGCGATGTACGCTGGAGATTTCGATGCTGCTGTCCGAGAGCAGAAGCGCGCACTCGAGCTGAACCCTAACCTGGTGCTCGGGTATGTCGGAACTGCGGTCCCGCAGTTGGCGCTCGGTCATCCCGACGATGCCATTGCCACATACCGCCAACTTGAAAAACTCGGGCCAGACGGCGTTTCCGCGGCTGCGGCGGGATTGGCCGACGTTGCTCTTTACCAGGGCCGCCTTGATGATGCGATCAAAATTCTGGAAGAAGGAATCACGAAGGATACGGCTGACAAGAACCCCGATGCGGCAGCAGCCAAACTGGCCACGCTTTCGCAGGCGCAATTACTAGCCGGAAAAACGTCCGACGCAGCGCGCACCGCGGAACGGGCTCTTGCAGCAAGCCATGAGATCCCGATTCAGTTCTGGGTCGCTCGCGCCTACATTGGCGCGAACCAGGAGCCCAAGGCGCTCGGCATTGTTCGGGAGCTGAGCGGGCGCCTGGATGCTGATCCGCAGGCGTATGGCAAATTGCTCGAGGGCGAGATACAGCTCAAGCACAACAAAGCTCAGGACGCTCTTAAACTATTCCTTGACTCGCGAAAGATTGCGGATACATGGATGGGTCATTTCGATGCCGGACGAGCCTATGTGGAATTAAGCGCGTTTGCTGAAGCCGATTCTGAGCTGGAAATCTGCCAAAAGCGGCGGGGAGAAGCCACTGCCCTCTTCCTTGACGAGTCCCCCACGTACTACGTATTCCCGCCTGTGTACTATTACCTCGGCCGTGCTCAGGAAGGATTGAAAAGTTCGGCGGCTCCCGAGTCTTATAAGATCTTCATCGACATTAAGAACGGCGGCCAAGATCCGCTACTTGCGGATGCCCGCCGCCGGGCTCAACCGAATTAGATAACTCCTCCGCCCCAAGGTACCTTTCCAAACATTATCGAGATGGGCGTTTAGCATGGCCCCTGGACAACTACGCCGTTTGTCTCATTCGATGGCGTGCTTTCTGCATTGCCCGACCCGACTGCCGTTACATAGTAGTAGTAGGTCGCGCCACCGCAGGCTCCAGGCGCATTCGGATCTGTGAAATTAGTGGTGGTGATCATGCTGCCAACCAGGATAAACGGCCCAGTCGGGGTGGTTGCGCGGTACACGTTGTAGCCGATCACTCCGGAACTGATGCTAGCCGTCCAGTTGATGACCGGTGCACCTGAGAACTGGTCGTTGCTGCCTGTAACGCCCGTCGGCGGAGCGGGCGGCGCAGTGACGTTGAACGGATTCGATATCGCCGTGACCCCGCTGGCTGAGGCCTGCAAAGTGTCACCAGTCCCGCCGGCATTGATCGAGAGATTCGCAAATGTCGCAATTCCGGTTGCATCCGTCTGCCGAGTAAGCGTCCCACTCAGCGTACCCGGACCAGAGTTCAGTGTCAGAGTTATGTTGACTCCCGGGAGGACCGCCCCCGTGTTGTCCCGTGCCAGCACTCGCACCGCCGGCGTGATGACCTGATTGACACCCGTGTTGCTCGGTTGCGTAGCAAACGTCAAATTGGAGCCACTGACGAAGGTGATTGTGTAGTTCGCGCTTTGCACCTGGAACGGATTGGCCTGATCGTGAACTGAGACCGTGAAGCTCACACTCGAAACCTGCGGGTTGGCGAATGTGATCGTCCCATTACTATCCAGAGTTCCGCCATTCGGCAATCCCGGTGGTCCGAAGACAAGTCCTCCAATTCCGCCAGTGGCCGTGAGTTGGAAACTGTACTGGACGCCCAGCGTGCCATTCGGCAGCGTGGTTGGAGAAATGTGAATGACATCGCCGATCCGAATTGTGGGGCTGTACGTGAGCGATTCCGGCGGGAGTGCGGAATCTGTTGCAGTAACCAGTACAGTTGAACCCGCGGGGTTTGCCGTGGTCGGAATTCCAGTGATCTGGCCAGTGCTGGCATTGATCGACAAGCCAGGAGGAAGGCCCGTTGCAGTAAACGTGTAGGGCGCGGTTCCATCCATGACAGCCAAGGGAGTCGAGACGTAGGACTGCCCCACGACCCCGTCGGGCGGAGTCGTCACGAACTGCTCCGCGAATGTCAAGCTGACGTTCAAAACGTAATTCTGCAACGCGACGGCGGCCGGACTGTTCGTGTCGGTGACTTGAATTGTCACCGCATAACTGCCCGGCGTAGTCGCCGTTCCTGAGATCAATCCCGAGGGACTGAGATTGATACCGGGAGGCAGCGTACCAGCCGCGATGGACCATGTTTGCGTTCCAGGCTTTCCGCCCTCAGACACCAACTGAACGGAGTATCCCTGATCCAAACGATCGGTCGGCGGCAGAGTCGCCGTCACGATGGTGAGCGGCGGAAAGATCGGGGGTGGCGTCGTCGCAGTTGTGCTGTTGCTGTTGACGGCCTGCGGCACCACGACTGGCGCGACTTGCGTAACGATCTGCTGCATGGTCGGAATGTCGACATTGCCACGAATGGTGATGAGGGCTGAGTCACCGGGAGCTAAGGCTAACGTAGGTTGAGTTACTGGAGCCGCGGCAACGTTGGGATTGCCCAGTTGGTTGGGATCGGTCAGCGGCACGTTGGGAACGTTCGCCAACGTGATGTTCTGTTGCTGCGTGATCAGGTGGCACTGACCATCGGTCTGCGGAGTCATGTAAATCTGCGACAGTAATAGCTGCAGCGGGGTCGCAGTTGCACCTGTCACTGCAACATTGAAAGAGGCAGTCGTGTTGCCGGTATTGGTGACGGTGTAGGTGGCGTCAGTCGGTGGTGCGGCGGCAACATTTGGAGCGGCGACGTTGGGCGCGGCTACATTGGGATTGGCAACGCCGTAGGCTGCAACGTTAGGTGCAGCCACATTGGGCGCGGCAACGTTGGGCGCAGCTACATTAGGAGCGGCGACGTTCGGTGCTGCTACGTTGGGAGCCGCCACGTTCGGCGCAGCTACGTTAGGTGCAGCTACATTGGGTGCGGCGACATTCGGGTTATAGAGCTCGACATTTGTGATGCTGTTGCTTCCGGTTTGTCCGTTTGGATCGACCAGGTTGGTTGGCACTGTGCCGTCGGCGTTCAGCAAGATAAAGCCCGATAGCCCACCCGTGATAACAGAGCCTCCGAGCCCGTTGATCTCATTCACGTTCACCAAGATATTTGCCGTAGCATTGGTCGACACCGCAAATACGGTACGAGCAACACCGGCGTGTGGTGCGATGGCGACATCGATACTCTTCAGCGGGAATGTGATTCCGTTGTTTGTCGTCGGAAACGGCGGACTCGGTACCGGACTTGGCGGCACAAATTGGGCAAAGGATGCGAATCCATTCGTGGGCTGGTTCGCAATCGTGATTCGGAAATAATTTACCGGTCCGCTGGCCGAAGGTCGGCCGCTCGTCTGGTTTTGGACCAGAACTACGAATCCGCGTTGCACACTGGAACTCAGAGGCTTGGAAACCTGCGGCGAAGAAATCACAAGTCCCTGAGTGATGCGACTCTGATATACGTTCTGGTTACGGTCGCCTTCATCTCCGGGTTGGCAGGTTGGTATTGGGCTATTCGGATCGTAAACGCTCGTTCCGTTGTTGATGGAGGTGTAGTTGTCCCAGATTCCATCGACCGGCGGAATCACGTCCTGATTGCTGGTCCACGAAGCGAAATGAACCGCGGAGCTTGGAGCGGGCTTCGGCGCTGCCAAGATTGTGCCCGCCACGCCCGCGGGAGACGGATTGTTATAGGTCCAGCATTGTGCACTGCCACACTTGACCAGGACGAATGGTTGACCCGTGATCCCGATGTAGTCTCCCATGAACGCCCCCATACCCTGTTCGAACATCGGGAGATTTGGGGGATCAAACTTGAGCTGATGAAACGGTGCAGTCTCGCCGCTACTCTCTCCTTCGAATAAGCCAGCGTCATAGTGCGAAACGCGCGTGTACGTGAATGTAGGCACGCCCAAGCTGGCGTTCGCCTGCGCCAAGACCACATCGATCGTATGGCGGCGCACCGTTTCACCCGCATCATCGATGAAGTATGGAGAGTACGACGCGGTCGGAAACTCGGTGACCTGATCGCGGGTTTCTTCAAAGAAGTTTCCCTTCGCGTCGGGAGTGAAGATTCCGTTCATAACGCTGGGCGTGAATTCGCCGATGGTGTGATCCTGGCGCAAGTCGTAATACACCACCATCAGCTTGCCCTGATTGAAGGTCATGCTCGGCATGATCTGATGGCCAGCAGTCAGCGCAGGGAATGTTCCTCCAAGATCATTGGTGACTGCGCCGTTGTCGATCGGAAATGGTGTAGGCGGCTTGAAACCTGAAGACGTAATACTGGCATTGCCCGGAACGGCAAGCATCATGATCCGGGCTTCGCCATTGGGCCCTTGTCCACGTTGAGACCACGTCACATAAAGAGGACCGGGAATTAACGCAATGCCGCTGTCACCGACCGCCATCGCGGGATAGGCCGTCGTCCGGAAAGTCGTTTCTGTCGTGTTCTGATCGAAGAGTGCAGGAGCGGTTGGATTGCTGGAACTATACGGTGGCAGGCTTACCAAAGTGAGGTCAGGCAGAAAACTCTGTCCGCCATTCAAGGACGCGGTGATGGCAATCCCGTCTTTCGCTTGTTGTGCACTGTGAATTACGCGGAAGGCTACATAAACGATTCCTGTTTCGGGGTCGATCTGAATTGTTGCGCCCTGGCTGATCGCGTAGCTCTTGCTGATCGCAATCGGAGAACTCCAGGTTGTTCCGCAATTGGTGGAACGGGTGAAATAGATCGTGCTCGTCTGGCTGCCATTGGCACTGGTCACCACATTGGAATAGGCGACATAGACATTGCCGGCAGGAATTTTCTGTTGGACGACAGTGCCATCGGATTGCGTCACGGAGAAACTGCACGTGTTAGTGCCGCGCGGAATATCGACCGCAATCGCCGGCTTATCGAGAAATTGCGAGGGGGTCACTGTGCCGTACGCTACGGGAATTGTATTGATGTATCGAATCGGAAAACTGTCCTGCACAATGTTGCCGTTTTCCTTGTTATTCAGATCCATGAATCGAGCGACGAAAACCAGCCCCAGGCTGGATCCCCGATTAAAAGCGATTCCGCCGTAATAGAACATTCCGTTCGTACCAGAAGCAAGCACCGGATCGGCCGCTGTCGTAAACCCATGCAAGGGTGAGTTCATCCCCCGAGCAGACCTATCCTGCGGGTAGCCAGGTAAAAGAGTGCTCTGCCAGTGAGCACCACCATCGACGGAGACATATTGTCCCACCCATGGCTCGCCTGTCGCCGCATTGGATATCTTCCCCTCCCCGGGTTCCACTTCGGGGAGATTCAGGTCGACCGTGCGGTAATCGTTGGCGCCCGCGAGCAGGTGCAAGGGATTTCGAGTCGAAACCGCGAGACTGGGTTCATCTTGCCGCTCGAGGAAGGGATCTCCATAGGGCCATACCGTGCCAGACACCATGTTGACGTTCTGGCCCGCCGTTTGCGCTTCTGCCGATTTGCTAAGGACAAAAGACAGCGAAAGCCAGAACAGTAGGCAAACAATCGGAAGGCGAACGACGCACTGGCGTCGTAGTGCGTTTCCATCGAATCGCTGGCGCGTGATCGGTGTGTGACTGCAGTTGGTTGGCAGAACGGAACGGTCTGCGCGGTGCTGGTGCATGTCTCTAACCTCGCTTCTGCACACTAGGAATTTCGGATAAAACAACAAGGTTCATCACTTGTAGCAACAGGTAGCCTGGGTAAGGAAACGAGGCAAACGTACCCCAACACAATGCATTTCGGCGGGCATCTCGGTAAGGGGGAAGTAAAATGCCGTGCCTAATCCGGGTCGAGAACTATAAAACTTGGGACAGAGGTGCGTTGCTAGTCGCCGCACACGAAGCAACGATTTACTGCTAAAGCCAAAATTTTGGCGCTGCCACTGTGCCGCGACGCTTCATCTTTGTCAAGTGAAATGTACACACCTGTTTTGTATTTATGCACTCGTGACGCATTGAAAACATGGATCGAAATGGCCAGCTTAGTGACATTCTCAACTCGGCTTGTCCTATCCGTTTACGCTTGAGGAAGCGCCTTTTCCGATCGCGTGACCTGTTTACAAAACATTCGAGTACCAACGAAAAACATCGCCGTTTCGACAACGAGGATGATCGCCGACAACTCGCCGTTCGGCAACTCGTGACGTTCCACAATTTACAGCCGTAATCTATTGAAAATAATGGCATTATTCGCATGCAATTCAACGATGAGATCTTTGATCTGAGGTGAGATTAATCCCTCCTTTCATTGCTTTCTGTTGTGGTGCTTCGGCGCAAAATCGGTGTATATTATTTGCGCTCGGAGTTATTCCCCCCAGCCTTTCTATCGGGCTCCGAGGAAGCAGCATTTCGATTGACGGAACCGTCTCAGGATCACCGAAACGGATCGCCGCCATCCTTCCCCTAATCAGTAGTGATTTCCCAGGCGCGGCTCTGCCGCAGGGGCCAATTTACTTATGTCTACTTCTCGGATAGCGGGGCGTTACGAACTCCAAGGGCAACTCGGCGAAGGCGGAATGGGTGTGGTCTGGCGTGCCATCGACGTCAAGACTGGCGGTGCGGTCGCCATCAAGCTCATGAAAGACATGTCTGACCCGGTTGCGGTTGATCTGTTCACCAAGGAATGGCGCGCGCTGGCCGAGATCTCCCACCCCAACATTGTGGAAGTCCGAGATGTAGATGTCATTGAAGAAAACGGGGTAAAGAAACCCTTCTTCGTGATGCCGCTGCTGCGGGGTACGACATTGGCTGACCTGATTGCCAACGCCAGTGCTCGGTTGACAGTTGAGCGTGTCGTCGAGATCGCCACACACGTTTGCCGCGGATTGCAAGCCGCCCACCAACGCGGACTAGTTCACCGGGACTTAAAACCCAGCAACATTCTGGTGATGGAAGACGACAGTGCCAAGATCATCGACTTCGGTGTTGTGCACCTGGCAGGATCGAAATCCGTCACGGGGCAGAAGGGGACGTTCCAATACATGTCCCCGGAGCAGGCCACGATGCGCGAAATCACACCAGCGTCGGACTTGTTCTCCATGGGAATCATTCTCTACGAGGCACTAACGCGGCGAAAGCCGTTCGCACCAA
>Ga0126371_10004003_pt1 | contig 12959 bp, 12 predicted proteins | sample PanSoiMetaPlot_4_FD_110145 | JGI IMG/M metagenome (GOLD analysis project Ga0126371, IMG submission 110145) | Tropical forest soil microbial communities from Panama - MetaG Plot_4 | ecosystem: Environmental > Terrestrial > Soil > Tropical forest > Bulk soil | place: Panama | collected 2016-02-17
CCGGATCTTGAACGGCGTCTCTTTGCAACCGGGGGTAGATGGGCTGCTACTTGTGCTCCTACCTGAAATCCACCGTTTGTGCGTGGCAAGCACACCCCGACGATCGTCCCTCAGGGTGGAGAGCTTTAATTATAGCACTCGTAGTCAAACCCACGAGGCCCAAATCCGCAGGCTAACCCGTTTCTCTAGAACGTCGTCGCAACGGTGAAACGGAACGTCTTTCGTGGCTCACGCAATGTGAAATTCGACCCAAAACTGTTGATCGCCTGCTGATACGTGTAGTCTCCAGCCGCGCCAGCGGGGAACATGCCGCGGGTGATCGCGGTCGGCGAAGTCGCCGTACCGTCAAGCCGCAGCGGGTTATATGCCCAATAAATGCGGAACGGGGCGTTAATCACAGGCAGCATCACTTGCAGTTCAAGACCGGTCGACATGCGCGGCGTCCAGTTCGTCCCGGACGCAGGTTTCAAATACGGTGAGAAGCTCAGGTGCTGCCCGCCCACACAGTTGAACGAAATATCGAGAGCCGGACACCCAAACAACGAAGTGTTGATGTCGCTCAACTGTCCCGAGTTGATACGCAACTGTGACTGCCGGATGATCGGATCCACGCCCACATCCATGAAGGGGGCCAGCGTCACCGGGCCAACAATCGCGATGCGGTACTCGACGTTGCCAAACGTGCTGAAGTCGCCGCCGGGCTGCACGATGGTCGCGATCGGAATCGGAATCTGGTAAGGCCCTTGCCGGGGGTTATTCGGATTCTTCAGAACGACGCTGCCATCCGGGTTCGTCAAGTTGATGATCGTCTTATTGGGCAAGAACGCAATCGGCGAGATCGAACGGATATCGAATCCCCGCAAGTCGTTTTCGCCGCCCATGTAGAAGCGCTGGAACGGCGGCGCCACCAGGCCTCCGTATCCCGTAAGGAACGACGATTGGAAGTTGATTCCAATCGCGTTGCGTCGCTTCTGCATGGGGAAGAACTGCTTGTACTGCACAATCGGGCGCACCGACTTCACGGTCCCGCCGATGCCCGCCAACTCACCGCCCAGGAAGATCTGCTTGCCGCTGTGCGGCTGATAGGCAGCGTCGAGTGTATTGATTGAGAAGCTGGGCAGGATCTTGCTGGTGATGATGCCGTTCAGCGCGTTCGGCCCGTTAATTCCGCGAAACGCAAGGTTGGTAAACAGCGCCTTTGACGCTTCGCTCAACGCGATCAGCGAGGAGTTATCGAACGAATACGTAATGCCCACGCGCTTCAAGGAACGATGCAGCGGATAGCTCAACGACGTTGTGAAGCCGACGCTCGACTGCGTATAGTTCTGCAGGTTCTGCAGGTAATACGACGGCAGGTTCAGTTGCTGGCCGGTCAGGACCGCGTATTGCTTGGCCTGGTTGTAGCTGATGCGCGTGGTGTAAACCGTGAAACCGGCTTGCAGCGGACGGTCCCAGAGATAGGGTTCCGTAAAGCCGAACAGGACACTACGCATCAGGTTGCCGATGCTCGCTTGAATCTGGAGCGTTTCGCCTAATCCAAGGAAGTTGTTGGTCGTGTAACTCAGACCAATAAACGCGCCTTCCAATCCACTGACGCCGCCATTCAGCCCGATGCTGTTCTTCCCCTTTTCTTTCACCTTAAGGGTCAGATCAACGTAGCCGTCTTTTTCGTCGAGTTTGCGATCCGTGGCGTTCGGATCATCGGGTTTGAGTTGCTCGAAGTATCCGAGCTGATTCAAGCGCAGCAGACTGAATTCCCAGAGGCGCGAGTTGTAGACCTGGCCTTCTTCCAACGCAATTTCGCGCCGGATGACTTTGTCTCGGGTTGTGGTGTTGCCCTGAAATTCGATGCGGCGCACATAAAACTGCTTGCCTTCGTCGACGTCCACGTCGAGGAAGATCAGCTTCTTCTCATCGTCGAATCGTGTATCGGGGACCGATGTAAAGTTGATGTATCCGTATTCGCCGTACGCCTTTCGGAGATTCTCGAGGCCCTTCGCGATCTTCTCGCGGCTGAAGATATCCCCGTCCTTGATCGGGAACAGCGTACGCAGCGCCTTGCTGTTCGGCAGCGCTTTGTTGTTCTTGAACGTAATCGCCGCCAGGTGATACTTGTCACCTTCCTCGATCGGCATGGTGATGTCGACGGCCTTACCCGGCCCTTTTTGAAGGAGCGGGATGTGAACACCGGTATGACCGGTGTCGTGGATCTCCGTCTTCGGATCCTGGACCAGCACCTTGAAATAGCCGCGATTCTGGTATTCAGCTCGCACGCGCTCGGTATCTTCTTCCAGCTTGGTCGCGTCGTAGGTCTTGGCGAAGATGTTCTCCAGGAAGATCGAGTGCGGGATGCCGATCGGCTTCAGGTTCTTCATGGCCGCGCGCAACGTGCGGCTGTTGATGTTGCGGTTTCCCTGGAACTTGATGTGTCCGACCTTGACCTTCGGGCCCTCTTTGATGACGAACGTGATTCCGACCGCCGCCGGAGGAATGGCTCGCACCTCGGAACGAATCGTCGCGAACTGACGGCCGTGTTCGGCGAGCAGTTCTTTAATTGCAACCTCAGCCTTCTTGATCCTCGTGGGATCGTACTGGCTCTCCACCGACAGCCCGACTTTGCGCTCCTTGAAGCGGTCAAGCACATCGCTGGTGGAAACCGAACTCAATCCGGTGTAGTTAATCTCTCGAATCGTCGGCTTTTCTTTGACATAGACATGAATCCGCCATCCTTTCGGCGTCTGCTCCCGCTCGAAGCGGATGTCCTCGAAATAGCCGGTATTCCACAGGGAGTTGAAGTCCCGCTCCAGGCCGGCGGCATCGTAGACGTCCCCCGGGTGCGTGAAAATACGCGCCTTCACCGTGTCCGCCGGAATGCGTCGGTTGCCGTGGATGACGATTTCGGTGATGACGTCCTGCTGCGCCCAACCGCGAGGACACAGCAGAATCACGAATCCCAAAACAACGGCGGCAAGCACGCGTCTCGCACTTTGGCGTCGCAACTGCCGGAACGCCCCAAAGGAGGAGAAGGAACCCGCTTGTTGAGCAGTACGGCCAGTGCCGCTCGTGCGCATGGCAGGGATATCCGGATGAAAGCGAAAAGGAATCGCTACTACCTCGGCCTCAGGGAGTTAGGAAAACCGCAATTATACGGTAGAGCTAGGGGCAGCGTCCAAATCCGCCACCCTTTCTTACGTTTGCAATCATGGGGTTGGCTTCGCCAACTCCACCTCAACCAAGACGGAATAAAAGGTGGCGGAGTTGCCCATGTCGGTAAGTTTTTCTGAGGTCAGTGTGTTGATATTGCTACCCCCGGCACTCAACTTCGCCCAGTTGAGCTTCGCCGCAACCACCCCGGGCTGAATGGCGCCGTTCACGTGTGCCCGCAAAATCATCTCTCCCCGCCGGTTGAAAACCCGCACTGGATCCCCGTTATGGATTCCGCGCGGCTGAGCGTCCTGAATGTGGATTTCCAAACGGCCGGGTTCTTCCAATTTCTGCACGCTCGGGAGGTTGGAAAACGTTGAGTTCAGGTAGTTATCGGCCTTGCGCGCCAGCAACTCCAATGGCAGCGCAGACTCATCTTGCGAGTGTCGCGATTCTCGCGGCGGGACGAACTCCGCTACCGGGTCGAGCCCCTGCGCAATCAACGCCGGGTTGTACAGTTCCGCCTTCCCGCTCGGAGTTTGGAATCCCCCATTCGCAAATGGCAGGAACGGATGAGGTCCCACATGCCGATAGTGATGTTCTGTTTCTTGTTTGCCCTCGAAATTCAGACGGCGATGGCCTTCTCGCTCCAGAACTTCGCGACTGATTCCCTTCAACCAGGGATTCGCCGAACGCAAGGCTGTATCAATCATCTCGTCGACCGATTCGCTGAAACACTCGTCCTCAAAGCCCATCGCCTTCGCCAATCCGCGAAAAGTCTCTACATTCGACCGGCACTCCCCCAACGGCTCAATCGCCTGGTTCGACATCTGGATGTAATAGTGCCCATAAGCAGTCTGCAGATCCTTGTGCTCGAAGAACGTTGTCGCCGGCAGCACGATATCGGCGTAATCAGTGGTATCGGTGAAGAACTGCTCGTGCACAGCAGTAAAAAGATCAGGCCGCCGCAGGCCACGGATCACATCGTTGTGATTCGGGCAAACCGCCGCGGGATTGGCGTTGTACACATAAAGCGCTTTGATGGGCGGATCCGTCAGGGTATTCAAAGCCTTACCCAGTTCCACCATGTTCACGACCCGCGCCGGGCGTCCCAGGCTTTTCTGCATAAATTCCGGCTTGTCGAGAGCCTCGCGTTTCAATCCCCAGCCACCGCTGGTCGAAAGCTGCAATCCACCACCGACCTCTTTCCACGATCCGGTGATGCAGGGAAGCATGGTGATCGTCCGCGTGGCCATGCCGCCGCCTTCCGATCGCTGCACGCCGTAGTTGACACGGATCACCGCAGGCCGCGTCGTCGCGTACTCACGCGCCAGCTTTTCGATATCGCTCGCGGACACTCCCGTCCACTTTGCAACTCGGTCGGGCGGATATTCCTTCACCTTTTCGCGCAGCTGCTCGAATCCGGTCGTGTATTTCGCAACATACTCGTCATCCTGCAAGCCATCGCCGATGATCACATGCATCATGCCCAGAGCGAGGGCTGCATCCGTGCCGGGATTAATGGGGATATACCAATCGGCGTGTTGGGCGGTACGCGTCTTGTAGGGATCGATAACCACCAACTTCGCGCCGGCCTGATGGGCGTGTTGGATGAATGGCCAAAGGTGAACGTTGTTGCCGTGGATGTTCGCGCCCCACGCAAGGATGTAGCGCGAATGCTTGAACTGCTCCGGCTCCGTGCCCAGCTTCACGCCCAGCACCGACTTCAATCCCGCCTCACCCGCCGCCGAACAGATCGACCGTTCGAGTTGCGACGCGCCAAGCCGATGGAAGAATCGCCGATCCATGGAAGAACCGCTCAGGACCGCGAGAGTGCCGCCGTACGAATATGGCAGGATCGCCTCGCTGCCGAATTCTTTGGTAATGCCCTTGAAACGGGAAGCGATCTCCGACAGTGCCTCGTCCCACGAGATTCGGGCGAAGTCGTCCGCGTTCTTATTGCCGCCACCTTTCGGCGCGACACGCCGCATCGGGTAGAGAACTCGGTCCGGCGAGTAAACCCGATCGAGGTATTTCGCCACCTTCGCGCACAAAAATCCGCGCGTTACCGGATGCACCGGATCGCCCTGAATCCTCGTGGCGCGTCCGTGCTCGACGGTGATCAAAACTCCGCATGCATCCGGACAGTCATGCGGACAGGCGGCATGCACAACCTTCTTCATGAAGTTTGATTATACGAGGAATGCACCGGAGTCGCGGCAGCGCCGCCGTCTCACGGTAGAGTCAGACGAGTGTTTTCGGGCTCGGTGTTAAGTAGCTCCGGCGTCTCGCCGGCTGTCGCGAGAGCATGCCTGATGTGGCGCGGGCGCCCTGGCCCGCGAAAAGTGCCGGTCCAGTTTCAAGCTTGCGCTGCGATCGTTATATTCATCCGCACTTAGCGATCATAAAACTCACGCGCGACAAATTCCGGGACCGGACGAACACCCGTCGGACGTTTCCGCACAACCTCAGCCAGACGTTGCGCGATATCTTCTTTGGCGGAACTCTTGTCTCTTGCTTCACCCTCAATCGAAAACGCCAGCATCGAGCACAGCACGAATACAAGCCCGTTCAGACCGCCGTGCGTGCTGGCCATTGCCGGCATCGTCATGAAAGCTCTTCCAGCGAAGTCAGTCACCGCATAAACGGCGGCCAGGCACATGGCAACCCACGCCGCAATCGCCCCAACTCGCACGTAACCCCGCGCCACTGGCGCACGAAAAGCTCGGCTCATCCAGAACAAACACGCAGCCAAAGCGGGGACACTCAGCGCGAGCCCTAGCGCCGCGGCCATTCGCAGAGTTGGAGAAATCACGAAACCCGCCGCCAGCAAGAATGGCAGAAACAGCACAAGCAATGCGATGGGCGTCACCATCGAGAGACGATTGGCGCGGTCTTCGCGCATGCGTAGCCCTGCCGATGCAATCACGGCAATCGCGAATCCGCTGTAATGAAAGTGCACCGCGGTCAACAGGACGATCGGCTCCTGAAATCCCATTGGATGCAGACCTGCCCGCGAGACAACCAGCCATCCGCCCGCGAATGCCAGGTCCACTCCCGCAATGCTCACCGCCAGATCCGCAAGTGACCTCGCCTCTTTCCGATACAAGTTCCAGACACCGGCTAGCGCGACGCACAAACCAAGCACGACCCAGGGAACGACGAGACCCGCCGCAACCGCGCCCGGCCTCACCCAAAACGAGACCACCACCGCGAGCGCTGCTGCGGCCTCGAACCACGATAGGGCGCGCATGCGGTGTTCGTGGCCCACAGAATCGTCCATCCGCATGAGATTGAATCCCAGAGGCACGATCACCAATACCGCAAACAGGAGAAGCAGCTCGATCACTCCCAACGGTGCTCTGCGTAATCCGGCCAGCGTCGCAACACTCGCCCACAGGCCCGCCCCAATGAGGCTTTCTGCCGCGTTTTGCTTTTCCAGATTTCGAGTTCTCATGGCAACTCCTTTCACGCGCCGGGCGCAATCGCTGCCCAGGCGAAAATCGCAGACAGCGTGACCAAGCCCGCGCCATACAATGCGTCAAGCAACCGATTCGCCCGACGAATCTCGCGGTCGTAATAGAACCACTGCAACATGATCCGCAACAGCCAGAACCCTCCCATAAACGCGCACAGGAATCGGCCGAGTCGGACGGCCGTGAGTTCGTGCGCGAAACCGAAGCACAGTGCGCTGAAGAGCCCGACGATCAGTACGATGTAGATCCAATGCACATAGAAGATCTGCCGGATGAAGGTGGGTACCGGGCGCATACTGTCGCGTACCCGCAATCGACCGGGCAGAATCCCGTTCACCAGCACGATGCCTGCCTGAATCGCGCCCGCGAACCAGAGCAGTCGAATTTGCATCCACGCGTTCATCGCCGGCTCACTCGTTCTCCGGTTGCCAAACATCGGCGTTGGGCACCTCGGTTCGTGGAAGAACCGTCCCAACAGATTTCCTGGGGGTGAATCGGCTCAAGATCCACCCCAGCACCAATATCGACAGGACGAGCCCGACGAAGCCCCACTTCATCTGCTCGGCGATTGCAAACATTGGGGCAGGTTGCGGCCCGTAACCCGGCTCGGCCGACATCGCGAAGATGGTCGGCGTCAACGCAACTGTCACGTTCGCGAAAGCAGCCCAGAAAGCGACGCGATCCCCGTTCCCACATAACTCCAGTAATTGCGTCCGCAATGGCCCGCTGAGATCACCCACCACACCGAGCGCCACCAGAAACGTCAACAACCCTCCGCCGCCGAACAGTAATGACGGAATCATGGAGTCTCCTTTAGCGATGCAATCCGCATGCGCGACAGACGCACTCTACAGATATTTCTGAAATTACAGAAATGCATTCGAAAATTTTTTACTTTCTTTTCTCTCCCAACAGCCGCCGAATCTTTCCTCTCATACCCAACACTCGCCGCAGCGCCCCAGACGACACCTGGCCCACTTCTTCATATGCCGATGTCGCCGCCTCGAAGAATTCCGCCATGCTCTCCAGTCTTTCGCGCGTGTAATTATCGACAGCGCCGCCTTCCGAATCGGCCAGGCAACGTCTCAATAACTGCAGCGTCGGATCTACCTCGCGCCGCTTGCGCTGCTCCACGATGATGCGGAACATTTCCCAGACGTCTTTCATGGATTCATAGTGCTCCCGCCGCTCTCCGAGGACGTGCACGGCGCGCACAATGCCCCAACTCTCCAGTTCCCGGATCGACGTGCTGACGTTCGAGCGCGCCACATTGAGCGTTTCGGCGATTTCCTCGGCCGGCAACGGCTTGGGCGATAGAAACAACAGCGCATGAATCTGGGCGACTGTGCGGTTGATCCCCCAGCGCGTTCCCATCTCGCCCCAGTGCAGGATGAACTGTTGTTGGATGTTCGTCAGTTTCATACAGTAATTTCTGTCTATACAGAAATTACTGTTTAATCGCCATCGGAGTCAAGTACTCCATTCCCTTTGGAATCTGCTGAAAGCGCGCCGATATTGGCATGCGGAGGTCGGCCACTGCGGTTTTCGTGGCAGAGAGATGCCTCGCCTGCTGTGGAAGACGGAAGGCGTGCACCGTACCTAACCAGCAAGCGATGGAGAGGCGGGCGTCCTCGCCCGTCTCGTTGCCCCCGAAACACAGAAGGTCGTGCTTTTCAGCGCGACCCTCATGTTTTTCCTGACGATTGATGACTAACGACGGGCGACTGCTAACTACTTAATCTCCATAACTTCCTTTTCTTTCGCCTTGGCCATCTCTTCCATTTTCTTGATCTCGTCGTCGGTCAACTTCTGGATCTCTTCCAGAGCCCGCTTCTCGTCGTCCTCCGTGATCTTCTTGTCCTTCACCGCCTTTTTGATGGCGTCGTTGCCATCGCGCCGAATGTTGCGCACGGCAGTCCGGTGATCTTCCAGCACTTTGTGCAGGTGTTTCACCATGTCGCGCCGGCGCTCTTCGGTCAGCGGCGGAACGGGCACGCGAATCAGCTTGCCATCGTTCATGGGATTCAAGCCTAAATCCGCCGTGCGGATCGCTTTCTCGATTCCCGCCAGCGACGATGGATCGAACGGCTGCACGGTGATCAATTGGGGCTCAGGCGCATGCACGGTGGCGATCTGGTTCAGGGGCATCTGGGATCCGTAGTAGTCCACCGACACACTATCCAGCATGTGCACCGAGGCTCGGCCGGTACGGGTTGCGGCAATCTCCTTGCGGAAGTCTGCAACCGCTTTCTCCATGCGCGTCTTCAGCTGTGTATATGTGTCTCTTAATCCGGGAACACTAGCCATCGTTGCTTGAGCCATCGTGAGCTCCAGAAACAGTGAGGATGAAAACGAAGAATTATAAACCGGCTGGTGGCTCGCAGCCTGCGGTCCGCTACCAGCCAACGGCTCCAAGTGGATCCTGACGACTGGCGACTGGATCTCTACGCGCTCACCAGAGACCCAATCTTCTCTCCGGTCACAACCTTCTTAATGTTGCCACGCTCATTCAGACTAAAGACGACGATAGGCAGATTGTTATCCTTGCACAGCGAAATGGCCGTCAGATCCATCACCTTCAATCCCTGCTTCAGAACGTCCATGTAACTGATCTCTACAAATTTTTTCGCATTCTTCACGATCATCGGATCCGCGTCGTAGATCCCATCCACCTTGGTCGCTTTTAATATCGCGTCGGCCTTGATCTCCATCGCGCGCAACGACGCCGCCGTGTCCGTCGAGAAATACGGATTGCCTGTCCCGCCGGCAAAGATGACGATGCGCCCCTTCTCCAGGTGACGCAGCGCACGCCGCCGGATGAACGGTTCCGCCACTTGATTCATCTCGATAGCCGACTGCACGCGCGTGTGGACGCCATGCTTTTCGAGCGCATCCTGCAAGGCGAGCGCGTTGATTACCGTGGCCAGCATGCCCATGTGGTCCGCCGATACGCGGTCCATTTCTTTCGCTTGTTCGGCGACGCCCCGGAAGAAGTTCCCGCCGCCCACGACGATCGCAATCTGGATATCGAGCTCGTGGACTTCCGCCAATTCCGCCGCGATCTCGTGCACGCGTGCCGTATCGACGCCGAAACCCTGGCCTGCCGCCAGTGCCTCACCAGAAAGTTTGAGAAGTATGCGTTTGAAAACCGTCTGCGCCATTAGGATTGTGGCCGATCGGACGCCAGGATTACGGAAGGGCTCAAAAGGCATCAAGGCCCGGCGAGAACTCCCGTTAAGGAAGTTTCGCCGAAGCCTTGAAAGTCTGCAACCCTACTTTTGTTCGCCAACGGAGCCCCCGTCCTAGCGCCCTTTTTGCGCGGGGGGGGATTCTCACTTCCGGGCGGGCACAGCCCCGTCGCCGCCTTCTTCGGGCTTTTGCGTGGTGAACGCGACGGTCATCCCAGCCTCGCCCACCTTAAAGCGGGCGAAGCGGCGCACGGCGATGTTCTCGCCCAGCTTCCCGACCTTGCCCGCGATCAATTGCGCGACACTGATGGTCTGGTCCTTGATGAAGGGCTGCTCGAGCAAGCACACTTCCTCATAGAACTTCTCCATCTTGCCAGCAACCATCTTCTCTGCGATATGCGGCGGTTTCCCGCTGGCGACGGCCTGCGCCAGGAAGATTTCCTTCTCGCGCGCATACGCCTCCGGAGTTACGTCCTCCTTGCGGACGAACTTGGGATCGCTCGCCGCGATGTGCATAGCGATATCGTGCACGAGCTCCTTGAAGTCGTCGGTGCGCGCGACAAAGTCGCTCTCGCAGTTCACTTCGACGAGTACACCGATCTTGCCTCCGGCGTGAATGTAGCTGGCCACCGATCCTTCGCTGGTCACACGTCCTGCCTTCCGCTCTGCGACTGCGGTGCCGCGCTTGCGCAGAAGAACGATCGCCTGCTCCAGATCGCCCTTGGCTTCTGCCAACGCCTTCTTGCAATCCATCATCGGGGCGCCGCTCTTGTCGCGGAGCTCTTTTACTTGTGCTGCTGAGATGTTCACGGTACTTGTGCTCATTTCTCTAACGTCTTCCCTTCTTGGATGCCGGGCTATTGCGTTGCGATGCGTTGCACCGGCTAACCCAGCCACCTGCCAACTAATACCCTGATATAAATTGACCCGCGGCGTCAGGACGCTCGCGGGTCCGAAATCTTTCCACCAGTTTCGTTTAGAACGTCTGGCTTTCGACCTGCGGAACCTCGTCGGCCTCTTCCTTGGCCGTTGCCGGGGCCTTCTTCGTGCCGCCACCCAGCACATCTTCCATGCTGATGTCTTCCGCGCCAGCCTCGGAGGTCGCCTCTTCGGCAGCCTCACTCGAGGGCGCTTGCTCTGCCGACGCGGCGTAGCTCACACCCGACGCCAGCTCCGCCGACTGCTTATCGGTCAGGAGCTGCGAGCCTTCCACGATGGAGTCGGCGATCTTCGATGCAAATAACCGGATCGCGCGCAGCGCGTCATCATTGCCCGGGATCACATAGTCCACTTCGCTCGGATCGCAGTTCGTATCGACGACCGCGACCACGGGAATTCCCAGTTTGCGCGCTTCGCGCACTGCGATCTGCTCTTTGTTCGAATCGATCACGAAGATCGAATCGGGCAGCCGCGACATGTTCTTGATACCTGCCAGGTTCGCCTGCAGGTGCTTGCGCTCGCGTTCGAGTTTGATCACTTCTTTCTTCGGAAGCAGCTCGTACCGGCCATCGGTGGCCATATCGTCGAGTTCCTTCAGCCGCTTCACCGACTTCTGCACTGTCACCCAGTTGGTCAGAAGCCCGCCCAGCCATCGCTGGTTCACATAGAACATGCCGGCGCGTCCCGCCTCCTCGGCGATCGCGTCCTGTGCCTGGCGCTTCGTACCCACGAAGAGCACGATCTTGCCGTCGGCCGCCAGGTCCTGCACAAACTTCGACGCTTCCTTGAACATCTTCAGCGTCTTCTGCAGGTCGATGATGTAAATGCCGTTGCGCTCACCGAAGATGTATTCCTTCATCTTGGGATTCCAGCGCTTCGTCTGATGCCCGAAGTGAACACCTGCTTCGAGCAACTCCTTCATGGTGATGTTAGCCAATTAACCTCCTCGTCAGTCTGCATCGGAGGTGGAGGTTTCAATGTTTCAGGGTTACAAAGTTTCAAATACCGGAGACCTTGAAACTCTGAAACGTTGAAACCTTTCTTCCGATTGCCATTCCCGTCCCCGCGCACGAGGCACGGGAAGAATTGAACACCTAAAAACGGCTGTCGGCTTTCAGTCGTCAGCTTTCAGCCAAACCTTGTTGCTACCAGCTATCCGCCGATAGCCGAAGCGCTAGCGCTTCGAGAACTGGAACCGCTTGCGAGCGCCCTTTTGCCCGTACTTCTTGCGCTCTTTGCCGCGCGAGTCGCGCGTCACCAGTCCCTCGGACTTGAGCTTCTTGCGCAGTTCAGCGTTGAACTGCATCAACGCGCGTGCGATTCCCAGCCGCATTGCGTCCGCCTGGCCGTTGACGCCGCCGCCCGAAACATTGGCAACTACGTTGAACGACGCCGCAGTGTCGGTCGACAGCAACGGTCGGCGCGCGCTGGCGCGCTGTGCTTCCGTCACAAAATACTGATCGAATGGACGGCCATTGACTTTGTACTCGCCATTGCCCGGCCGCAGATAAACCCGCGCCACGGACGTCTTGCGCCGTCCCGTTCCGTAATACTGAACCAATTCAGCCATTCGAGCTTTTAGCTACGAGCTGCGAGCTAACGAGTGCCCAAAAGCACCCGACTCACGGCTTTTCGCCTTTAACCTTTCAAAGATTCTTGAAATCGTGTCCGCGCTCGAACCATGCGCCTCGACCTGCTTGCTCGAAGCTCATAGCTCGCAGCTCGCAGCTAAACCAACACTCTCGCTTCTGGCTTCTGCGCCTCGTGCGGGTGCTTCTCGCCGCGATAAACCTTCAGCTTGCTGAACATCTGTTTTCCCAATTTCGTCTTGGGAAGCATGCGCGAAACCGCGTCTTCGATGATCAGCTCCGGCTTGCGATCGAAGCGCTTACGAAAATCTTCCGTTCGCAAACCGCCGGGATATCCCGTGTAGCGGTGATACGCCTTCTGCTCCGACTTCATACCCGTCGTCTTCACCTTCTCGGCGTTGATGACGATCACGTGATCACCGGTGTCAAGAAACGTCGTGTACCTGGGGTTTTCTTTCCCCATCAGGATACGGGCGACCTGCGAGGCCAACCGGCCGAGCGTCTGCCCCGAGGCATCCACGACATACCACTTGCGCGCAATTTCCCCCTCTTTGGGGAAATAGGTAGACATCAGAACTCTCCCAGATTTTTAAAAAAGCGCTATGAAGACCGCTGAGTGCCAC
>Ga0126371_10004004_pt1 | contig 12958 bp, 8 predicted proteins | sample PanSoiMetaPlot_4_FD_110145 | JGI IMG/M metagenome (GOLD analysis project Ga0126371, IMG submission 110145) | Tropical forest soil microbial communities from Panama - MetaG Plot_4 | ecosystem: Environmental > Terrestrial > Soil > Tropical forest > Bulk soil | place: Panama | collected 2016-02-17
CACAGCGGAGATGGCGCGCTCGGCCAGAGCGCCATGGCCCACTTCGCGGCGTCCAACACCGGTCATGCGTCCGACTTCGCCCACGGAGAATGGCGGGAAGTTGTAATGCAGCATGAGGCGCTTCCTGGTTTCGCCTTCAAACCTCTCGATGCGCTGCATGTCATCGGGCGTGCCCAGCGTGGTAGTAACCAGCGCCTGAGTTTCACCGCGGGTGAAGATGGCGGAGCCGTGAGTGCGTGGCAGCACGCCAACTTCGATGGAGATAGGACGAATCTCATCGAAGGCGCGCGCGTCTGGACGCCGGCGCTTGTGCGTAACCTGGTCACGGAAAATGCGTTCCCGCAGCAGCTCGAAATAATGAGAGAGCTTCTCTTGCGCCTCGTCATCATCCTCGGGCAATTCGGCTTCGAGTTGGTCCTTGAGTTTGTCAACCTTGTCGTAGCTTTCTGTCTTGGAGTGCTTGCTGGTATCCAAGGCGTCAGTAAGCTGTTCACCGACCCTGGACATGAGCTGGTTGTAGTACGTTTCGTCAAAAGCGGGCGGCGTGAATTCGCGCTTCTTCTTGCCGGCGCGGCTCGCGAGGTCGCTAATGGCAGCGCAAATTTTCTTGATTTCGTGGTGGCCGAACTCGATGGCCTCGACAACGGTTTCTTCGGAAGCCTCTTTGGCTCCCGATTCAATCATGACGATGCCTTCCGCGGTTCCGACGACCATGATGTTGACCAGGCTCTCACTGGTTTCCGCGTAGCCTGGGTTTACAACGAATTGGCCGTTCAGATGTCCTACTCTCACGGCGCCTACGGGGCCGCTGAAGGGAATGTCAGAAAGGGTGAGCGCGCAGGAGGCGGCGTTGATGGCCAGCACATCAGGATCATTTTCAGTATCGGCGGAAAGTACGAGGGCGATTACCTGAGTCTCATTGCGGAAGCCCTCTGGAAAGAGGGGGCGTATGGGGCGATCAATCTGGCGGCTGATGAGCACTTCGCGCTCACTGGGGCGGCCTTCGCGTTTGATGAAGCCGCCGGGAATGCGTCCGCCGGCGTAGGTGTACTCGCGGTAGTCCACGGTCAGAGGGAAGAAATCAATGCCTTCGCGCGGCTCTGAGCTGGCGCAGGCGGTGCCAATGACCACGTTGTCGCCCAGACGGGCGACTGCCGATCCATGTGCTTGTTTTGCTAAATTTCCGGTTTCCAAAAGGAGGGTTTTGCCGCCTGTAAGTTCAATGGTGGCTGTCTGTTTCATTGTTGCCTCTTTTCTATGAGGAGGGACCAGTCAAAATCTTGATCGTTCAGCGAGAGCCTGTACGTACGAATTGATCTCAACCATGCAAGTCTTATTTCCAGCGCTGGTCAGAGCTTTCCCTCGCGCGCACGAAGGGTATGCGACGGAAGAAGTAGCCGGTGTAGTCGGAAAAATTACTTGCGGATGCCAAGTTTTTGGATAACGGTTTTGTACCGTTCAGTATCGTACTTTTTCAAATAGTCGAGCAGGCGACGACGCTTGCTTACCATCATGAGCAGACCGCGCCGGGAGGCATGGTCCTTTTTGTGATTCTTGAAGTGCTCCGTCAGGCCGCCGATCCGTTCGCTAAGAATGGCAATCTGGACTTCCGGGCTACCGGTATCTGACTCATGCGTACGGTAACGGTGAATGACGCTGGTTTTTTGCTCTCTCGCTAACACTGAAACTGGTGCGCTCCTAATCTAAGTTCTTGTCCTCTAGTGACTTAAACAGATTATCATGCCGGGGGTGATGTGTCCAACCGGGGGAGCCACCACCAAAACCCTACCGCTGATCACGTTGATGAACGGATACACGCTGATTTTTTAGGGACGATAAAAGCGAAGAAAAAGCAGGTCTAACCCATATGCTACTTCTCTACGGGTATCCTTTCTCCACTAGCCACCGGGACGGGGGCGGATGCGCCCAGCAATTCGGCATAAAGATCCAGGGTCTGCTTGATCACGGCTTCATCGGAGAATTCTGCGACGGCGATATTTCTCCCCTCAGCGCCCATTTTTGCCCGCTGGTCGGGGTCGCGCAGCAGTTTTTCAATGGCCTCAGCAAGGGTGGAGACGTTGCGTGACTCAATCAGCAGCCCACTTACGCCATCGCGAACGATATCGCGGCATCCGGGCACATTGGTGGTAACAATGGCTCGTCCGCTGGCAGCCGCCTCCATCAGGACTTTTGGCACGCCTTCGCCGCCATGGGAAGGCAGGCAGACCAGGTTGGCTTGCTTGAAGACCGCAGCCATATCCTGATGATGGCCCCACCACTCAATAGCTCCACTGCTCTGCCAGTCAAGCAACTGCTGGCGCGGAACGCAGGAAGGATTATTGGGGTCGCTATCGCCGGCAAGCGCGAATCGGGCCTGAATGCCCTTGCTTCGCAACAGTTGGGCGGCTTCCACAAATTCCTTGATGCCTTTGATCCACAGCATTCGTGAAGCCAGCAGGACTACCGGAACGCCAGCCGGTTCGGGAGAGGCTTGAAAGACATTTACATCCACGCCAGAGCCACGGGTAACGATCACATTTTCGGGTGGGACTTTGATCTTGCCAGCCACCAGCTGCTTATCCTCGTGGTTCTCAACCAGAATTCTCTGGTTGGGCCGGTTCAAAAGGACCTTAAAGGCGTTCCAGATAATGAAGCGCAGAAAACCGGCTTTGGGTGAAGACGAAGCAACCAGATAGCCCAGCCCGGTAAGCGCGTTGAGCACCGGCATTGTTCTGCGGCCGCGAGCAATGGATCCGCACAAGACCGCCTTGAGGGCAACGTGATGGACGATGTCAGGTTGCTCGACGCGATAAATCTCACGCAGTTGACGCACGGCGCGAATGTTGTTGAAAGGAGAATCCAGCTTGCGCACCAGCTTTAGGGGGATCAGGCGAAAGCCTTCCGCTTCGATATGCTCAGGCGACGTGTAGACACCCGTTGCCAAGACGACTTCATAACCATGGCGCAGGGCAGCCCGGGCAACGGACAGCCGGTGAGACCAGAAGAAGCGATCGTCGGCGAACACAAACAGTAGCTTAGGCCGCATGCAAGTCAGCAGAGTTCTATTTTCGTGGTAACTGCTCCGGTTTTAACATCATAACAAAGCGGTGTGGAGTGATTTGAGGGAGTCCGGCAGGTAGGTTACATGATTTTGTCAGTGACATTTTTGGAGATTTGGCCGTCAGGAAACGTTTCTCCAAGCAAGGCATCGTTGATGGCACCGAGTTCCTGCCCGGCCGGGGCTTTTGCGGGCACGGCGCGCAGCCTGGCCAACAGAAAATCAAACAGGCGGGTGGAAGTACGGGCCATCAAGAGAAGGCAGCAGGTAAACGCTGCATCGGCCAGGATCAGGGAGAACGGAACCACATGGGATGTAGCCAGCGCAAGCCAGGTAACGGCAACGAAGCAGGCCGATGCAAATACGCCTTTCAGAACCGGGTAAATCTCTTTCAGACCAGATAAACTCCACTTCCCGCTGTAGCAGCCGGAGGCAATCAGAAATACCAGCTTGATGAGAATGGAAGCAGCGGCTGCCAGGCCAAAACGCGAAAGCGTCCATGAACCAAACCGATCCATGTTGCTGAGGCAGGCGAAGTACAGTCCCACGATGATGATGACCGCGTCCAGCACCAGCGCGGAGAATCTGGAGGCGACGCGCAGCAGAAAAGCGGGAATGTTAATGATCAGGACGCTCGACTCTGAGAGCCAGCTATCGGGAAGCTCCAGTTTCGCCAGATAGAGCCAGAACAATGTGGCGGCAATCAGAAAAAGGGCAAGGAATCCGACGCCCCAGTTAGGCCAGAACCTTTCCCAGCAAAAAGCAAGCACACCGGCGATAAAGGCGATGCCATAGAGAATCGACACAGCCTGATGCTCGGTGAGCCCGAGCAAGACCAGGCGATGAGAAGTGTGGTCACGCGCTCCCTGGGATATCGCCCGGCCATTCAGCCTGCGGGTCACGCTGACCAAAAGCATGTCAAAAATGGGAATGAACAAGACGAGACACGGTACCAGAAGCACTGATCCCAGGCTGGAAAGATGCGAGGCCGTCATGACAGAGGCACAGGCAAGAAAGAACCCGATGGCCAGAGATCCAACATCGCCCATAAAAACCTTGGCGGGATGCAGGTTGAAGAAGAGGAAGCCTACCGTGGATGCAAGCAGACAGAGCGCCAGCATCATGACGGGAGTTCGCAGTCCAGCAAGCAGAACAATCTGGGTTAATGCGATAACGGCGATGCCGCCAGCCAGGCCGTCAATATTGTCAATGAGATTGAAGGCATTGGTGATGGCGACGATCCAGAGAATCGTAAAAACGGCATTGAAAAGATGGGTGTGAGTGAGCGGATGCAGAATACCGGCATTAACGGCCAAGCTGGCAAGCAGGACCTCAACAATCAGCTTGGGTTTCGGGCCCAGGCCAATCATGTCGTCGACAAAGCCGAGCAACGCCATTCCCAAAACCAGAAGAAGAACATTGATCACCGAACGAGCAACGGGCAAAAAAACCACCACAACGCTAGCGGCGATAAGAATTGGTATGCCGCCAAATTGAGCCACGACTCGCCGGCTCCACCGGTTCTGTCCGGGGACGGCGACCCAACCGCGGGCAGGAGCAAGCTTGATGAGAAAAGCGGTCAGGCCGACGGAAAGCAAGCCTGCAAACAGGGCAGGCCACAGCCATTGAAAAACTCGTCCGGAAGGAAGAAGAGCAGAAAAAATCTCTCGAAATGGATGGGGAGTCAGCAGCATAACAGGAACTTGCCAGGCAGCCCCATGACGCGCTCAACATCGCTGTCAACTACTGGCCCAGGCAAGGTCACGAACCACCTCTCCAGCAACAACTCACTTGAAAAAAAATCTATTCTCTTGTAGCGGGCAAGCAGCTCGGCACCAGCCCAGGTATACGGATCGGCTCCGGTCCGACCCAAAAATCATTGGTGACATCAGAATCCACCCGCGGTTCTACTCAGGCGCGTCCGGCCATGTGGCCGGCGAGCACGACCCGTTTATGTCCATTTTGAATAGTAACCAGTTGCTGCGCGTGGTATCTGATGGTGTTAAGCAAAATCTGGTTCAAGCTGGTTGTGGGGGCATAACCGATGAGCCGGTTGATCTTCGTGAGATCGGGAACGCGGCGCATCATGTCCTCAAAACCATGCTCATAGGCCTGGTCATAAGGGACAAAAACAAGTTTGGATTGAGAGTCGGTGAGTTTTTTGATTTTTTTCGCCAATGACAGAATCGAGACTTCCTCGACTGAGCCGATGTTATAGACTTCGCCGTTGGTTTCAGGGTGCTCGGCCAGAGCGATGAGGGCCTCAACCGCGTCAGTGATGTAAGTGAAGCACCGGGTTTGCGTGCCGTCGCCGTAGACTGTCATATCAAGGCCCGCCAGTGCCTGTTTGATAAGGCTGGGAATGACCATGCCATACCGACCGGTCTGGCGCGGACCTACTACGTTGAAGAGCCGAGCAACAACCGTGGGTACTTTCTTTTCTTTCCAGTAGGCGACGGCGAGGAACTCATCAATGGCCTTGGAGCAGGCATAGCTCCATCGGCCCTTGTCCGGGGGGCCAAGTACCAAGTCATCGTTCTCGCTGAAAGGGACATGATTCCGTTTTCCATAGACTTCTGATGTGGAGGTAATCAGGACCCGTTTCTTCTTTTTGGCAGCCAATTCCAGCACAACTTCAGTGCCGCGAATATTGGTTTCCATAGTGTGGGTGGGGCTGTCAACGATCAGGCGCACACCCACGGCCGCCGCGAGATGGTAAATAACATCAGCAGCATCAATCAGTTCCGCCATGAGATGCTGGTTGGTAACACTATCGAGAAAATAATCGAAATTCCGTCCACCCTTCAGGTGTTGGATGTTATGAACGGATCCGGTCGAAAGGTCGTCAATGATGGTGACATGATCACCCCGGTCCACCAAATATTCCGCCAAATGGGAACCGATAAAGCCTGCTCCGCCGGTGATGAGAACGTTCATTTCTTCTCCATTTTGATTTAGATGAAAGTGAGTTGAGTTGGCTCTCTTCTTACTTCAAACTTATTCATTTGCATTAAGTTGCGGCAGGGCGACCAGAAATAAGGGTACCACAGCTACTTAATTTGTGGCCTCCCGTACCAATCCAAGGTCACAATCTTTTAACGTTACTAAGGGACTTGACCTAATAATGACCGCTACTCCCCTTGGCCAGCCTTTACTATTCGCCTTTTCCAACAAAATACCACCTGCACTCAATCTGGGGCAGTTACCCCGATCTTGAAAATTCCATATTTTTTTCTGCCTGCACAGCATCGATGAAATATTGGAGAGAAAGTTTGAGGCCAGCCGCAAGAGGGATTACCGGCTCCCAATTCAACAGCGTCCTGGCCCTGGAGATATCCGGGCGGCGCTGCCGGGGATCATCCTCAGGCAGCGGTTTGTAGCGAATCTGGCTGCTGGAGCGGGTAACGTTCAGGACGCTTCGAGCGCACTCGAGAATAGTGAACTCATCAGGATTTCCGATATTTACAGGCATGCTTTCCTCCACCTGTGACACTCGCATTATGCCCTCAATCGCATCGGAGACGTAACAGAAACTGCGGGTCTGGGAACCATCCCCGTAAACCGTGAGATCGTCGCCGCGCAAGGCCTGGCGCATGAAATTAGAGATTACCCTTCCATCGTTGAGTTGCAGACGAGGACCGTAAGTATTGAAAATCCTGACGATTCTGGTGTTCACGTTGTGGTAGCGCCTAAATGCCATGGTGAGCGCTTCGGCAAAGCGCTTGGCCTCGTCATAGACCGAACGTGGCCCTACAGGATTAACGTTTCCCCAGTAGGTTTCCTTTTGCGGATGTTCCGCGGGATCACCGTAACACTCACTCGTGGACGCCAGAAGGAACCTGGCACTGCATTTGCGAGCGACCTCGAGGCAGTTGAGAGTCCCGCTGCTGCCGGCTTTCAGCGTGGCGATGCCGTGGGTCATGTAGTCCTCCGGGCTGGCAGCGGAGGCAAAATGAAGCACGTAATCAACGTGACCTACATCGAAGGGCTCAGTGACGTCACGCTCCAGAAATTCGAATCGAGATTCGCGAGAAAGATGGGAGAGATTCGAGGCGCGGCCGGTCAACAGATTATCAAAGCAGATGACCGAATGCCCTTGCGCCAGCAGGGCATCGCATAGATGAGAACCGAGGAAGCCAGCTCCACCGGTAACCAGAGCCCGCATGCTTTCCGTCCTTACTCCGCAGCTTTCGGTTGGGCGGTCAGCGGATGAGAGACCTCAACCGGAGCCCGGCCCACACTGTAATAGTTCAGGCCCGCCTTCTCCATTTCTTCAGCCGAATACAAATTGCGACCGTCCAGCACCACAGGATAATTCAATAATTCTTTGATGCGCCGCAAATCCAAAGCGGCGAATTCCTTCCATTCCGTGAGAATGAGCAAGGCATCTGCGCCCTGGGCGGCGGTATAGGCATCAGGAGCGTAAGCAATCCTGTTTCCTAAAACAGAACGAGCACGCTCCATGGCTGCGGGATCAAAAGCCGTGATCTTGCAGCCCTCCTTGAGCAGCGCCTGAATCAGCCGAATGGCTGGAGATTCACGCACGTCATCTGTACCGCTCTTGAAAGCCAGGCCGAGCACTGCCAGATGCTTATTTTTAAGAGTCCAGAGAGCAGAGCGCACTTTCTTCAAAAAGCGCTGCATCTGCTCTTCGTTGATCTTGCAAACTTCATCCAGGAGCCGGAACTGATACCCGTATTCCTGGGCGACTGACTGGAAAGCCGCGACATCCTTAGGAAAGCATGAGCCCCCGTAGCCAATGCCAGCGCGCAGGAAGCGGGAGCCGATGCGGGAGTCACTGCCAATGCCCTGGCGCACGTCTTCAATATCTGCGCCCACCGCTTCCGCAATGCTGGCGACCGCGTTGATAAATGAAATTTTCATGGCGAGGAAGGCATTGGAAGCATGCTTGATCAATTCAGCGCTCTGCGCTGAGGTTTCCAGATAGACTGGCGGGACCTTAGCACTGTCAGGCTTAGGGACAGCATCGGGGCGGCGGGCGTAGCTGCCGTCGAGCAGCGGCGCGTACAACTCGCGCATGGTGGTGGCAGCGCGTCCCGGACTGGCGCCAACTACGATGCGGTCAGGATAGAGAAAATCCGTGACTGCCGTGCCCTCGCGCAGAAACTCAGGATTTGAGACTACATCGAAGTTGCCGGGCTGGCAGCCGTTCAGCACCATGGCCCGTTGAATCCAGGCATTGGTATAGACGGGAACGGTGCTCTTTTCGACGATCAGCTTGTAACCATCAGTCGAGCGAGCGATCTCGCGAGTAACCGCCTCCACATAAGAAAGATCGGCCTCACCCGTTGCCGCCGCCGGCGTTCCTACGGCAATGATCACCACCAGAGATTCACGAACGGCCTCTTCCAACGACGAGGTGAATGTGAGGCTGGCGCCACGATGGCGGTCCAACAATTCCTGAAGATAATCCTCATGGATGGGCGCCCGGCCCGCACGCAATGCCTCAATTTTTTCGAGATCATTATCGACGACTGATACTTTATGGCCCAGCTCGGCGAAGCAGGCGGCGGCCACTAAGCCAACGTATCCGGATCCGATTACGGCTATCTGCATCCTCACCTTTTATTTGCAGGCCAGCAAAAAATAATCTAGCAGATTGGGGGGCAGCTTCGGAAGCTTACGAGCAGGGTGGCACCGAAGCCCGCAAAAAACGTCAAAGTATGGTCAGGTATCTGATCTGGCCACGATGCCCACAGCAAAACTCAACGCTCTGGGAACATGAGGAGGAAAAATCCCAGTTACCGCTTCAATCCTGAAATGACGGCTGATGATCTTGATCAACACTCTTTCATCAAAGCCTTTGTGCTCCTTGCGCTGCACCTTTGCCGTTTGCCCAAATGTTAACAACCAGATATCACGCCAGCTGAAAGTGGCATCATCCGGTGTAAAAAAGAAATGCTTCATAGCGTACTTGAACGGAAAAATCAGGCCATGCTCGCGGGGAACTGTCACAAACAGGTAACCACGAATCATTGCCCTGAGCCGACGCAGATAGGATTCTGCCAGGTCATAGTTCATATGCTCCATAGTTTCCATGCAGATTCCTACATCAAAAGGTGGACAATCAGGAATATCGCCGGGTTTCTGGCACAGACGCAAATCAATGTGCCTTGCGTCGGCAAATTTCTTTTGCCCAATGGCGAGCCCCCCTTCCCAGCCGGCGTCAAGGCCGAGATAGTAATCTGGCTGTGCGGGCAGAAAATCTAATGAACGCCCGTCGTAACATCCAAGCTCTATGATCCGCTTTGGGGAAGAGGGTAGGCGCTGCAACTGGGTTTGCAGCCAGAAAAACCGATTCAAGTGATACCTGGAACGGAGGCGGCCGGAACGAAAACACCTTTCGTTATATCCAACCGCAGCCCGTGACATGCTGAGGAATTCTATCGCAATCGGATCATCATCCAGCGTCCTCTGCTTGCGATGCTTTTCTTTCCGAGGGGCGCAGAGGCACAGATGCGAATTTATCGCTTTTGGCGAGAAGGGATTGATAAAGCGATGTGGTTTTTCCGACCATCTCGGGCACAGAGAATCGCTCCCAGGCAAAGGCATGTCCCATATTCCCCATGCGGACAGCGAGTTCAGGCTCGGTGATCAATTTTTCAATACAGTGCAGGAGCGCCTCCGGTGTGCGGGCGGTGAGAAACCCGTTTGCAGCCTCATAACCCATGCCGGCGGGAAGTTCGCGCAGAGGAACGACGGCCAAATCCTGCACTCCGCCGACGTGGGTAGCGACAAAAGGAATTTTGGCGGCCATGGCTTCAACCAGATTCGTGGGCGTACCTTCATTCCGGGATGTCAGGATCGCAACATCGGCGGCAAACCAGATCTTTTCTATGTGCTGCTGCCATCCCAAAAAGTGGACATTGGTATAGCCGCGCAACGATGAAAGCAGTTTGGGTTTTTCAGTACCGTCGCCCACCACCAGAAAGTGAATTTTTTTCTGGCGTTGTGAAGCCAGTTGAACGAGTTGCGCCAAAAGATGAACATCCTTTACCGGGACCATTCTCCCGGCCCAAACTGCCACGAATGAATCGGGCGAAAGTCCCAGGCTGGTACGCGCCTGATCGCGACATGGATCAGAAAACCTTTCCAGCTCCACCCCGTTGTAGATGACCGAAATGTGTTCCGGCAAAGCCACGTGATACTTTCTGCACAGCTCCTCCTTCTGCGAATCTGAGACAGTGATCATCTGGGTTGAGAGATGTCCCATCAAGCGCTCAATCCCGAGATAGATTCGTGTCTTCAGGGGGCCGAAATATCCGTGGAACACATGGCCGTGGTAGGTGTGGACGATCACAGGGACTCCAACGAGCCATGCCGCGAGCCTGCCGAGCCCTCCCGCTTTGGCGGTATGGGTGTGAACAATGCCAGGCTTGATCCTGGCAAGGAATTGCAGAAGCCTCCAAAAGGCGATGGCATCTGCCCAAGGCGAAATCTTTCGCGACATCTGCGGCAAGCGCAAGACATTCCGCTCAGAGTGCAGCAGGTAACTCATGTCCTGCTCGCCTTCAGCCAGGCTGCCGATCACCAGATGGGTTTCAAATTTGTCGGCTAGTTTTTCGTGGAGCAAGCATGCCTGACGTGCCGGTCCTCCTCCATTGAGCCGGCCAATAATGCGAACGACTTTTGGTTTTGGCGCGTTTTCGTCAACAAATTGATTCCGGGCAGCAAAACGGGACATTCTAAAGAACCCGTCCAAAATAGCAGTGGATGCCCGTACCAGGATCAGGAGAGTGGAACTGAGCACGGCGTCCAGCATCAGAATGGTCAACCCTGCTACTTTCCCGGGTGGCAAAATAATCGATACCACAGCCAACACAAATGCACTGGTCACCATAGCGCTGAGGATGGAGAGAATATGTTTCTTTCCCTTCAAATCCCAACCTCTCTGATACGCGCCATAAGCCATCAGCATGGTGACCTTGACAGCGATGCACAGCGCCCAGGTAAAGAGGAGGGCTCCAACCAACGGGCGATTCATCCTCCCGAACACGATCAGGAAGGCAAAATACAGGCCCACGATCATGACCAGTGCATCCAGCAAAATGACCGCGAGCCTGGTCACCAGTTGAGGAAGAAATTCCGACAAAGCACTGCTGGTGACGTTAGCTTCCGACAACCAGGTTGCCGGGAGCTGCAATTTCGCGAGGTAGACCCAGAACAATGTAGCAGCGATCAAAAATAGCGCTACCAATCCCGGCCCCACGTCGCCCCAGTACGATTTCTCCAGAAAAGCCATCATGCCGGCGATGATGGCGATGATGTAGAGCAGTGCGACAGCCTTCCTTTGGGTAAGACCTGCCAGCACAAGCCGGTGCGATGTGTGATCCTGAGCTTTACGTGAAATCGCTTTTCCGCTCATGCGGCGAGTGATGCTTACCAACAGAGTGTCAAAGAACGGAATGAAAAGCACAGTACACGGGACAAACAGCAGTGACGACAGGCTGGAAATATGCTGGGCGGTCTTGATAGAAGCGCAGGCCAGGAAGAAGCCGATGGCAAAGGTGCCGACATTTCCCATAAATACTTTGGCGGGACTGAAATTGAAGAAGAGATAACCTGCAAGGGCCGCCAGCATGCACACCGTCAACCCGGTTACCGGATCCGCCGGGCCTGCGAATAACGCTATCTGTGCCGAGGCGATGATCGCAATGCCCGCAGCCAAGCCGTCCATGTTGTCCAGCAGCAGGACGGCATTCGTAATGGCCACAATCCACAAGACTGTGAACGTAGCGTCCGTCCAGAAATGTCCGGACAATACCTGCAGAATTCCCATCTTCACAGCCAGCATCGCCATGAGGATCTGACCCAACAGCTTGAGCCTGGGATCGAGACCGAGAAGGTCTCCCAGAAGCCCGACGATTCCCATGGCTCCAGTCAACAGCATCAACACACGTGTTTCATGGCTTGCAGGAAGAAAAATCGCCGCAGAGGAAAAAGCCAGGAGTATGGGAATGCCGCCGAACCTGGCGACAACTCTCTCCTTCCAGTCATCCTGACGCTGCGCCGCCACCCACCCCGTAGTTGCGGCTATGCGGACGAGCAGGCCGGTGAGGACAACGGCTGAAAGTGAACTCCATACCAGTGGGAGAGCCCATCCGCGCAGCCAAGGAAGGAAAGTGAATGCCGGCATTGTTTGCGCTGAAAGAATATGCGGCATGTATCGGCCTTACACCTCAAGAGCAATCCCGGGTTCCCGGTAACATATCACACGAATTGTCGCCACAATGGGTTTCACTCGAGGTTCAGAGCTCATAATTTGTAATGTTCACGATACCAATCGACAAAGCGCGAAAGCCCATCTTCGAGGCTGGTGTGGGGGTGATAGTCAACTGTCCTGGAGAGTTCAGCAGTATCAGCATAAGTTACGGGAACATCGCCGGGTTGCATAGGAAGGCATTGCAGGAGCGCACGTCTGCCAATTTTGGTTTCCAGTATCTGAATTAGTTTTCTCAGCTCCACCGGGTGGTGATTCCCGATATTGTAGATGCGGTATGGCGCCGACACTTCCGCGGGTTGCCCTTCATTCGAACCGGAAACAGGCGGTTTATACAAGATGCGGAACACGCCCTCAACGACGTCGTCGATATAGGTGAAATCGCGCTGCATGTCTCCGTGGTTATAGAGCTGTATGGGGACGCCTTGGAAGATGGCTTTGCAGAACTTGAATATGGCCATGTCCGGCCTACCCCAAGGTCCATAAACAGTGAAGAACCTGAGCCCCGTTACCGGGAGATTGTAGAGATGCGCGTACACATGAGCAATCAGTTCATCGCTCTTTTTTGTAGCGGCGTAAAGACTGACGGGATGATCCACATTGTCGTGCTCTGAAAACGGCACTTTGGTGTTGGCGCCGTATACAGAACTGGACGACGC
>Ga0126371_10004005_pt1 | contig 12957 bp, 10 predicted proteins | sample PanSoiMetaPlot_4_FD_110145 | JGI IMG/M metagenome (GOLD analysis project Ga0126371, IMG submission 110145) | Tropical forest soil microbial communities from Panama - MetaG Plot_4 | ecosystem: Environmental > Terrestrial > Soil > Tropical forest > Bulk soil | place: Panama | collected 2016-02-17
AAAGGCAATCGAATCGGATGTTGAACTTGATGAGCACCATGCACGAGCTCGGCGTGATTCGAAAGCACGATCACGTAGCCGGTGCCGAGCGTAATCAGAAACGTGAGTCCTACAAACCGAAGACTCTCGGCAACCGCATGGCTCTTTTCGGTAGCGCACATTTATGATCAGCCGATCATCGCTGGCTGATACGAAGCATGCTGCGGCCATGTTCCCTCACGATCTCTGTCCGGAACAATACCACTCAATAAATTCGTCAATCGCATGACGATACCCCGCTGAGCATCCGAAGAAGTGAGCCTGTTGAGAACTGCTTTCGCATATTCCAGATCGGGAAGCCGCAGGACTGATTTGACATCGTCCCGTTTTCCCATGGAAAGCAACACGGCACCGGTGACCATTTTCACCTCGCGTCTAAATCACACAACAAATGTTTCAGCCGGCCGATGAGAATACAGATTGAATCTACCTAATGGGTCCGCAGATGAACTCGTAAGGCTAGGCTCATTACTTAAATTCCGCTCAGTTTGTGACCAGCGTGATCGGCTTTGAGCCCTGGTCGCCAACTACATCCATTAAGAACTTCTGTCTCCTGGGCGCGACGTCAAAGGAAGTTAGAACTGAATTGAAACCAGTCCCAGAACCCACAAAATGCCAATTGCAATGAAGACATCCCCCTTCCAGCCCCGTGAGTTTGCTTTGGCCAGAGTGTCTTCGCCGGCCATGCGCGGAAATGATTATACGAATTTCATTCTGTTTAAAAAGAACACTAGCTAGGCGATATGAGGTCCAAGGATCATCTGGAACATGAGCCAAACACAATTCATGGCTCGACCTCGCTCCCGAGAGATCACTAGGCTACTCGTATCTCAACGCCACTAAAGGATCCACCTGTGTAGCTCGGCGTGCTGGCACTAGCGATGCAGCGATCCCGACTGTAACCAGCAAAGCCAGAACTGCGCCGAAGGTGACTGGATCGTGCGCGGAGACTCCCCAGATTTGGCTTTGGACCAGCCTGGTAAGTCCGAAGCTGGCCAGCTCACCGGCGCCTATTCCCAGGGCGATCAGGAGCGCACTTCGGCGCAGGATCATTCTCAACACGGAAGCTCGCTGCGCGCCCAGGGCCATGCGAATACCAATTTCGCGTGTCTGCAGGCCCACCGTGTATGCCATGACGCTAAAGATTCCGATCGCGACCAGCACGAGTCCCATTACAGCAAAGGCTCCGAAGACAATGAGTCCGAAGCGGGGCTGCGAGTAGGAAAAGCGGCGCAGATAATTTTCGAGTGTGTCGGTGAGCGTGAGGGCAACGCCGCGGTCCACCGACCAGATCTCCCGGCGTACGCTCATCAGCAGCGACATCGGCTCAACCGAGGTTCGCACCAGCACGCCGCGCTCGAAGCTTCCGGTGATGCCGTACGGTAAGAACGCCTCTGGCTGAGGCGGATCCTGTAGGCCACGGTTCTTTGCGTCGGCGATGACTCCGATGATTTCGAAGTACGCGTCGTGCGGAGCATCGGGAATTGTGTCGAGAAAGTTGAATTTCAGGCTGCGTCCAACGGGATCCTCGTTCGCAAAGTATTTTCGTGCGAGGGTTTGGTTGACAACGGCCACATGGCGCGCCGATTCGACATCGGATTCAGTGAGCAGGCGTCCGCCTTCCAGCCGCAGTCCCACAGTGGAAAAGTAGCCCTCGCTGCAGAGTTGAAACATCGCTTCCCATTTGTCTGCGTGAGTTTTGCCCGGGACAGTGACCTCGCTGCCGATGCCTCCGTATGGCGGCAGCGCGCTGGTCTCGGTAACTGCAACCACTCCCGGCAGCGTCGAAAGTTTCCGCAGCACTTGCCGGAAGAAGACGCGCTTTTGTTCCGCGGTTTCGTAGTGTCCTCTGGGCAACGGTGTGCGTGCCACGAGAATGTTGACTGGATTCAGGCCCAGCTCAACATGCTGCAGTGCGAACAGGCTGCGCATCATCAGGCCGGCTCCGACAAGCAGCACGATCGATAGGCCAACCTGGGCAACAACCAGGCCTGAGCGAAACTTCCCATGCGCGAATCCGGTGCTCGTGCCCTTTCCGCTGTCGCGCAACCGGTTTTGCAAATCACCACGGACGGCGTGCAGGGCAGGCGCTAGTCCGCATAGTAGTGTCGTCGCAAAGGTAATCGCGATGGAAAAGGCAAGCACACTCACGTTCAATCTGATGACCGCTTCGGCGGGAACAATTCCTTCGGGAATCGCAGCCACCACACCCTTCAGTCCGCCATACGCGAGCAGATATCCGAGGGCACAGCCTGCGGCGGCCAGCGCGAAGCTCTCCACCAGGAGCTGCCTGACGATCCGGGAGCGTGCGGCGCCGAGTGAGGCGCGAATCGCAATCTCTTTTTTGCGGGCGGTAGCGCGTGCGAGCAGGAGATTCGCCACATTGCTGCATGCGATCAGCAACAACATGCCGACCGCGGCGAGTAGAGCAAACAACATCACGCGAAACTGTCCGACCACGGTCTCGATCAGCGACTTGGCGTTGATTTCAAATTTCGCGGGATAATCTTTTGGATACTGCGTCGCAAGCCGCCGCGCGATCACGTCGAGATCGGCCGCCACTGCCTGCAGGCTCACTCCAGGTTTGCGACGCCCCAGCAGCCACATCCGGTGGAACATACTTGTATCGTTGCTGCTCAAGGTGAGCGGCAACCACATGTCGAGATCACCGAAGCGGAATCGCGGAGGCATGACGCCTACGACAGTGCGCTGTTCGCCGTTCAGTTCAATGTTTGTGCCGATCACGCGAGGATTGCTGCCGAACTCGTCGCGCCAGATCTTGTAGCTGAGCACGACGACCGGCGGAGCGCCGGCCCGACCGTCGTCGGGGAGTATCGTTCGTCCCAGCAGTGGCTTGATCCCGAGAAATTGAAAGACGTTGGTGCTGACGTCGCCGCCGCGGAACTGCTTCGTGCCCTCTCCGTCGGTATAAAGCACGTCGTGGTTCGAGGTGCCGACCACATCGTCGAAGACATGGTTTTGCTCTTTGATCGCGAGATACTCGGGCATGGAGTACCCGCCTCGCCCGTAGTCCTCGCTACGCGCGTTCGCGACATCTCTGACGAAGAACTGCGTCAAACGATCAGAGTCGTGGTAAGGAAGCGGCTCGATCAGGATGTTGTCGAGTACGCTGAAGGTAATCGTCGTCGCGCCGATTCCTAACGCGAGGGCGAAAATGCCCAGCAGGGAAAACGTCAGATCCTTGCGGAGCCCTCTGATGCCGTACTGCAGGTCTTGCCAAAGCGAACCGATGATCTCCATCGAGATGTTCTCCGAGGTGAGGTTACGCGGGGTGGGACTCTGATGTTCCTGAGACGGCGGGAGATCGGAAATGTAAACGATCTGACGTTTAAAGGCGCTGAAGTGGGACCGACGGATGTTTTACAGGGCCCTATGTGTCGCTCGTTCACCCATTCCTAAACTCAGACTGCGTGTGGGCACGGCGGGGTGTGACTCGGTGGACGATTATTGAACGCGCAGATCGCGCGCGAATATGCTGTAGCCCGGCGCTGGTTTCGATTGCGACATTTCCCTCGCGAGATCGAGCTCAACGCCCCGCGTCTCGGCGTGACGATTGCAGATAACAGTAAGTTATGTGCAGACATGCGTACTGTGCTCCGGGACGCGACCTGCCCAAATCGAGGCATGCTCATTAATCGTACCGGTCGGGTTACATGAGTCCGGTTACTGTCCGCTCCGGGAATGCTGCTGAGAATCATGTACGAAGGTAACGCCTTGGATTAGAATCTTGCGACTTAATCTACACAGGTGAATGTTGGCTCTCTCGACCGGCACTAGGCTTGGGCCGTACGAAATCCTTGCGCTGCTGGGCGCGGGCGGCATGGGCGCCGTGTATAAGGCGCGCGACGCGCGACTGGATCGCGTTGTCGCGGTAAAGGTTTCAAACGCACAGTTCTCCGAACGCTTCGAACGCGAAGCGCGCGCTATAGCCGCGTTGAATCATTCCAGCATCTGCACTCTTTACGACGTTGGCCCTAATTATCTAGTGATGGAGTACATCGATGGCAAGCCTGTGGAAGGCCCCATGCCGGTCGATCAGGCGCTGAAGTACGCGATGCAGATTTGCGAGGCACTCGACGCTGCTCACAAGAAGGGCATCGTTCATCGAGACCTAAAGCCCGCGAATATTCTCGTCAATGCTGCGGGAGTGAAGCTTCTCGATTTCGGACTCGCCCAAATCGCCTGCATGACTCAATCTGGGCAAGACGCTACGCAGACCATAGGCCTTACTCAAGCGGGAACGATTGTTGGCACGGCAGCGTACATGTCTCCGGAACAAGCGGAGGCGAAACCGGTCGATGCGCGTTCCGACATCTTCTCTTTCGGTGCGCTTCTGTATGAAATGCTGAGCGGCCGCTGCGCGTTCGGCGGCGACTCTGCAATCGGCGTCGTGGCCGCCATCCTGCACAAGGAACCTGATCCACTGGACGCCTCGCCCGAGTTGCGGAGTCTAATCGCCCGTTGCCTGCGGAAGTCCCCAGCAGATCGTTATCAGTCAGCCGCCGAACTCTGTTCCGCGCTGGCGGCCGTGTATGCGGCCAAGTCGGACGGGCGACAGCCCTCCATCGCAGTCCTGCCGTTCGCCAACATGAGCCGCGACGCAGACGATGAATATTTCAGCGACGGTTTGGCCGAGGAGATAATAAACGCACTAGTGAAGGTACCGGGGCTTAAAGTGATTGCCCGCACCTCCGCGTTCGCCTTCAAGGGCCAGAACACAGACATCCGCAAGATTGCCGACGTGCTGGGCGTTGCCAATATCCTCGAAGGCAGTGTACGGCGCGCCGCCAATCGCATCCGCGTGACCGCGCAGTTGATTACAGCGGCCGATGGCAGCCACCTCTGGTCGGAGCGCTACGACCGGCAGATGGAAGACATCTTCGACGTCCAGGACGAGATTTCGCGCGCCATCGCCGAGCAGCTCAAAGTGACTTTGGGCCTGGAAGTCAAGCAGGCCACTAAGAATGTCGAAGCCTACGAGCTCTACCTCAAGGGTCGCCACCTTGCGGGCCAGCGACTACCCGTAACTGTGCGCCAGGCAATGAAGTCGTATGAGCAGGCTATCAAGCTCGACCCAGAGTTCGCGCTAGCCTATTCCGGACTCGCAGACTGCTACGGAATTCTTCGTGTTTATGGATGGATCTCGGCAGAAGAGGGAGGGCCACCGGCGCTCGCTGCCGTGTCCAAGGCAGTCGCCCTTGCTCCCAATCTCTGGGAGGTGATCTTCTCTCGCGGTTTTCATAGCTTCTACTATGGCCGCAACTGGCGCGACGCCGGGCCGGATTTTCAGAAAGCCGTCTTATGCAGCCCGCAATCCTCGATCGCCCACGGCTACATGGCCATCTTCCACGCCATGACCCGCCACGCAGATGAGGCCGTAGCCCACGCGAAGCAAGCGTGCCAGCACGACCCTGTGAGCCCGTATATCCACGGTTTGACCGCCTCCTCTTTTCATCTGCTCGGCTACTTGGATCAGGCGGAGAGCTCTGCCCGCAAGGCATTGGACCTGCAACCGAACTTTCTCTTTGGTCTTTGGATGCTGGGCCTGATCTTGTCTTCACAAGGTCGCCATCAGGAAGCCGTTGAAACGCTCGAGCAGGTAGTCGCCGTCTCCCGCGCGCCCATCTTCATCGGGCTTCTAGGGTGCGCTTACCACTTCGCTGGGCGTGCAGAAGACGCGAATCGCCTTGTGCGCGAGCTTGAAGAACGCCGCAGCCGTGGCGAGTTTGTTCCGTCTATGTCGTTTCTCAGCATCTTCGCCGGCTCAGGCGACATTCCGGCTGTTCGGCATGCGCTCCGCGAGTCGATTGCCGAGCGCTGCCCAACGTTCACCATGAGTCTCACCAGCTTCTCCTTTATTAATGCCATTCGCAGCGACCCGGAAATCAATCGCATGCTTGTCGAATCGCTTGGCTACTGAGCCCGTAATGACTTTTATGGTTGGCAACTCGGAAATCGTGTTTGCGTGCTCTATACTTCCGAATAACGGTACACGGAAGTTATCCGCGCATTGCGACCTCAGGCTGTGCCTGACAGAGTCTGGCGTCGGAGTTTTCGTATTCGCTCTCCAAAGCTGTACCTCGCCAAAATTGAGATCGTCCGATAGGACAACTCATCTTTTCGACAGTTGTAACTGAATCTATTGCTGTGGAATCAAAGTTAGAACTTGGAGGCGGCGAGAATGCTTTCCGGAGTGCGAGGCCGAAAGCTCATCCTTACTTATATGGTGCTTCTCACTGCTGGTCGCGGTCCGCCAGGACTGATACCGATGAAGAAGCCGTTGCCACCGTAATGAACTGTTGCCTTGTAGTCTGCCATTCCGGGTTCCTCCGGCTGCAATCGTTTCGCAAGAAAACGAAAGTTTTGGGTTCCCAAAGTTGCAATCTCTGGTCCGCAATATCTTATCCGTGATCCCTTGTAGCTGAAGCTTTCCGGGGTTGCCAGACACTTTGCACTTTCGCTTCTCCTAGCCCTTCAAAAAAGACTTCCGCGGGACGCAATTCCTGATCTGCCACGCCCTGGGCTTTTCGGTACCTCCAATTCCACTACTGCCTGCAGATCCCAGATTGAGTATTGCAGCTCGCAGCTTGGAATGTTGCTGAAGCAAACGCAGGTAACCGCCCTCGTCGGGAGCAGCCTTGGCACGAATGATGTCAACTAGAGCATTTCTTTCTGCTACTGGCCAGTGCTTCACTCCTGGAACGAGTGAAAGCACTACTGCGAAGTTGGCAAAGGCGGTTCGCTCGGTTTCGCTCCATGAGGAGATGTCCACATTGAGGATTCGTGCCGTCGAGGAGGTCGTCGCGCGCCGCATTTCATCCGCGCTGCCATCAAACGCTTTCGCCATCTGAAGCTGTACAGCGATTCCGATGTTGCGCGTTGAAAACGTATCCCACAGTCCATGCGGCGGTTCACCAAATTCGTAAAAGATATGCTCTGAAGCCAGCTTGCGCAGAGTACGAGTGGATGTTCGATGTCTAGGATTCTTTCGGATCTCCTCTTCTTCTTTTTGGGTCAGCGACAGCAAATCTGGTCGGCCTGGGCGGAATCCGAACTTGCGGTAAAACCAAAATGCGCCCGATTTGATCGCTTCTTCATTCTTATGGCCGAGTTGGTAAGGGTAGACGGAGATGCACTTCACACCAGTAAGCTGATGGAGAAGGTGGATCACTTTGGAATAAATCCAGGCCGTTTCGCCGTCGCGATAAGTGTAAAAGGTATTGAAACCAACCTCCATCCACTCAAACAGCGAGATACCTTCGATGTAGTTGATCGGCACGCCATTCTTCAGCGTAAAACCGGCATGATAGGCGCGCAGTGGAAGACGGCGATCTGGAGGAAGCCCCCAAAGAAAAATTTGTACGCCACGGCCCGCATCCGCCTGATAGCACTGGTTGGGATCTCCGCGCGTGGTGCCATAGAGCTCCCGATATCGAACGGTAACTGCATCGCGACACACATCGAGGATCTGCTCGGCTTCTTTGGGCGCGAGGTTCCGTAACGGAACAGGTGCGGAGTGCAACTCATCAGCAAGAGAAACCTCTTTGCGTTGTATGAGCGGGCCCTGATGCAAGAAAACTTCCGATATCGGACGCCGCGCGAAGGTTCGACTGGCTGGACTTCCCGTCAGGTCCCAATGCAAATCGACCTGCAAGGGATCGTAAAGTTCGGTCTTCTGCGAGATCGTCAGCGGAGCCTCCGCCAAGCACTTCAATAGCCATGCGAGTTTGCTGCGTTCTCCCGCAGCGCTCGACATCCACTTGTCAAGCGGAGTATCGGCTTCGACGAGGGCATCATCCTCGAGAAGGGGAACGAAACGCGGAAGAGCGACACTTAGGCGAGACGCTTGTTCGTCGAAGTCCCATTCTGCGTTTATGTGCTCCGGGTATCGCGCTTGAAGCCACTGTGCGACTTCATAAGTAAAGGTGTAATTCAACTCCGTGCCGGCGATCCCGGAGACCTCCTCGGCGTCAAATTCCTCCATATCCGCGCCCGATTGCCGCAATTTATTGACCTGTTGCGCTACTTCGGCAAGCAAACGTTCGCTTAATTCGACCACCCGCTGCGAGTGGGGAAGTGCGCGCAGAAATAGGACCACATCATGGAAGCGAGTCAGGGATTGAGGATCGCGAAACTTTGCTCTGACAAACGAGGCTAGAAGTTCTTCAACCTTCCTCGCGCAACCGGGACCGTAGCAATGCCGCATGGACTCCAACTGCGACAGTCTGGCGGCCAGTTTCTTTGCCATTTATCTCCCTTGAGCGAATTGCGACGGATTCCCGACAGTGTAACCAAGAAAGGAAGGTCGGCGATTCATAAGCAAATCGTATATTCCAAGACATATCATTAAGGAAATCTAAATTCAGCTTCGGCACTAAAGCGTCAAATGCAGCGTGTCCCAAAATGGTTATTTTGGGCAAATCGGGAGATAATCAAGATTGATGTAAACTGTCGTGTTTACATTATGTTGCACGGAATTGGCGCCCATTTTCGAACTTGATTTCCAGAGTTCCGGCACAAACGGAATCTTCCCTGGCCACCATCCGCTTCTTCGCCGTGATCCGCCAGGCGCGGCAGATCACGGTTAATGAGGCTTTGCACGCCGTCGCCTGAAGTCTGGCCGAGGCGCTTAGCGGAATTGCTCGCTGTGTGCATGCAGCCATAATGGCAGAATCGGAAGTATAAGTATCTGTCGCGTTCAGAAACCAATGTCACTTCTTTTGAATTGATTCCAGATACTGCGTTAGATTTTTCAAACGTACGTCGCCCCAATTCTGGTCGGCTTCCACCTGATGAAAGACTGGTCCCCAAATAGGCATCTCGCGAGATCCGTGTGCCATTGGAGACGCTTCGCCAGAGATGATTTCGCTTACCCGGTTTGCTGGAAAAGCTCCGCCATGGCGCTTGGAGATTAGAGTCAAGTCTGGCGGCTTAGTCCTCAGGGACGGCGCAGCTGGCCCATCGCCGTGCGCTTCCGGTCCATGGCATGCAGCGCAGTAAGCACGGTAAAGATCCGCACCTTCAAGGGAATGGATGAGTTGTCCATTTGGCTCTTGTGCGCCAGGTTTCATTTTAGTCTGCGCTTGTGCAGTTGCGCTGCTGGATTTGCTCACCTGCACTATAAGTAGCAAAGCGACTGCGCAAATACAGAATGTAATTGATTTCAGCATAGGTTCCTCCTCCCTCTCGCGCTCTCTCTCCGAACCCGCAATGATGCTTAGGCGATGTTCTGAAAACGGTGACGGCGGTCACACTCACTATTCGTTTTCAACATCACAATTAGACGTGATTGCCATCACTGGGCAAGGACTGAAAAGGCACTGAACTATAGGCAGTAATAGGAGGTGTAATCATGAAAGGCCAAGTAGGCATTACGCCGCGGGAAGGGAAGTTCCCGATTCCGGCATGGCCGAAGGTGTTCCCCTTTGAAACCGAGGGCGTCTTCGACACTTGGAATAAGTTCTTCAATGCATTTCGTCCGATCGAGACGCTGAATGCTCCCGAGACCCTCCACATCCCCGTGGAGATCGCGGAGACCGAGAAAGAGCTGCTGGTTACCGCAGAGGTCCCTGGCTTCACCGAAAGGGAGCTGGAGGTTCGCGTCGAACCGAACCGCCTCTTCATCACTGGCAAGATTTATGACAACAAGGAGGAGAAGGGAAAGAAGACGCTCTACACCGAGCGCGTGTACAACCAAATCTTCCGCTATGTCGATCTGCCCATCGCCGTAAATCCCAACGATGGAACAGCGACAGTGAAGGATGGCGTCTTGAAGATCACTTTGTACAAAGCGCAAGCGCCCAAACTCATCCCAGTGACTACAGTTACATAACAAAACTCGGAAGGAGAGCGAGACAGGCTCGCGAGTGCCTGTCTTTATTTTGGACGAAGGTTGCGCAAGGATTGAGCGTTACGCCAATCGTAGTGGCTCCCAAAAAGACCGGGGCTATGACCCGTAGTCACAGCCCCAGAGTTAAGTCTTGGAATCCATCACGAGTACTGCAGCATGTCGCGAATGGTTAGTACAGGGCAAGGAGCGCCGCTCGCCACGCTGTAAGTGACTCCGGTGCGGAAATGGGAGCTGAAGACCTTGTCCCTTGGAAGGCCTAGGACGATCGGGTCTGAGTTGTCGGTTTCCACGTAGTTGAGAATCTCCTGGGCTGGATCGCCTTGGGTAATCACGAATTGTGGAGCACACCACGCGACGGCATCAGATGGTACAAGTCGGCGATGTTCGTGTTCGCAACATGCCTTTACGCGGTTGTCATCCCGCGCATGTGAGTCCCTTGCTAGCACATGGAGGAGCGTCAAATGAGCACAACGTTCATGGGCAAACGACAGTGCGTATGAAACAGCGTACTCGATTGCCTGAGTAAGATCCGTGGCAAACAGAATGCGGTCGATGTATTCCGGATCGCATTCCACTTTTGGCACATGCGGTCCGACTGTGAGGACCGGGCAGGTGGCGCCGCGCAGAATCAGTTCAGCGGTCGAACCAAGAAGCAGGCGCTGAATTCCTCGCCAGCCATGGGTGCCAATGACGATCAGGTCAATCCCATGAACGGCTGTCCACTCTTGAATTGCATTCTCGATCATGCCGTTGCCGACGAGTACCTGCGAATTGACCCCGAATGGCTCGACTAATTGAGTCAGTTTTTCTCTAGTCTGCTCTCCGCTACATCGAGATACTTCATCAATGCCGCGCCTCCCGTGTAAATCGGCGTCGTCGGAGTCTGGACGTGAGCAGGATAGAGAGTTGCGTTGTGATGCTTTGCCAGCATGGCGGCATATTCCAGCGCTGTCTGCGAAGCCTCGCTGAAGTCGGTGAGGAAGAGGATGTTTTTGAATGCGATTCTTGTAGAACTCTCAAGAACGTTCATGGCTAGTTCTCCTCTCGTTGCAATTTGTCGACGGTAGCCTCCAGCCATTTCCGTACGGCTTGATCCAGTTGCTCCTGAGTGCCATTCTGATACAGAGAAGCAACTGTGTCGCCTTGTTCATTTAGCGCGATCTGATGACAGGGGGCCAATGCCATCCGCTTGCCTTCGGGAATGAACTCGAATAATGGGCAGCGCTCACATGGCTGGTGCGGAGCGCACGACTCGAAGTTCACGCAGGTCGGCGAATCGCGAAAGATCAACGTGGGACGCCATTGGCTTCGGAAAGGGCGACGGTACCCTCCGAGTCTCAGGAATGAAAGCTCTTTGCGTAGTACTTGGGCAGTCTGACGAGTGCGACGGTTGGAATGGCGAACCTCCGGTCTTGAAAGCCAGCATCGGCGCAATATTGCCCCGCTGCAGTGATCTACATCACAGCTCTCAATTGCTTTTGGAGAAACTCTTCCGACAATTCCAAGGAAGGGTGGAATTGTTCGACCGCCATGCTCAAGACCATTAAGCCGGCTTGTTAATCTGAACGGTGTATGAGGGACACTTCGATGAGCCGAAGACCAAGCGGAGCAATCGCAGTATTCCGCTTGGCCCCAAGGGTCTCGAAAGTCTCTCTAACCTAAAGCCTGATGGGTCTTGTCCCGAGGCGCTCGTCTTCGCAACCCGCACAGGCACACCGCTCAGTCGACGGAATCTGATGAAGCGGCAGCTCGCTCCTGCGTGCAAGAAAATTGGCTTAGAGGGAGTGAACTGGCATTGGCTTCGTCATGCCAACGCAACTCTGCTCGACTCGGTTGGGACGCCGCTCACGTGATTCTGCTCGTCGTTCTCAGTCATTTTTTTATGGGTGCCCCGGAGTGGGTGCCCCCGCACCAAGGGCTCAACCTTCGGTCATTGGTCTTTGGGGCTTTGAATCGAGATAATAAGGAAGAGCGGCTATGCACGCGCTTCCTCAACGTGCTTCAGAGTCGGGAGTCTGTCTATCGATTTTCCCACTTTCTTTTTGGCAATCCTCAGCTCATAGAGGCTTTGCAGGTTGAGCCAAAATTCGGCCGTCGTGCCGAAGAAATGAGCGAGTCGAAGGGCTGTATCACCAGTGATGGCTCGCCTACCGTTCAGAATTTCCGTGACACGATTCGTCGGGACATCAAGCCGTCGTGCGAGCTCGGCAGCGCTCATGCCTAGTTCGTTGAGTTCTTCAGCCAGATGTTCCCCAGGGTGAATTGCTTGAATCGCCACAATCTCTTCTCCTAATGGTAGTCAACAATCTCGACATTAGATGGACCGGGAGCCCCTGCAAGCCAAGCAAAGCAGATCCGCCACTGATCATTGATGCGAATGCTGTACTGGCCTTTTCGATCCCCCTTCAAGGCTTCGAGTCGGTTGCCTGGCAAGGCAGCGAGATCCCTGAGCTCCACAGCCGCTTCCAGGCGGTCGAGCTTTAATCGGGCACTGTGCTCGATCCCAGAAAAGGCTTTGACCCGTTTACCGGACGAGAAGTCTCTAGTCCGTTTGTCCCGATAGCTGACGATCACGTTGGAAGAAAATAGCAGGTCATTACGCGTTACGTCAAGCGTAATTCTAAAAACCGAACCTCGTTGGACCTATATGCCCTGTTCCACTCAAAACATGCTGTAACACTCTGGCGAAGTTCGCAGAGATCAGTTGGCTGCCCTGCGTACTTCCAACCCTAAAACACTCGAACTCTGGACGGTCTTCCATACCTCGGTGCCGTGGCTTGGCCGAATCTTCTTAGCTGCAATCTTCCGAAACGGAACTTGGGCAAGACCATTAGGTCGAACGTCCTGTCAGGCCGAAATACTTGTTAGTTTAGGTTTTTGCCCTGGCTGAATGCTGAATTGCTGAGTGCTGAAGGTACGAAATCCTGTGCTGCGCAAGAATTGTATCCACGAAGAAATCCTGATTCGGCAAGCATTCTCAGCGCTCGGTGTGACATCCTGTCTGCTTCCCAATGCTCTGGATCAGGCTGCTTCGCTCGCTCTCCCGT
>Ga0126371_10004006_pt1 | contig 12956 bp, 9 predicted proteins | sample PanSoiMetaPlot_4_FD_110145 | JGI IMG/M metagenome (GOLD analysis project Ga0126371, IMG submission 110145) | Tropical forest soil microbial communities from Panama - MetaG Plot_4 | ecosystem: Environmental > Terrestrial > Soil > Tropical forest > Bulk soil | place: Panama | collected 2016-02-17
AGCCATTGGTGTTTTTCGGAACGGCGAGATTGAGTCGCGCACCGCCTTGCCGCGTCTGCGCCACGCGAATGGCTTCCACCTCGGCGACGCTCGAGCCTACGATGGCCGACGAGGTCATGTCGGGCCGGCCGATGTTGCGGAAGGTGACTTCGACGACGGCTGCGACGCGGCGGGCAGTCGAGCGCGGCGCGGGGGTGCGCGCCGGACCGTCGAGGTCGCGGGTGCAGGCGACCGCCAGCAGTGCTCCCGCCAGCGACAAGCAGCGAATAGGTCGTGTCATGGTCGTTTCCTCTCTTTACGCTGATGCACGTGCTTGATGCGGGCCGGAGTGTACCCGGCGAAAATCGCAGATCAAGCCGCCGTCGGGCCGCTTCTCAGCCAGCGGTCTGGGCATAGCCCTTGAGCACCTCGGCCTTGAGCGTGCGCCAGATCGCGCGGTGGAGCTCGTGGAAATCCTTGTCGAGCTTGATCTCGGCGATGTCGCGCGGGCGCGGCAGCGCGACCGGCCAGTCGCCGATGATGCGGGCGCCCGGCCCGGCCGACATGACCACCACGCGATCGGCGAGCGCGATCGCCTCCTCGAGATCATGGGTGACGAACAGCACGGCCTTGCGGTCGGCGCTCCACAGATCGAGCAGCAGGTTGCCCATGATCTCGCGGGTCTGCGCGTCGAGCGGCCCGAACGGCTCGTCCATCAGCAGGATCTTTGGATCGCGGATCAGCACCTGGGCGAGGCCGACGCGCTTGCGCTGGCCGCCCGACAGCATGTGCGGATAGCGTGTCGCGAAGGCGCCGAGCCCCACCCGCTCGAGCCAGCGGCGCGCACGCCTGCTCGCCTCGCCAACCGCGACGCCCGCGGCCTCGATGCCGATCGCGACATTGTCGAGCGCGGTCTTCCATGGAAACAGCGCATCGGACTGAAACAGGTAGCCGGCTTGCGCGTTGCGGCCGGCGAGCGGCGCACCGTAGACCGTTACGCTCCCGGCGGACGGCGCCAGCAGCCCGGCCGCCACGTTGAGCAGCGTCGACTTGCCGCAACCGGTCGGCCCGACGATGGCGACGAACTCGCCGTCGGCAACCGCGAGCGTCGCGCACTCGACCGCCGTGTAGGTCGTCCCTTCCGTCAGGCGGAACGACACCACGACGTCAGTCAACGCGACCGCCGGCACGCGCAGCCGCGCCTGCGCCGCCGTACTCTCCTGTGCGTCCATGCATCTCCCTCTGGGGGCAAGCTACCGCGGCCGGGCGCGGTTGCAAGCGGCCGGTGCGAGCGTGGGCCGACGCATCAGAAACCTTTGATCAGGCCCGCATCGATCAGCATGCGGTTGAAGCGACGCGCCTCGGCGCCGCCGGCACACTGGTAGAACAGGCCGGCGCAGCGCCGCATGATGTTCTTCTGCTCGACGAAGGTCGGATCGCGCGGCAGCCCGGCGGCTTCCTGGACGACCAGCGGCAGGTAGGCGATCTCGAGGCGGTCGCGCGCGGAGGAGACGTCCGCGGGCCGGAAATTGACCGCGTCGATCGCATAGTAGGTGGTGAAATAGCGCGGATCATAGGCGGCGACCTTGCGCGCGATCGTCTCGTCGTCGAGGCTCGGCTCGAGCACGTCGGCCGAGATCCACGGCTGGTGATCGCCGAAGCGGACGATCAGGAACGGCTCGCCGGGAAAGTCGCGCTTGAGGCCGGCGAGGAAATCCGCGTAGTCGCGGGCGCTCATGGTCTGGCGACGGATATATTCGTCGACGTCCTCGTCATTGCCGAGCGGCCGCCAATCGGGCGTCAGGTCGGGCCGAAACCGCTCCGTCCAGGGAAAATGGTTGGCGGTGACGTAGCCGAAGATGAAGAGCGGCCCGCCCGCCTTCTCGCGCGCGACCGTCCTGCGCACCTGGTCGAAATAGAAGCCGTCGCGTTCGATATGGCGCGCGCCCATCTGCCGCGCATCGATGAAATGCTCGATTCCCGCCGTGGTCTGGAAGCGCTCGGCGCCCATGAACGCGGCCTGATCGGGATAGAGCGTGAAGGTGCGGTAGCCGCAGCGCTGCAGCGCGAGCGGCAGGCCGCGCAAGACGTGGCCGGCGGCGAGCCGCGTGACGTAGAACGCAAAGTGCCCGAACGAGCGCGGCGACAGTCCGGTCAGCACGCTGTATTCCGCAAACCAGGTGGGGCCGCCAGTGGCCTCGACGAGCAGCGCGCGCTCCTTGCCGTCGAAGGACTGAAAATGCTTGCGGTACCCGGGCGGGACCTTGACGCCCGGCGCCGCCGTGATGTCGAAGCTCGATTCGTCGAGCAGCATGATGATGTGCGGCGGCTTTTGCGGGCGGCAGGTCTCCTTCGCCGGGGCGAGCGACGGCGCGCTGCCCGGCGCGTCCGCCTCGAGCCAACCGTGCTTCACAAGCTCGACGATGGCGCTCACGCCCGAACGGACGAAATTCGAAACATGGTCGTTGCCGGTGAACGGCTCCCACATCTGCTCCGGCACCGCCAGCGCGAGAACCGACAGCGCCGCAAAGCACGCCGCGCCGCCCAGCATGGACATGCGCCGCCGCACCCGGAACGGATCGAGCCGCCAGAGCGGGACGAGCAAAACCGCAATGACGATCAGTCCGACCAGGAGCTTCGGCCACACCTGGGGAAACGCCGCCATCAGGAAACGGACGGTGTCAGGGTCGACCACCACGAAATCGAAGAAGCTCAGCGTCGCCCAGGTGATGCCGGTCTTGAACTTCGAGAGCAGGATGATGGCGCAGACCAGGATCAGCGACAACGCCGCCGACATGCCGGGCCGGCGCAGCACGGCGAGCCAGGCGAAATTGAAGACGCCCCAGGCAAGCGCGAACAGCGTGACGTGTACCGGCTCGAACTCGGTACGCCACAGGATGACGAAGGCCGCGACGTGCAGGCTCGCGATGACCGCGATGCGGGCCCGCAACGAGAGCGGACGCAGCCGGGTGAGGCGCTCAGCGCCACGAGACATGATCGACATGGGAGCGGTCGCGTCGGCTCAGAGGTCCTTGATCAACCCGGCGTCGATGAGCAAGCGGTTGAAGCGGCGGGCCTCGGCCCCGCCGTTGCAGAGGTAGAACGCGCCCCCGCAGCGCTGCAGAATGGCCTTCTGCTCGGCGAAGGAGGGATCGAGCGGCAGCCCGGCCGCCTCCTGCACCACGATCGGCAGATAGGGCGCTTCCAGCGTATCGAGCGCGGAGGAGAGATCGACCGGATCGAAATTGATCGCGTCGATCGCATAGTAGGTGGTGAAATAGCGCGGATCGTGCGCCTGGACGCGGCGCGCGATCGCCGGCACCTCGAGCGCGGGATCGATGATGCGCTCGGCGAATTCGGGCTGGTGGTCGCCGAAGCGTACCAGCAGGAACGACTCGGCGGGGAACTCGCGCCGCAGCCGCGCGACGAAATCGGCATAATCGGCGGCGCTCATCGTCTGCCGGCGCACGTATTCGTCGATCTTCTCCGCGTTGCCGAGCGCCTGCCAGCCCGGCGTGAGCTCGGGCCGATAGCGCGCGTCCCAGGGAAAATGATTGGCCGCGAGATAGACGAAGGCGAACACCGGCGCCTTGTTGTGCTCGCGCGCGATCAGCCGCACGGCCGTCTCGTAGTAGAAGCGATCCGGCTCGGCGCCGCGCGCGCCCATCTCGTGCGCATCGACGAAACGCTGGACCCCGGTCGTGGTGTGAAAGCTGCGCGCGCTGAGGAACGCGCCCGCCGCCGGATAGAGCGTGTAGGTGCGGTAGCCGCAGCGGCGCAGCGCCGCCGGCAGGCCGCGCATGACCCGGCCCGCCGCGATGCGGGTGACGAAATAGGCGAAGCGCCCGAACGAGCGCGCCGAGAGCCCCGTCAGCACGTTGTATTCGGTGTACCAGGTCGGCCCGCCCGTGCCCTCGACCACGAAGGCGCGCTGCCGTCCGTCGAGCGAACGGAAGTGGTCGCGGTAGCCCTCCGGCACGCGGATGCCGGGAGCGGCGGTGATGTCGAAGCTCGACTCGTCGAGCACCATGATGATGTGCGGACGTCGCCCCGCCGCGTGGCAACTCGGCGTGCCGGCCGCCGCGAGCGCGCCGGTCGCGACCGGGTCGGATTCGAACAAGCCGTGCGTCATCAGCTCGGAGACCGCGCCGACGCCGGAGCGCACGAACTTCGACACATAGCTGTCGCCGAAGAAACCTTCGTAGGGCTCCATCGGAAAGGCGAGCGAGAGCGCCGTCAGTCCGGCGAGGCAGCCGCCGGCGCCGGCCCATGCCATGCGGGCGCGGATGCGATAGGGGTCCATCCGCCAGCAGCAGATGAGCAGCGGAATCGCGATGGCGCCGCCGAGCAGCAGGTTGCGGCGCAGACCGGGATAGAGGGCGAGCAGAAACGAGGTGGTGTCGCGGTCGACGATCATCACGTCGACGAAATTCGCGGTCAGCAACAGGATCTCGTGCTTGAGCCGCGACACGAGAATGAGCGAGACGATCATCGCGAGCGACAGCACCGCCGAGACGCCGGGCCGGCGCGAGATCATCAGCCAGAAAAAATTGAGCGCGCCCCACGACAGGAGAAAGAGGAGCTTTGGGACGACCTCCACCTCGGTCGCGAGCATCACGCAAAGCGCCGCCACGTGGAGGGTCAGGATGACGGCGAGCTGGACCGGGAAGGCGCGAAAAATCTCCCCCCACGCCGGAAGCCGGCGGCGTGCTCGGAAGTACTCGTCAAACGACATGAGGTCCCACGCGTACAAGCCGCGTCCGCCCGTACCGGGGATGGAACGGGCGGCGCGCGGCCCTCCGTCATCATTCTGTAACAAATTCGTCATGGCAAGCGATTTGCGGACGCGGACGCGGTCAGCCGGCGTGCTTTGGTGCCGCGCCCGGGGGCGCCGCTGCCGATGGCCGATGCTGCGTCGCACCATGGGGGTCGCCGGATCGCCTGGACCCGCCAACCGGGACGGGACCGGAGCGGACAAGTCGTGCCACACTCGGCCAATTCGTCCGCAACCCCCTCGCCGCGATCCGCCAACGGCCCCCATCCCAGCAATGCCAAGAGCTTCCGTCATCAGCTTCGAGCAGGTCGGCAAGAGCTACGACGGGTTGCGCACCCTCGACGGCGTCTCGCTGGCGATCGCCGAACGCGAGTTCGTCGCGGTCCTCGGCCCGTCGGGCGCCGGCAAGACCACCCTGCTGCGGCTGATCAACCGGCTGGCCGAGGCGAGCGAAGGGACCGTGCGGGTCGAGGGCGAGGACGTGCGCGTCGCCGATCCGATCGGGCTCCGGCGCCGGATCGGCTACGTTTTCCAGAGCATCGGGCTCTTTCCCCACATGACGGTCGCCGAGAACATCGCGATCACGCCGCGGCTGCTCGGCTGGGACGCGGCCGCCCGCGCGGCGCGGGTCGACGAGCTGATCGACCTGGTGAGGCTCGACCGTGCGCGCCACCGCGACCGCTTTCCGCACCAGCTCTCGGGCGGCGAGCGCCAGCGGGTCGGCATTGCGCGCGCGCTCGCAGCGCGCCCGCGCATCGTGCTGATGGACGAGCCGTTCGGCGCGCTCGATCCCCTCACCCGCGATGCGCTCAGCCGGGATTTTCGCGAATTGCACGATGCGCTCGGCCTCACCAGCGTGATGATCACCCATGACGCGCTCGAGGCGGTGCTGCTCGCCGACCGCATCGTCGTGGTGCGCGGCGGCAAGGTCATCGCCGACGCAGCCCCGCGCGCGCTGCTCGGCGGCGACACCGACCCCTATGTGCGCGAACTGATGGAGACGCCGCGCCGCCAGGCCGAGCGGCTGCAGCGCCTGATCGCGGGGGGCGCATGAACGCCGCCCTCGACGGCCGTCTCGCCGATGCGCTCGCGCGCCTGCCTGACTATCTCGGCGGCCATGTGCGCGTCAGCATGGCGGCGCTCGCGCTCGGCATCGCGCTCAGCGTGCCGCTCGCGCTCGTCTCGATCCGCCGGCCGGCGTTGCGCGCCGTGGTGCTGGCGCTATCCGGCGTGGTGCAGACGATCCCGGGCCTCGCGCTGCTCGCGCTGTTCTATCCGCTGCTGCTCGGGCTCGCGATGCTGTCCGAGCGCACGCTCGGCATCGGCTTCTCGGCGCTCGGCTTCGTCCCGGCGGTGCTCGCGCTCGCGCTCTACAGTCTGCTGCCGGTGCTGCGCAACGCGATCACCGGCCTCACCGGCGTCGATCCGGCGATCGAGGAGGCCGCGCTCGGGGTGGGCATGACGCGGCGGCAGACGCTGCTCCTGGTCGAGTTGCCGCTCGCCCTGCCGGTCGTGATGGCGGGCGTGCGCACCGCGGCGGTCTGGGTGATCGGCACCGCGACCCTGTCGACGCCGATCGGCCAGGCGAGCCTCGGCAACTACATCTTCGCGGGCCTGCAGACGCAGAACTGGGTCTTTGTCCTGTTCGGCTGCGCGGCGGCGGCGCTGCTCGCCCTCGTGTTCGATCAACTGCTGGCGCTGATCGAGGACGGACTGCGGACGCGGCGGCGCCTCCGCGCCGCGCTCGGCGGCCTCGGCATCGCGCTGGTCATGCTCAGCGCGCTCGCGCCCGGCTGGTCGCGGCCAGGCGCGCGCTACGCGATCGGCGCGAAGACCTTCACCGAGCAGTACATCCTCGCCGCGCTGATCGAGCAGCGGCTCGCCGCCGCCGGCCTTTCGGCGATGCGGCGCGAGGGGCTCGGATCGAGCGTCATCCTCGATGCGCTCGCCGCCAACGACATCGACGTCTATGTCGACTACACGGGCACGATCTGGGCGAACGCGCTGCATCGCACCGACGCCAAGCCGCGCGCCGACGTGACCGCCGAGGTCGGATCCTGGCTCAAGGAGCGGCGCGGCGTCACGCTCATGGGCGGGCTCGGGTTCGAGAACGCCTACGCGCTGGCAATGCGGCGCCCGCGCGCCGCGGCGCTCGGCATCCGCTCGATCGCCGATCTCGCGCGTGCCGCGCCGACGCTGACCATCGCGGGCGATTACGAGTTCTTCAGCCGGCCCGAATGGGCCGCGCTGCGCGCCGCCTATGGGCTCAACTTCCGCGCCGAGCGGCAGATGCAGCCCGAGTTCATGTATCCGGCGGCGGCCGCCGGCGAGGTCGACGTGCTCGCGGCCTATACGAGCGAGGGGCGCGTCGCCCAGTACGATCTCGTGGTGCTCGAGGATCCCAAGCACGTCATTCCGCCGTACGACGCGGTCATCCTGCTGGCGCCGCGCGCTGCGGGCGATCAGGCGCTGGCCGACGCGCTGCAGCCGCTCCTCGGCGCGATCGACGTCGATCTGATGCGCGCGGCCAATCTGCGGGCGAGCGCCGGCGGCGCCGGGGTGGATCCATCACCCGCGGCGGTGGCACGCTGGATGTGGGAGGAGATCGAGAAGCGGAGGCGAAAATAACGTCACTACCCGCCTCACGCAGGTTGCGCCATCGGTCTCGCGATGGCGCGGATGTTGTCGATGAAGAGCTGCGCGAGCGGGGTGAGCGTGCGATTTTTCAGGGTGATGAGCCCGATCGGCGCGCGCGTGTTGGGCAGTTCCACGGGTAGCGCCTTGAGCGGAGGATGCCATCCCGGGACCTTGAGCATAAAGCCCGGAAGCAAGGTCAGAAAACGTCCCTTCGCGAGGAAGTCATTCTTCAGGTACTCGGAGTGCGTCACGACCGTCGGACGTGGAGGTTCGTGTCCGTTGACGCGAAAGACCTCGACAACAAGTGAACCGAACAGACTGTCGGCCGGAAGCTGCACCCACGGCTCGTTCACCAGATCGGCGAGCGTGAGCTTGCGACGACGCGTCAGCGGGTTTCTGGCCGATGTCAGCACGACAAGCGAATCGTGGAACAGGACTTCGGCGGCAAGGTCGTCGGGCAGGGGACCGATCATTCTGCAGATCGCAAGCTCGACGTTTCGCTCGAGGACCTCGCGATAAAGTCCTGCGGTATCGTCGGCGACGACGTGAAAACTCATGCGCGGGTATTTTCGCGACAGCCGATCGATGCACGGCGACACCATGGCGACCGAGATGGGATCGGTCGTACCGATGCGGATCTCGCCCGTCGTCGGATCGGACAGGAAGTCGATGTCCTGCACGCTCTGGCGCAGGTCATTGAAGATCGCGACGCTGCGTTTCTGCAGCGCGAGGCCGTAGGCGGTCGGGATGATGCCGCGCCGTCCACGATCGACCAGCCGAACGCCGAGCGCGGCTTCGAGCTCGGCGACCGCCTTGGAGACGGCGGGCTGCGAGACGTTGAGGCGGCTCGCCGCCTTGCCCATGCTGCCGGCATCGATCAGGGTGGCGAGAATATCGAGGTCGCGCAGCTTGAGGCGACGCTTGGTGCGCTCGTTCCACGGCATGCGGATCTGGCATTCTGAAAAGTTATGAGATCATTCCATCTTCATTCTATTCCCTAAGGGTAGCCTGCGCTAGCTTGATCGGGCCTCGAAAGCGGCGTCGCAAAGAAACGCCGGCGTAGGCCCAAAGTGGGAGAACGCCATGAACAGACGTGCATTCCTGACCGGAGCGGCCGCCCTGGGTCTCGGCACTACCGCCTTCACCCCCGCCCGCGCGCAGTCCTTTCCGTCCAACGTCATCCGCTTCGTCGTGCCCGCCTCGGCCAGCACGCCGCCCGACATCCTGGCGCGCATCGTCGCCAACGGGCTGACGGACGTCGACGGCTGGCGCACCATCGTCGAGGACAAGCCGGGCGCCGTGCATATGCTTGGCATCGGCGAGGTGCTCAAGCAGCCGGCCGACGGCTACACGCTGTTCTCGGTCACGACGCCGATCACGGCAACCCCAGCGCTCATGCCCAACGCATCGGTCGATCTCGATCGCGACTTCGCGCCGGTGATCCGTGTCGGCACCGGCTACAACGTGCTGGTGGTGCATCCGAGCGTGCCGGCCCATTCGGTCGCCGAGTTCATCGCTTTTCTCAAGAAGGATCCGGGCAAGCACACCTTCTCGTCGGGCGGCTTCGGCACGCCGGCGCACCTGCTCGGCGAGTTGTTCAAGCTCGAGACCGGCGTGCAGGCGACGCACGTGCCTTATGCCCAGTTCCCGCAGGCGATCGCCGACCTGCTGGCGGGCGTCAATACCTACCAGTTCATCACGCTGCTGCCGGTCGTGCAGCTCATCAATACAGGCAAGCTGCGCGCGCTCGCCGTCATGGGAAGCAAGCGCAACCCGGTCTTGCGCGACGTACCGACGATCGCCGAGGCCGGCTTCCCGCACCTCGTTGCCGAGGACTGGGCCGGCATCCTGGTGAAATCCGGCACGCCGGCGGACGTGATCGCGCAGCTCAACAAGGCGGTGAACCACGTGCTCAAGACCGACAAGGTGCGCGAGGCGCTCGCCAAGATCGGCACCGACGTGGGCGGCGGCACGCCGGAAGAATTCGGCGCCCACGTGCATGCCGAGACGGTGCGCTGGACCAAGGTCATCAAGGACGCCGGGATCAAGATCAACACATGACGAGTGATTTTCGCGTGACGTTGCTCGGGACCGGCGTGCCGATCCCGAGCCCCGACCGTTTCGGCCCGTGCACGCTGGTCGAGGCGGGCGACAAGAAGTTTTTGATCGATGCCGGGCGCGGCGCCACCATCCGGCTCTACCAGCTCAAGGTCCCGATCGGCCGCATCGACGTACAGCTGCTCACCCACTACCACTCCGACCACACCTCGGGGGTGCCGGACGTATGGCTGACCGGCTGGCTCGAATCGCATTTCGGCACGCGCCGGACGCCGTACCGCGTGATCGGGCCGACCGGGGCGCGCGACCTGATGGAAAATCTCGAGCGCGCCTACGCGCTCGACATCAAGATCCGCGTCGCCGACGAGCAGCTGCCGCTGTCCGGCATCGCGACCGACGTCACCGAGTTCGACCGCGACGGCGTCGTCCACGACCAGGACGGCGTGCGGGTGATCGCCTTCGAGGTCAACCATGGCGACGTGATCAAGCCGTGTTACGGCTATCGCTTCGAGTACGGCGGGCGCGTCGCGGTGTTCTCCTCCGACACGCGCTACAATGAGAATGTGATCAAATACGGCGCGGGCGCCGACCTGCTGGTGCACGAGGTCGCCTGCGCGGCGCCGGAGCTGATGCAGGAGGCGTACATCCAGCGCATCATCGCCCACCACACGACGCCGCGCGACGCCGGCCGCGTGTTTGCGCAGACCCGGCCCAAGCTCGCCGCCTACACGCACATCGTGCAGATCGGCAATGACCGATTCGCCCCGCCGACGATCGACGACATCGTCGCCGAGACGCGGCAGACCTACGGCGGGCCGCTGGTGGTCGGCGAGGATCTGACCGTGTTCGAGATCGGCGAGACGGTGACGGTGCGGCGCCGCACGGCTTGACGTCGTCCGGGATGACCAGAGGTCGTCGAGCAGATATCTGCACCGCCTTGGAAAGCCGGGACTCGGCTGGCCCGAGTCCCGGCAGGATTTGCGCGCCGCCGAGGCGCCGGTCCGCTTACGCCAGCTGCTCGCCGATCGGCAGGCGGCGGATGCGCTTGCCCGTCGCGGCGAAGATGGCGTTGCAGAGCGCCGGCGCGAACGGCGGCATGCCCGGCTCACCCACACCGCTCGCCGGCACGTCGATGCCGTTCTCGACGATGTAGGTGTTGGTCACGGCCGGCGCCTCGTCGTGGTGGACGAGCTGGAAGTCGTCGAAGTTGCCCTGCACCACGCGCCCGTTCTTGAGCGTGATCTCGCCGTACTTGGCGAGCGAGAGCCCCATGACGGCGGCGCCTTCGATCTGCGAGCGGATGCGCTCGGGGTTCACGAAGAAGCCGCAGTCGATCGCGGTGTCGACGCGCGGCACCGTGAGGTTGCCCTTGTCGTCGACTGCGACCTCGATCACCGTTGCGACGTAGGTGACGAAGCTGCGATGCGCCGCGATGCCGAGGCCGTGGCCTTTCGGCAATTGCCGGCCCCAGCTGGCCTTCTCGGCGGCCAGCTCCGCCACCCGCCGCAGCCGCCCGGTGTCGATCGGATACACGTCGTGCGGCTCGCCGTAGTCCCACCAGGCGGTGGTCGCCTTTTCGGGCGCGGTCACGATGCGCGGCGGGCCGATCAGTTCGAGCAGCATGTCCTTGGGATCGCGGCCGAGCGCGTGCGCGACCTCCGCGACGAAGGACTGGATCGCCCACGCGTGCGCCACGTTGTTGACCGAGCGGAACCAGCCGACCCGCACGTGCGACTGCGCCTCGCCGCTTTCCAGCCGGATGTTCGGCACGTTGAACGGCGTATCGACAAATCCCATCCCGAGCTCGATGTCGCCCGGGAATTTCGGATCGGGCTTGAAGTTCGCCATGAAGCTCGGCGCCGCGCTGCGGTGGCGCCAGGCGACGACCTTGTTGTCCTTGTCGACGCCGGCCTCGAGACGCTCCGCCGTGACGGTGTGGTAGAAGTCGTGCCGGATGTCGTCCTCGCGGGTCCACACGACCTTGACGGCCGCGCCGTCCATCGCCTTCGACAGCAGCGCCGCCTCGATCGCGAAGTCCCATTTCGACTTGCGGCCGAAGCCGCCGCCGAGCAACTGGTTGTGCAGCGTCACGCTCTTCGCATCGACGCCGAGGTGCTTGGCGACGTCGTCGCGGGCGCCGCCGGGGCTCTGCACCGAGGTCCAGATCTCCCACTTGCCGTCGGTCATGCGCGCGGTGGCAGCTGGCGGCTCCATGGTCGCGTGCGCGAGGTGGGGCGAATAGTAGTCCGCCGTGACCACCTTGGCGGCGGCGGCGAGCGCCGCGTCCACGTCACCCTCATTGCGCTCGAGCTTGCCGGGCTTGCGCACGGCCTCCTCGAGCTGCGCCTTGTAGGCGACGGAATCGAACGACGCGTTCGGCCCGTCGTCCCAGGTGATCTTGAGCGCCTCGCGGCCCTTCATCGCCGCCCAGGTGTTCTTGGCGATGACCGCGACGCCGGCAAGCGGCGCGAAGGCCGCGGGCGGAGGCGTCGGGTCGATGGCGACGACCTTGACGACACCTGGCACCTTCAGGGTCGCGCCGGCGTCGTAGGACGCGACCTTGCCCTGCACGACCGGCGAGCGGGCGATGACCGCGAACAGCATGCCCGGAAGCACGACGTCCTGGCCGTAGGTCGCCTTGCCGGTCGTGATATCGAACAGATCGACGATGGTGACGCCGCCCTTGCCGATATAGCGGAAGTCGGCCGGCTTCTTCATCTGCAGCGCGTCGGGCGCGGGCACCGGCAGCGCCGCGGCGGCCTCGGCGACGTCGCCGTAGCCGAGCTTGCGGCCGGACGGCGTGTGCACGATCTCGTGCACGCGTGCGACCACCTCCGTCACGTCGACGCCCCACTGCTTCGCAGCCGCCATCTCCAGCATCCGGCGCGCGCTGGCGCCGATCTGCCGCATCGGCTGGATGAAATGGCGGACGCTGCGGGAGCCGTCGGTATCCTGATTGCCGTACGTCTCCTCGTCGCCGGGCGACTGCGCGATGCGGACGCGCGTCCAATCGGCATCCATCTCGTCGGCGACGATCATCGGCAGCGACGTACGCGCGGCGCCGGTCCCCATCTCGGCGCGGTGCGCCACGATCGTGACGGTGCCGTCCTTGGCGATGGAAACGAAGATGTGCGGGTTGGTGACGACGCCGTGCGGCATCTTGTCGGCGCCAGTCGTGTATGCCCTGGCCGAGCGGACGGCCGGGAGCTGGGCGGCGAGCACCAAGGCGCCGGTGCCGGCGATGCCCTTGAGCAGGTAGCGGCGGCTCACGTTGGCGATCGCGACGTCATGCTGGTTGCGGTGATGGGTCATGGTCAGGCCCCCCGCGCCGCGTTGCGAACCGCAGCATGGATGCGCTGATAACAGCCGCAGCGACAGATGTTGCCGTACATGGCTTCGTCGATCTGCTTGTCGGTCGGCGCCGGCGTCTTCGCCAGCAAAGCGGCGGCCTGCATGATCTGACCGGCCTGGCAGTAGCCGCATTGCGGCACGCTGATATTGCGCCAGG
>Ga0126371_10004007_pt1 | contig 12956 bp, 12 predicted proteins | sample PanSoiMetaPlot_4_FD_110145 | JGI IMG/M metagenome (GOLD analysis project Ga0126371, IMG submission 110145) | Tropical forest soil microbial communities from Panama - MetaG Plot_4 | ecosystem: Environmental > Terrestrial > Soil > Tropical forest > Bulk soil | place: Panama | collected 2016-02-17
GGGCGCGTTCTAATTACCTTCCGGCAAGCCGCCCGGCTCCTGAACGCCAGGACCGTCCTTAAACCGCAAATCAAGGATAGGACTGCTATCGCGGCGCAAACCCTTTCTTTGGTGGAAGATACTTCTTCTCAACGGATGCGATGACCACGTAATTGGGGTCGACCATCTCGGTAAGATGAACCTTTGCTACTTTAGAAAGCAATTCGTAGGCGTCGAGCTCGGAGAGCCCGTAATCGGAATGGATCCAGTGGATAAGCTCGGTGACGGCGATGCGTAGGGCGTCATCCACCGGGCGGTAGACGCCGGCGGCCATGATTTCTTTTTCGTTCTCGAAGCGAGGCCAGCCCGTGCTCTTCCCTTTCACCAATCGGAACTGGAAGCGCGCGCGCATGGGCACTTCCACCGCGCTCCCCGCAACTTCCCCATCGCCCATCGCGGCGTGACCGTCGCCGAAATAGAAGAGCGCGCCCGGAACATTGACCGGCAGATACACTGTGTTGCCGGCGGAAACCTCCGGGGCGTCCATGTTGCCGCCGAATTCCGCGGGCACGATGGAGCTGCGAGCCTCGCCATTCGCGGGAGCGACGCCGATGCAGCCGAGAAAAGGACGCAACGGAAAGCTCACTTTGAAATCGGAATCGAGTGCTTGAAACGTGGCGGTGTTTTTCTCTTTATCGATGGGATAGAACCACATGCGTTCGGGAAGCGGCTTCGTTTCCAGAACGGGCGTGTAATGTGTGGAGTTAACGGCGCCGAATCCGGGCGAAAACGTGCCGACACCCTGCTTGCCGTCGACTTGTAAATCGAGGATACGGACCGCCAGGGTATCGCCGGGCTCCGCGCCGTCGACATAAAAAGGTCCAGTCAAGGGATTGTCGCCCTTTACCAGGGACATGCTGTCGCCGGGTTTTTGCAGCGCGTTGCCGAAGCAATCGAGCGAATTGGCCTCCAGAATATTGCCGGGCTTCAGATGTGCGACCGGTGGCGCAACGCCAAAGACGTACTTTACGTTGTCAATTGTGGCGTGGTATTGCACAACGTCTGCTTCTGCGGGGGGCGAAGACTGCGCAAAAGCGGGAAGCGAAAAGGCCGCCGCAAAAAAGAACACCGCAAAGGAAAGGCGCACGGGAGTCCTCCAAAATGGGAAGACGAAGTCCAACACACTCCGAGGGAGGAGTCAATGCGCGACCACTTGCGACCTCGCGATCGGCACCGCGGCCACGCGTCTGCTATGCTTTTTATGGACCATGAAAAAAGACGCAAAAAACGCCCACAGGATCGTTTCGCTTGCGCCCAGCGCAACCGCGATTTTGTGTGCGATCGGCGCGAAAAAAACGCTTGTCGGGGTGACCAAATGGTGCGCCGCCGTCGCGGCGGTTGGCGAGCTGCCGAAGCTGGGCGACTGCTGGCACATGGAGTCCCTGGACGAAGTTGCGCGCCTCAAGCCCACTCTCGTGATCGGCTCGGTTCCCTACAAGCAGGAAACGGTCGGTAAGCTTTTGGCTCAGCCGCTAAATTTTCTGGCCATGAATCCGCGAACGCTGGCGGATGTTTACGCCGACATTCGATTGCTTGGAGGAATCGTTTGCCATGCGAAATCGGCGGAAGCGCTGGTGAGAAAAATGCAGCGGGAGTTTGCGGTGATAGGGCGTCGGTCAAAAAAGCGCGAGCCGAGCTTGCGCGTTTATTGCGAGGCGTGGCCGAATCCACGCATCAGTTCTCCGCCCTGGGTGGCGGAGTTGGTGAGCATTTGCGGGGGCGAAATGGTTGTTCCCGCCGGCGAGAGGGTGAACGAGAGGCAGGTTGCCGCGGCGGAGCCCGACGCGATCGTGCTCGCGTGGGCCGCGGCGGGAGATCGCGCAAATCCTAGGAACGCTTATGAGGTCCGCGAGTGGCAAGGGCTTCCGGCGATTCGAAACCGCCGCGTTCATGTCATCAGTGACGAATTGTTGAACACCCCCGGGCCACCGCTGCTGAAGGGTGCGATCGCGCTGTGGGACGCGCTGTGCTCGAAAGGCCAAGAAAAAGGCGATGCGAAGAGGCCAAGAATCCCGAGGTCCGCAGAGGCATGAGAACAGTCGTGGCGGCGGTGATTGAACGCAGTGACCGGCGGCTTTTGATTGGCCAGCGGCGGCGCAGCGATACTTCGGCTTGGAAGTGGGAATTTCCCGGCGGCAAAGTGGAACGAGGCGAGACGCTCGAGGCGGCACTGGCGCGCGAGTTGCGTGAGGAATTGGGAACCACGCTTCACAAGTGCGCTCCGATTGGCCGCGTGGTTCACCAATATGCAGAGACGCCGGAGGAGCTGGAAATTGTCTTTTTCGCGGCGGCGATCTCCGAAGGGCGACTTACCCCTCGCACGTTCGAGAAGGTTGAGTGGGTCTTGCCGAAGGAACTCGGCGAGTACGATTTTCTGGCAGCCAATGAGGGGCTGGTGGCAAATCTGGCGACAGGAAAAATCAAACCAGGCGAGATACTCGAGAAAGCCCAGCAATGAGAGCCGACCGCCGAGCGTTTCTACAGTGCTTGACCATCGCGGCAGTGGCCGTTACGCCTGGTCTGGCCGGCCCGCAAGGAGAACACCCCATGTACGGCTTAATCGCAAAGGTTACGGCTGTCATAGGCAAGCGCGATGAGTTAATCAAAATCCTGAAGGAAGGTACGAGGAGTATGCCAGGGTGCCGCAGCTATATCCTGGCGAAGGATGCTGTAGACGAAAACGCGATCTGGGTGACGGAGATTTGGGACACCGCAGCAAGTCACGATGCGTCGCTAGCATTGCCGGCGGTAAAGGACAGCATCGCCCAGGCCAAACCGCTGATCGCCGGCTTCGAAAAAGTAGCCGTTACCAACCCGGTTGGCGGAGTTGGATTTCCGTCTTCTAATTAGGCGAACCTGGACGACCTTTCTGGCAAGAAAGATCGCGTTTGTACCCCGCAACCACCAGCCAAGCTCAGTACGAGTGATTACACGTCGCCTCCAGGGTTCGAAAGACGCTCTGACGGTCCTTGCGGATGGACCGTAATCAATCGCGGAAAAAGGGCCCACTGGCGTTGGCGGCGTCGAAACCGTCTCACCCTGTTTTTGCCGGGCCACGGCGCAACCGCTAGACTTAGGCAAAGCGCAAAGAACTGGATTGAAGGCGAGGTCGGCACCGGTGAACACAGCCTTCGACGAACTCACACTCAGCAGGTGATGGGGTTGGGTTTTGCGGGGTTGATGCCCAGCTCCTTGATGGCCTTGTCGACCACGGACTTTTCGATCTTGCCGTCCATGGACAGCTCGTGCAGCGCCGCCAATGTAATAAATCGCGAATCGACTCCGAAGAAATCGCGCAGCCCGGCACGACCGTCGCTGCGGCCAAAACCATCGGTTCCGAGCGCGGCAAGCCGGCGCGGCATCCATTTGCTGACCATGCTGGGCAACACTTTCAAGTAATCCGTGGCGGCTACCAGCACGCCCGGAGCATCCGCGAGGCATTCAGTGACATACGGAACGCGCAGGCCTTCGCTCGGATGCAGACGGTTCCAGCGCTCCGCTTCCATGCCGTCGTTGTACAGTTCTTTGTAGCTGGTGACGCTCCAGACGTCGGCGCCCACGCCGTACTTGGTCTCGAGAATTTCCTGCGCGCGCAGCGCCTCATTCAAGATCGCACCGCTGCCAAATAACTGGGCACGCAGCTTCGCCCTGGAATTCGAGGCCTTCCGGAAAAGGTACATTCCGCGCAGAATCCCTTCCTTCACATCGCCCGGCATACTGGGCATGGCGTACGGTTCGTTCATCACCGTCAAGTAGTAGAAAATGCTCTCGCCCTCTTTATACATACGGCGAATGCCGTCTTGAATGATGACCGCAACTTCGTACGCGAACGCGGGATCGTAGGCCTTGAGGTTGGGAACGGGAAGCGCGAGGACGTGGCTGTTGCCATCCTGGTGTTGCAGGCCCTCGCCGGCAAGAGTGGTGCGGCCCGCCGTGCCGCCGAGCAAAAATCCTCGCGTACGCATGTCCGCGGAAGCCCAGATAAAGTCCGCAATGCGCTGGAAGCCGAACATCGAATAGTAAATGAAGAACGGAATCGTGTTGATCCCGTGCGTCGCGTACGCCGAACCTGCTGCGATGAACGAAGCCATGGAGCCGGCTTCGGTGATGCCTTCTTCGAGAATCTGCCCGTCTTTCGCCTCCTTGTAGTAGAGCAGGGTGTTCACATCCACGGGCTCGTAACGCTGGCCGACGCTCGAATAGATACCCACCGTGCGGAACAGCGATTCCATGCCGAAAGTGCGCGCCTCGTCCGGCACGATCGGCACGATGAGCTTGCCAATCTCGGGATCCTTAAGCATCTTGCGGAGCATCACCACAAACGCCATGGTGGTAGAGACTTCCCTACCCTCGCTGCCCTCCAGAAATTCTTTGAAGAGTTCGTCGTGCTCTGCAACAATCGGCTGCGAGCGCGGCTTGCGCTGCGGGACGTAACCGCCGAGCGCGTCACGCCGCGCCCGAAGATACCGAATCTCCTCGCTGTCCTCCGGTGGGCGATAGAACGGAAGCTCGATGCAGTCTTCGTCGCTGAGAGGAATTCCGAAGCGCGATCGGAACTCACGCAGCTCGTCTTCGTTGAGTTTTTTCTGCTGGTGCGTGACGTTCTTGCCTTCGCCCGCTTCGCCCAGACCGTAGCCCTTGATCGTGCGCGCCAGAATGACCGTGGGCGAACCCCGGTGATTGACGGCCGCTTTATAAGCCGCATAAACTTTGCGCGGGTCGTGGCCTCCCAGACGCAGGCGGCGTAGCGCCTCGTCCGGAAGCGGTTCGACAAGTTGCAGCAGGCGCGCGTCGCTGCCGAAGAAATGCTCGCGCACGTAAGCGCCGGAGGAAACCACGAGCTTTTGATACTCGCCGTCGACCAGCTCGCCCATACGCCTGACGAGCAAGCCTTCGGTATCGCGTTCCAGAATCGGGTCCCACTCGCTGCCCCAGAGGACTTTGATGACGTTCCAGCCAGCGCCGCGGAAAGCAGATTCCAGCTCCTGAATGATCTGCCCATTGCCGCGCACGGGACCATCCAGCCGCTGCAGGTTGCAATTCACGACGAAGATCAGATTATCGAGCTTTTCCCGGGATGCTAGCGTGATGGCACCGAGCGATTCCGGCTCGTCCGTTTCGCCGTCGCCGAGGAACGCCCACACTTTCGCATCCGTGCGCGGCTTCAGACCGCGATCTTCGAGATAACGGTTGAAGCGCGCCTGATAGATGGCCATGAGCGGGCTTAGGCCCATCGAGACAGTAGGAAACTCCCAGAAATCGGCCATCAGCCACGGGTGTGGATACGAAGAAAGCCCGCCGCCGGGTTTCAGTTCGCGTCGGAAGTTTTCCAGTTGGTGCGCGCTGATTCTCCCCTCGATAAACGCGCGCGCATAGATGCCCGGCGCCGCGTGGCCCTGAAAATAGACCGTGTCACCCTCGAACTGTTCGGTGCGCCCGCGGAAAAAATGGTTGAAGCCCACCTCGTAGAGTGTCGCCGCGGATGCATAGGTAGAGATATGCCCGCCGATATTGTGCTCCACGCGATTTGCGCGCACCACCATGGCCAGGGCGTTCCAACGAATCAGGCTTTTAATGCGTCGCTCGAGTTCCTGATCGCCGGGGAAAAGCGGCTGCAGGCGCGCAGGGATCGTGTTCGCGTATGGCGTGTTTGCGCTGAACGGCAGGTCGATGCCATTGACCGTCGCATGGGCGCGCAGGCGCTCAAGAATTTCCGCGGCCACTTCCGGGCCGCTGGATTCGAGAACGGAATCGAGCGACTCCAGCCACTCCTGGATCTCCACGTCGTCAATCGTGTGTTGCGGTCGAACCGCGGTATCGTTAGCCATCTCGGAATCTGAACCCTCGAAATGTTGTTGTGGGGATGCCACGTTCTTCTCCCGCAAAATTCGCAATGTATTCAGGCCACAAAATAGAATACACCGCGACGCGCTTCTCTGCACGGCCCGCGCTCAGGAAAGTTTCTCCAAAGTGGCGGTGTCAATACTCACTGGCCAGGTCGGCAGGGTTGTTGGGGGTCCCTACAGCGCCCGTCCGCCGTCGACTACCAGCACTTGCCCGGTAATAAACTTGGATTGAACCAGGAAAAGCACGCCGTCGGTAATGTCGGAGGGCTTCCCGGTTCGGCCGAGCGGCGCCAGCTTGATAAAGTCGGCTTCCCACTCCGGCGGATCGCCCTCCATCGTGATCGTTCCCGGAGCGATGGCGTTCACCCGCACTTGCGGGGCCAGCGCCTTCGCCAGCACTTTCGTCAACATGATCACGCCAGCTTTTGAAATTGAATGCGGGATGTATCCGGTCCAGCCAAGCAGCCCTCCGGTGTCCGCGAAATTGATGATCACGCCTTGCGTCCTCTTCAGCCAGGGCGCCGCCGCTTGCGCGCAAAAGAACGGCGCGCGCACGTTCGTGTCGAGTGCCAAGTCCCAGATTTCTTCCGTCGTGGAGACTATGCTGGCGGGCAAAAAGTTGGCCGCGCTATTCACCAGGACATCGAGCCGCCCGAAGTGTTTTCCGGCTTCGTCGAAAAGGCGCTTGATTTCTGAAACCTGACCGAGGTCTGCGCCGATGGCAGTCGCGCGCCGCCCGAGTTTTTCGATTTGCTTGACCGCCTCCTGGGCCTCCGCCTGCGAATTCCGGTAATGGATAACTACGTCCGCGCCTTGTTCGGCCAAGTGCAACGCCACCGCGCGTCCGAGCCGCTTACCCGCCCCGGTAACCAACGCCACACTCCCTTGCAAGGGAAGAGTCATGGGCAATGAAAATACCACGATACCAGCAGTTTAGCCGGAGCGTGCCTTGTTCCCCTTCTCGACACTCTTTCCCGGCCCTGGACTGTTCCCTGTTAACACTCCCTGTTCTTCTTGCGTCAGGAAGATCAGTCGGAATCAGCGATTTTAAACTCTGGGCGGTATTGAGGTGCTTTGATGAACCGATTCGCTCGCTTGCTCGAAGATTCTCTCTATGACCTTCGCTTTGGACTTCGGCAACTCCTCCGCAATCCGTTCGCCTCTGCAGTCTGCGTCCTCACGCTCGCGCTGGGCATCGGCGCCAATGCCGCGATCTTCAGCGCGGTTTACTCCGTCTTGCTTCGCCCACTTGCCTTTAGGAATGCCGATCACCTCGTGGATCTGACCGAGTATAAGTCCAGCGGCGTGAATAGTGGCGGGGTGTCCTTTCCCGACTACCTGGCCTGGAAAGCGCAAAACACCGTATTCGAGGAAACCGCCGCCTACTTTCTGGTCAAAGCCTCCAATGACATCGTACTGGGCGGGCCATTTTCAACCGAACGCGAGCGCTATTCGACGGTAACGAACAGCTTCTTCACCCTCCTTAGCGTGCAGCCCGCGATGGGCCGCGGTTTTTCCCCGCGCGACGAACTCCCGGGCGGCGAAAAGGTTTTTCTTGTGAGCGATGCGCTGTGGCGCGGCGTTTTCGGCGCGGACCGGCACGCCCTCTACAAGAACTACCTGTTGGACGGAGAAAGCTACGCTCTCATCGGCGTGATGCCTCCCGGATTTGATTTCCCGAAGGACTGCAGCATTTGGGTGCCAACCAGCACCGTCGGTGAGACCGGACGGCACGACCGTATCTCTCACGCCTATCACGTACTCGGCAGGTTGCGCTCTGGGGCGAAGCTTTCGCAGGCCGAAGCTCAAATCGAGACCATTCAAGAAGGTCTGGCCAAAGCCTACCCGAATACGGATGCCGATTGGCATGTGCACGCCCAGCCACTTCTCAAGGAAATTGTGGGAGATGTGCAGACATCGCTGTTTGTACTGCTGGGGGCGGTCGGTTTCACCCTGCTGATCGCGTGCACCAACGTCGTAAATCTTATGCTGGCGCGCGCCTTGGTTCGCGAAAAAGAATTCGCGATTCGTGCGGCTCTTGGGGCGGACCCGGTGCGGCTGTTGCGCCAGAATTTGACGGAGACTTTCGCCCTCGTTTGCACCAGCGTCTTACTCGCCGTTGCCTTCGCAAAATGGGGACTTGAGCTAACCGTTTCGCTGACGTCGGTACATTTGCCGCGGATGGAATCGTTTCGCCTGAATGTCCCGGTGCTCGCTTTCGTGTCCGCGGTTGCCGTGCTGGCCACAATTCTTGTCGGGGTGGTTCCCGCTCTCGTGGCATCGCGGCCGCACCCCCAGAGTACCATGCGGGACATCCGGCAAAGCGATGAGCTCGGCGTTCGCGGCTGGCGGCTACGAGGCGCCCTGGTGGTTTCCCAAGTGGCCCTGGCGCTGCTCTTGTCGTGCGGCGCCGGCTTGATGCTTCGCAGCTTCATGTACTTGAATCGGGTGAGTCCGGGGTTTCAGACCGAGCATCTGCTGACGATGAAGATTGCCCTTCCGGGAGGCAAGTATCCGAAACTCGGACAAACGCGCGTTTATCTGGACCGCCTTATAGAGCGGCTGCAAACGCTCCCGGGTGTGCAATCCGTCGCCGCAGCGTCAACGCTGCCGCTCAGTGGGGAATCGGACTGGGGCACTTTTCTGATCGCTGACGGCGCCACAACGGATTGGGCGAAAGCCCCTGCCGCAGACTGGCGCGGCGTCAGCGCGAACTTCTTTCACACCCTGCGCATTCCGTTGATGAGCGGCCGGGAATTTACGCCCGCTGACGAAATCCACCAGAACACCATCATCATCAACGAGGCCATGGCGAGAAAATTCTGGCCGAAAACGGATCCGCTCGGCAAAACAATCCTCATTCGGGCTAATGGCAATCCACTCGAAATCATCGGGATTGTGGGAGACGTCAAAGGGCGGGACTCAATGCCCAAATCAAGCCGGAGATGTACACGCCCCTTCGGGGATTCTGGTACGCGTTTCTCGTGCTCCGGACAAACCAAGAGCCATCGATAATGGCTCCCGCGGTTCGCAAAGAAATCGCCGCACTCGACAACGGCGTGCCTGTGTATCAGGTCGCGACCATGGACCAGCTCTTGAGCGCTTCCGTTGCAAGCCAGCGCTTTAACCTATTTTTGCTTGTGCTTTTCGCGGCGCTTGCACTCGGCCTCGCTGCAATTGGGATCTACGGCGTCCTTGCTTTCGGCGTCAGCCGGCGCACTCGTGAAATCGGCATACGCTTGGCGCTGGGCGCTCATCCGCGCGGTGTTCTCCGGCTCGTGGTGCGGCAGGGCATGCAGCTGGTAGCCGCCGGGATCCTGCTGGGCATCGCGGGCGCGCTGGCTCTGACGCGGCTGATGGCCAGCTTGCTTTACAGCGTCAGCCCGACCGATCCGGCTACATTTGTCGTGGTGTCCATTTTGCTGGGCTTGGTGGCGTTGATCGCTTGTTATGTTCCCGCGCGCCGTGCCATGCGCGTCGACCCGATGGTTGCCCTTCGTACCGAGTGAGACTCGCCGCGGATCGAACCGTTTCCTAACGCCTCAGAGTTCGCGATAATTGGCAAGATCGCTTCCACGTCGCGTCTCGTACAAGGCTTGCTGTCCCGCTGTTCCCGGCCCAGACTTTGGGCCATTCTGTCCCCGGTGTAAAATCCCACTTCTCACAAACCAGGAGGCCACCTTTTGAACCTCGATCTTCTCGCCATCGCTGCCCATCCGGACGACGTGGAACTCACTTGCGGCGGCACGATGCTGAAAATGGCCCAACTAGGATACAAAACGGGCATTTTGGACTTGACGGCGGGCGAGATGGGCACCAGAGGCACTCCTAAGATCCGCGCCAAGGAAGCGGCTAAGGCAGCGCAGCTGCTCGACGTGAGCTGGCGCGACACTCTAGGTGTGCCGGACTCCGATGTTCACGCCGCCCGCAAATACAAGTTGCAACTCGCCGGGGTCATTCGTCAGCTCCGCCCAAAAACCGTCATCCTGCCCTATTGGGAAGCCCGCCACCCCGATCACTATCACGCCACCGCGCTTGGTTACGAAGGGTGCTTTCTCGCCGGACTGAAGCAACTGCCCATCGAAGGCGAAGCGTATCGGCCATTCAAGATTCTCTATTCCGTGGCCTACGCTGATGTGCGTCCGACCTTCGTTGTGGACATTTCTGCCCAATACGAGCAGCGCCGCAAAGCGATCATGGCCTTCGCCTCCCAGTTCCGCCCCAAAAAAGACGAGCGAGCCGGCAAAGTCCACCTGGCCATCGACCGGCTGGAAGACCAAATGAACCACCTCGCAAGGCACTATGGTCAAATGATCGGTGTGCAGTACGGCGAGCCTTTCCTGCAAAAGGAGCTAATGAAGGTGGAAGATGTTGTAAAGATGGAGGTTCGCTCGATCTAGTGAGCTACCGAAGAAAACGCCCTGCTAGGAGGCGGGCTAAAACCCCGGGAGCTCAAGAAAACATTTTCTCGGCGACCTCAGTAAGATTCCTCTTCTTGTGCCGGCGAAAACCCTTGCATCGTTTGCCCTTTGGTTCCGCGCTCGACCCTTACGCGAACCTGCGCTTCGCCCTCGGCGCCGGACTTGCGCAGCACGGCCATGGTGTTTAAAGCTTCTGAATAGAGGCGGGTTACAAGGTAGATGTCGCCGGTCCCGTCTTTCTTCCAGAGCTGCCCTACCTGAATTTTGATCTGGCTCATATCTTAGAGTTTGACTGTCATGACTGTAGAGTGCAGGAAAAAGCGTGTCAACTCCGGCAGTCGGTGCCCGTTCGCAGATAGCACTTTCCGGTTAGCGCTTCCTCGACCGCTGCCAAGGCTCGAAAAAACCCAGTTGTAGGCCCCCCAAAATGCGGTCCTGACGCCGTGAATCCGACGCCGGATAACCTTCTTTGTTCATCTAACATCATAGTCCCCGAAGGATTTCAAGGACGGCCCAGCAGTTGGGGTGTATACTACCGGGCAGGGCGAGGTGCTTATGAACGTCATCCTAAGGCATACCCTGAGCTTCGCGCTCGGCAGTGCCCTTATTGCAATTCCGGCCTTCGCGGTCCCGCAAAGTCAGGGTTCTGGTCAGCAGGATCCCGCGAAGACGCAACCGCCAGCGCAGCAACAAACTCAGCAGCAACCGGGCACGGAGCAGCCCGTACCACAACAAGACACGGTCAACCCGAAGAAGTCCAAGGATGATGTGGAAGCCATCGGCAACCGGAAAGTCAGCTGCCATATGAACTGGTTTTCGATTGAGAAAGAGATTGGTTTGGGCAAGCAACTAGCCCAGGAAGTCGAACGCTCGTCCAAGATGATTGACGACCCGGTGGTTACCGAGTACGTCAATCGCGTGGGCCAGAACCTCGTGCGTAACTCCGACGCCAAGGTTCCGTTCACCATCAAGGTCATCGATTCTGACGAAGTCAACGCCTTCGCCCTTCCTGGCGGCTTCTTTTATGTCAACAGCGGTCTGATCCTGCGTTCGCAAGAAGAATCGGAACTGGCCGGCGTGATGGCCCATGAGATCTCGCATGTGACCGCTCGTCACGGCACATGCCAGGCGACCAAGGGCGAATTGATGCAATTGGCGTCGATACCCGCGATGATTTTCATTCCCTACACCTGGGCCGGATACGCCATGTACCAGGGTCTGAATATGGCGATACCGCTGACCTTCCTTAAGTTTTCGCGCGACGCCGAGCGCGAAGCTGATTTCCTCGGGATTCAATACATGTACAAGGCGGGGTACGATCCCAACTCGTACGTGACCTTCTTCGAACGCATTCAGGCCGACGAAAAGCGTCGCCCTGGCACGATTCCGAAGGCTTTTTCCACGCACCCGCCCACGCCGGAGCGCATCGAGAACACGCAGAAGGAAATTGCGCGCATTCTCCCGGCTCGTCAGGAATACATCGTGACGACCTCGGAATTCGATCAGGTGAAGGGGCGGCTGCGCAACATCATGTTCTCGCGCAAGGTCAGCGAAGCCAAGGATAAGCCGACGCTGCGCACCAAGACCGAGCAATCCAAGAAGCAGCCAAGCGGCAACGATCCCAACAGTACCAGCGATGATGATCGGCCGACTCTGAAGCGCCGGCCCGACTCCCAGCCGTAGTTTTTGTTTGAATAAGTGTAGGGGCGCGCTTTTGGCGTGTCCCTGACCAAGCGTGCGGTGGTTCTGCGAAACGATAGAGTCACGCAATAGGCTGAAGAAGTTAGAGCGCCGCCGCTTTTCTTTCCTGCTCGCTTTGTTCTATATTTGCAAGGCTCAATCAGGGCGCCCAGCTCGCTCGAGACTCCTAATTTGGTGCCTACATGATTAAATCGAAGATTATTTGGGCCCTTGTCCTGGGAGTGGTCACGTCTGTCCTTTTGCGGGAAGCGAGAATGAATCTCGCGGACAACCCACAGTGGCGCAGAATCCCCCACACCCTCGCCGCTCCGGGAACGCACCTGGTCGCCGCCCTCAACACGCCAGGGACTCTCATGGGGGGCTCGACCAGATTCTGGGGGGCGGTCGGCTTCGCCTGCAACCTTATGATCTACTTGTTGTTCTGGTACGCCCTGCTATCGACCATCGGCTACCTTCGCGGACGTAGGAACCCTTACGACCGCCAAAACACCTTGGTGCCGCCGATTACCCGGTGAGACTCCGAGCATGGTGGGCTGCGCGTCCGCATTATGTGACCCTCATCCCGAGCGAGGCGAGGTATCCCCCTTCTCTTGAGAATGCGGCGGCAGGCAGTCGCCTGCCTGCTACGGCAAAGAGTCAAGCCCGTGTTTTCAACCACTTAGGCAACTCATTCCCCTTCATGTGTGCTCCAATCCTTCCGTGGCAGGTTCTTGCGAGAGCTGACTGGGTGTGGAGTCATGCTTCCAAAATCGGGAGATGCCCGCTCTTCGAGCCAACCCGCAGCGAACGGCCTACAGAAAAGCCCCTAGACCAGCCCGTCGGGGACGTATATGATTGAAAAGAAAGTCGCCACGCCGTCCTCCCCCCCCAGCCCGCCTGCGCCCGGCGTGCGTCCCTTAGGAGGCAACAACATGATTTTAGTAACCGGTGCAAGCGGCACGATGGGGAA